>Ga0182027_10002919_pt1 | contig 27433 bp, 26 predicted proteins | sample 712E1DmetaG_FD_121300 | JGI IMG/M metagenome (GOLD analysis project Ga0182027, IMG submission 121300) | Permafrost microbial communities from Stordalen Mire, Sweden - 712E1D metaG (Illumina Assembly) | ecosystem: Environmental > Terrestrial > Soil > Wetlands > Permafrost | place: Sweden...
CGGCGATCTCAAGATGCGCGGCGAGGACGGCATCCGCTTCTTCACCCAGCAGAAGATGGTCACCGTCCGCTGGCCGGAGCCGGGGCGCCGGGAGGCCCTGAGTCTGGTCTTCCCGGGGAATCGATAGATTCGGCGAATGCCACCTCTCTTGCCGCCACGAAGGGAGTCCACATGAGCGTGCTTGATTCCTTCAGACTCGACGGCCGCGTGGCCTTCGTCTCCGGCGGGGGCGGGGCGATCGGATCGGCTCTTGCCGTCGCCCTGGGCAGCGCGGGCGCCAGGGTCGCCGTCGCAGACATCGATCAGGCCCATGTCGAGGCCGCTGCCGACCGGGTCCGCGCTGCGGGTGCCGAGAGCATGGCGCTGGCGGCTGACATCACCCGTGAGGCGGAGGCCGAACGGGTCGTGGCCGCCATCGTGGAGCGGTTCGGACGGCTCGACATCGTCATCAACGCCGTCGGCGGCGGCGCGGGCAAGGTCCTGTTCGATGCCCAGGAGTATCCCCGCGACGCCTGGGATTGGATCATGGAGATCAACCTGCGGAGCACCCTGGTGGCGACCCAGGCTGCGGTTCGGGCCATGGTGAAGGCCGGTCAGGGCGGCCGGGTCATCAACATCAGCTCGGTCCGAGCCCAGCTCGGCATCAACGCCGGCTACTCGGCCTACGTCGCGGCCAAGGGTGCGGTCAGCTCCCTGACCCGCCAGTGGGCCACCGAGTGGGCAAAGCACGGCATCACCGTCAACGCGATCGCCCCGACGTTCGTCGATACGCCGCAGGTGGCGATGCTGCTCGGCGACCCGGTTTTCAAGTCGAACCTCGTCAGCCGGGTCCCGCTCGGCCGCGTCGGCGAGACAAGCGATCTCGTCGGGGCCGTCCTCTTCTTCGCCTCCGCCGCCTCGTCATTCGTCACCGGTCAGATCCTGACCATCGACGGCGGTCTCACAGCGACCCAGTAGCCGGCAGGGGAGTAGCCACATGGAAAAGGTGACGAACAACATCTTCACCGAGACGAAGCTGCGTGGCTGCAATCCGAGCTACGTAGTCACGCGGGACGGCGTCGTCGTCATCGACACCCCGCAGCTGCCCACCAGGGCTGTAGCGATGCGGGCGGAAGCTGAGTCCCACGGCCCGATCCGCTACATCGTCAACACCGAGCACCACGTCGACCACATCTTCGGCAACTACTACTTCAAGGGCGCCGGTACGGTCGTGAACCACCAGGGCGTTTACGACAACTTCATGGTCGTCTACCCCGAGCTGGACCCGTTCGCCTACGCCTACGAAGCCCTTCCGACGCCGTCCGGCAGGGGCACGGATCTCGACGATCCCGCCGGCGTCGCGCTGTGGCCGGACCGCGATGTGTACTACGCGGACCCCAACAAGGGCAAGATCGTCTTCGCGGGAGATCTGACGCTCCGCGTCGGCGACCACACCTTCCATTGCCTCCACACCCCGGGTCACACCCCCGGCCAGGTCGCAGTCCACGTACCCGAGGAGCGCACCGTCTTCACCGGCGACACGATCTTCTCCCAGTGCCAGACCTGGCTCATGACATCCAACGTGGACCAGTGGATCGCATCCCTCAGCCGGATCCGCGCTCTCGACGTCGATAGCGTCGTCCCGGGGCACGGTCCGATTACCACGAAGGCCTACGTGGACACGCAACTGGCAACGCTGCTCGAATGGAAGACGGCCGTCGCACTCGCCGTGGCCAAGGGCTGGTCGCGCGAGGAAACCGTGGCTCGAGTCAACTTCGCTGATCGTTGTCCGGTCGACATCGGACAGGGCTACATGATGGAGTACATCCAGACCCTCAATGCCGGATCGCTGTGGGACAAGCTCACAGCCGTGCCGGTTTCCACGGCGCGCTGAACGGAAACCGGCTGTTCGCGGCAGGCGCAGGCATCGCGTCCGCGCCGGCCGGCACGCCAACAACCGATTACCCCGGAGGACGGGGCGTGGAATGAAAGGACTCCTGGGAACGTGACCCTCGTCTTTGACCTCGATCACAACCACGGCCTGCCGCTGCAAGAGCTGAAGAACCTGGTCGGCGGCAAGGCCGCCAATATCAACGTCATGGCGACACAGCTGCACCTGCCCGTGCCGCCCGGCTTCGTGGTTACGACTGCCACCTGCAACGCCTACCTGGCGGCCGGCTGGCCCGAGGGCCTCGACGCGGAGCTGCGGGAGCACATGGCGCGCACCGAGGCGGTCGTGGGCCGGCGGTTCGGCGATCCCAACGATCCCCTTCTGGTGAGCGTCCGTTCGGGCGCCCCCGTCTCCATGCCGGGGATGATGGACACGATCCTGAACCTTGGGCTGAACGAGGCCACCACCGCGGGACTCGCCGCCGTTTCGGGGGACCCCGCCTTCGCCGAGAACTGCCACGCGCGCTTCAACAAGATGTTCAAGGACATCGTCGGCGTGGATGTCGTCCCCGACGATCCCTGGAAGCAGCTGCGGGCCGCAGTGGAGGCGGTCTTCAAGTCCTGGAATGGCGACCGCGCCCGAACCTACCGACGCCACGAGCGCATCGCCGACGACCTGGGCACGGCGGTGACCGTCCAGACCATGGTCTTCGGCAACCGGGGGTCGGACTCCGGCACCGGCGTGCTGTTCACCCGCAGCCCCGCGACGGGCGAGCCCACGCTGTACGGAGATGTCCTGTTCAACGCCCAGGGCGAGGATGTAGTGGCTGGCACACACCAGACGGAGCCGGTAGCCACTCTCGACACGCGCCTGCCCGCAGTCGGCCGCGAGCTTCGCGATTTCGCCGCCCGGCTCGAGCGTCACTACGCCGACCTCTGCGACATCGAATTCACGATCGAGCAGGGCAAGCTCTGGATGCTCCAGGTCCGCGTCGGCAAGCGAAGCCCCCAGGCGGCCCTGCGAATTGCCGTCGACATGGCCGACGATCCCACCTTCCCGCTCACCCGCGAGGAAGCCGTCAGGCGCGTCGCCGATGGGCTCGCCCACCCGCCGTTGACGACCCGTCGCCGCGCGGGTGGTCCGGCGCCGCTGGCAGTCGGGCTGCCGGCCTCGCCCGGAGTGGCACACGGCGAGATCGCGACCTCTCCGGACACAGCCCAGGCCGTGGCCGCGGCCGGCCGGCCCGTCATCCTCGTTCGCTCGGAGACGTCGCCGGACGACGTCCATGGCATGGCAAATGCTGCCGGAGTCCTCACCGCCCGCGGCGGGCTTGCCAGCCACGCAGCCGTGGTCGCCCGGGGCTGGGGGATCCCGGCCGTCGTCGGCGCGAGCGCCATTGTGGTGAGCGAGGCCGGCATCACGGTCGAAGGTACGAGCCTTGCCTGCGGCAAGGTGATCACGATCGACGGCAGCACTGGTGAAGTCTTCGCGGGCGAAGTGGACGGTAGCTGCGATCTCGTGCCCGAGGCGGCAACGCTGCTGGCGTGGGCCAAGGACCTCGGCATCCCCATCGGCGAAGCTGCGGGCGAGCCTGCGGTCGAGGCGCCGGCAGCGGCGGCGGACTCGGCCGGTCTCGATGCCGACGACGTGCTGCGAGCCCTGCTCGTCAAGGGTCTCGTACCTGCCGACGGGCTGGCGACGACTCTCGCGGGTTCGGCCGACCAGGTCGGTGTCCTCGTGGATGGCCTCGTCGCGGATGGCCTGGCCGAGACGTCGGCCGGGGCATTTCGCCTCACCGGCGCGGGCAAGCTGAAGGCGCTCGAGATCTTCGCATCCGATCGCGAGCGAGCCGGCGGCGAGCAGGCCTGCGTCACGTCCCTGGATCACTTCCTGCTGCTCGATTGCCGGCTGAAGGACCTGGTGACGGCCTGGCAGCTCCGCGACGTCGGTGGCGAGCAGGTCTTCAACGACCACTCGGACGCCGCCTACGACGCCTCGATACTTCAGCGGCTCGGCGCCTTGCATGTCGATGTGGTCGACTTGCTGACCCCGCTCGGTACCAGGCTCGGACGGATGACCGCCTACCGCGAGCGGCTCGAGCGCGCCCTGGAAAGGGCCTCGGCGGGCGACCAGCGGTTCGTGGCGTCGCCGCGCGTCGATAGCTACCACAGTGTCTGGTTCGAGTTGCACGAGGATCTCATCCGGCTCTCCGGGCGCCGGCGGTCAGACGAGGCTGCGCAAGGGAGAGCCTGAGCCAGGCCGAACATCGCAGGGAGCCGTAAGTCAGTCGGAGGTCCGTGAAGATGGCGGAAATCGAGGTACGGAACAGGTCCCGATCGCTCTTCCTCGACGACGCCAACCACTTCGGCTGCGCCGAGACGGCACTCGTCGCGCTCAAGGAGCGCAGTCGCGCGCCGGCCGCCGTGCGCCAGCCGAACCCGCCCCGGCGAAGGAATGTCATTGGCAGTCGATTATGCCGCCCGAGTTGGTTGTCCTCGCGGCTGCCGTGGTCTCAGTCACATATATGAGGAGTCCGATGATCAAGCGTGTTACACGAGACGAAGCGGCCATCTATCCGCTTCCCGGACGTGACTGGTTCCTCTACATTGGGCCGGAGAACAGCCCGACGGAACACCTCACCGTGAGCGTGACCAAGTTCCCGTCGGGTTCCAGGCCGGCCGGTCACGTGCACGAGGACGCCGAAGAGACCGTGTACGTGGTCTCCGGACACGGCCGCCTCGTGACGGCCGAGGCGACTGCCGAACTGGAACCAGGCGTTGCCGTCTGGATTCCAATCGGAACTCACCACGCCACCGAATCCGACGGCCCCGAGCCGCTCGAGATGGTCTGCGTCTTCTCCCCACCCATCGTGCCGGGCGGCTACGAGCGCGGCAGCGGCGGGAAGGGCGCCTGATATGGCTGCGACTATGAGCGCGGCCGATCTCGCTCGGCTCGAGGAGATGGCCCGGCGCATCCGCGTCGGCGTCATCCGGGGGGTCAACGAGGCTAAGGCAGGTCACCTGGGCGGACCATTGTCGGCGGCGGACATCCTGGCGGCCCTCTATTTCCACGTGATGCGCATCCGCCCCGACGAGCCGGACTGGCCCGATCGCGATCGCTTCATCCTCTCGAAGGGCCACTCGTCGATAGGGCTCTACGCCGCCCTTGCCCTGCGCGGGTACTTCCCCCTAGAGGAGCTCCTGACTTTCGACGCGCTTGGCTCCCGGCTGCAAGGCCACCCCGACATGACCCGTCTGCCGGGCCTGGACATGTCCACGGGATCGCTCGGCATGGGCATCTCGGCGGGCATCGGAATCGCCCTCGGAAGTCGCCTGGCAGGTCGCGACGTACGGACGTTTGTGATGCTCGGCGACGGCGAGTGCCAGGAGGGAGAGGTCTGGGAGGCCGCATTCCTGGCTCCCCGCTACGGCCTCGACAACCTGATCGCCATCGTGGACCACAACAAGCTGCAGCAGTATGGCTGGCAGGGCGACGGCCCGGACGACCGCCTGCCTCCAGCCTGGCCCGGCGAGCTTGTCGCCAGATGGACGGCCTTCGGCTGGCGCGTTCTGGAGGTGGACGGCCACGATATGGCAGCCGTCGTCCGCGTGCTCGAGGAGGCGACCGTGGGCGATGGGCGGCCCGTCGCGATCGTCGCCAACACGATTAAGGGACGCGGCGTCTCCTTCATGGAAGGCCGCTACTACTGGCACACCCGGCCATTGACCGCCGACGAGTTCGCCACCGCGATGGCCGAGCTCGGCGAGCCCATCAACACCCCGGCAGGAGGCCCGGCATGACCCTTCCGATGGGTCGCGCGATGCGCGAGATCTTCGGCGAGACCGTTAGCGAGCTGGCCAGCCGGGATCCGCGGATCGTCATGCTCGACGCCGACACCGGCAGCTCGACCAAGGCGGACATCTTCCAGAAGGCCCATCCGGAGCGCTATCTCCAGATGGGCATCGCCGAGCAGAACATGCTCGGCGTGGCAGCCGGGCTTGCCACGACGGGGTTCGTGCCGTTCGTCAGCACGTTCGTCGCCTTCGCCGTGGTCCGCCCGCTCGACCAGATCCGTGTCCTCATCGCCCAGACCGGCCTGAACGTCAAGATCTGCGGCGGGTACGCCGGCCTCTTCACAGGGGTCACGGGCAAGACCCATCTGATCGTGGACGACCTTCCGATCATGCGAGCAATGCCCGGCATGGTGACCGTCGTTCCGGCCGATGACGTCGAGGCCGCCCAGGTCCTGCGATGGGCCGCCGGCTACGACGGCCCCGTATACATACGGCTCGTCCGCGACGCCACACAGCGCCTGTTCGACGAGACGTATTCATTCGCTCTCGGTCGAGCGACCGTCGTCCGCGACGGCGGCGACGTCACGCTCATCAGCACCGGGGCCCAGACGCCGCGCGTCGTCGACGCCGCAGAGATTCTGGCGGCGCATGGCATTCAGGCCCACGTCCTGCATGTCCCAACTCTGAAGCCGCTCGACGTGCCCGCGATCGTGGCAGCGGCGGAGCGCACCCGAATTGTCCTCACCGTCGAGGAAGGAACCGTAATCGGGGGCCTGGGCGGCGCGGTCACCGAAACACTTTCGGAGCACAGCCCCACCGTCGTCAAGCGGCTCGGGATGCAGGATGTCTACGGTGAGTCTGGGACGAACAGTGAGTTGCTTGAGCTGTACGGCCTGTCGGCGGCGAGAGTCGCCGACCAGGTGCAAGCGTTCCTCGAGGCCCGGAACACCGCGGGCCACGCGTCGGACGCGGGTTAGACCCGGCTTCACCGCCCGGGTGCGGCCCGCGGCAACTCGGACGTATGCCAGTCACATCCCGTCGGAAGGCGGGGCGGAAGGTCGAACGATTGAACGGGCAGGCCACCTGGCCCGCCCCCGCAGCGCACGAAGGAGAGGCAATGTCGAAGACGGTACTGTTGATCGGCACCCTGGACACGAAGGGGCACGAGTACGCTTACGTCCGCGACCTCATTCGCGCCCGCGGGCTCGAAACGTTCGTCCTGGACGCCGGGGTCCTGGGCGAGCCCGTGTTTACACCAGATAGCCCGGCCTCTCTCACCGCCGAGGCCGGCGGGGGCTCGCTCGCCGAGCTCCGCGAGAAGCGCGATCGCGGCCATGCCATCGAGGTCATGGGCCTGGGGGCACGGGCGCTGGCGCTCAAGCTCGCCGCGGAGGGCAAGTTCGACGGCGTCATCAGCATGGGCGGGTCCGGCGGTACGTCCATCGGGAGCACCGCCATGCAGGCGCTGCCGGTGGGCATGCCCAAGGTCATCGTGTCCACGATGGCCTCGGGTGACGTCGGCCCATATGTGGGCGTCAAGGACATCACGATGATGTACTCCGTCGTCGACGTGTCCGGGCTCAACCGTCTGTCGCGCCGCATCTTCGCCAACGCCGCCGGGGCCATCGGTGGCATGGTCGAGCAGACGATGCCGAAGGCCGAGGAAAAGCCCCTGGTCGGCGCGACGATGTTCGGCGTTACGACGCCCTGCGTGGACCGGGTCCGGGAGCGGATGGAGGCCGACGGCTACGAGATCCTCGTCTTCCACGCGGTTGGAAGCGGCGGCCGGTCCTTCGAGGCGCTGATCTCGGACGGCGTCTTCGACGGAGTGGTGGACGCCACGACGACGGAATGGTGCGACGAGCTGGTGGGCGGAGTCCTGTCGGCCGGACCGGAACGCCTCGACGCCGCCGCGCGGACCGGCATCCCCCAGGTCGTCTCGCTCGGCGCCCTGGACATGGTCAACTTCGGCCCTCGCGACACCCTGCCGGAGAAGTTCGAGAAGCGCAACATCTACATCCACAACCCCCAGGTGACGCTCATGCGCACCACCCCCGAGGAGTGCGCGAAGCTCGGTGAGATCATCGCCGAGAAGCTTAACAAGACCACCGGGCCGACGGCGTTGTTCGTGCCGCTCAAGGGCGTCAGCGCGATCGATGTCGAGGGCATGCCCTTCCACGATCCTGTGGCGGATGCCGCGTTGTTCGGTGCGCTCCGTGCCCACCTCGATCGCTCGAAGGTTGAGCTGGTAGAGCTGGACATGGCCATCAACGACCCGGCCTTCGCCGATGCGATGGTCGATCGACTGCAGGCGATGCTCAAGAAGTAGCCGGCTGGTACTGGAAGCGACGTAAGCCTCACAAGGAGGACCTGTCATGCCATTCATCGCGCGCGCCGAAGTCGAGCACCGGCTCCGGGCGCAAGCTGCCACCGGCAGGCCGATCGTCGGCTGTGGTGCCGGGACCGGGATCTCGGCCAAGATGGCCGAGGCCGGCGGCTGCGACCTGATCATCATCTACAACTCGGGGCGCTACCGGATGGCCGGGCGAGGCTCGCTCGCCGGGCTTCTCTCGTACGGTGACGCCAACGGCATCGTCGTCGAGATGGCCGCCGAGGTCCTGCCGGTCGTCAAGAATGTGCCGGTCCTCGCGGGCATCAACGGCACCGACCCGTTTCGGCTGATGCCGGTGTTCCTCAAGCAGCTCAAGGAGATGGGCTTCGACGGCGTCCAGAACTTCCCGACCGTGGGCCTTATCGACGGCAACTTCCGGGCCAACCTGGAAGCCACCGGGATGGGCTACGACAAGGAGATCGATGCGATCGCCGTTGCTCACGAGTTGGATCTCTTCACCTCACCCTACGTCTTCAACGCAGACGACGCGAAGGCGATGGCTAAGGCGGGAGCGGACCAGCTGGTAGCCCACGTCGGCCTTACTACGGCCGGGACCATTGGCGCCGGTGTCGCCCTGACGCTCGATCAGGCGATCGACCGCGTCATGACGGTCGCCGAGGCCGGTCGCTCGGTCCGCAAGGACATCCTGGTCATCTGCCATGGAGGCCCGTTCGACGAGCCGGAGAACGTCGGCCAGGCGCTCGCGCGCATGCCGGGCGTTCAGGGCTTTTTTGGTGCCTCGAGCATCGAGCGGCTGCCCACCGAGCGCGGCATCCGAGGCCAGGTCGAGGAGTTCAAGCGGCTCAAGCTCGCCCCCGCCCCCGGGGCGTAGGTCGAGCGAACCGATCCCTAAACTAGGCGCACTATCGCGGCGGGGCCCAGGCCGGCTGGTGCCCCGCCGCCGCCTCAACACCAGGCGATCGCACGCACGCGCGTCGCCCGGAGGCTGCACCACAGGAGGCTCAGGTCGATGGAGATAGACGTGGCCCTCGTGCCGTCCGAGGCACGCCGCTGGGACCGCACGGTCTGCATCGTCATCGACGAGCTGCGGGCGAGCTCCACGATCACGACGCTCCTGGACTTGGGCTGCGACCGGGTGTACCTGACCGTCGGGCTCAGGGCGGCGCGGGCCATCGCGCGGGAGCATCATGGGCTTCTGGCGGGCGAGCGACATGGCTACGCGCCGCCCGGCTTCGACTTCGACAATTCCCCGGCCGCCATCTCACGTGGCGACGTGCGGGGACGCGTTGTTGTCCTGTCTACTACGAACGGAACGAGAGTCCTGAGCCATCTGACGGCCGCGCCCGCCACTCTCGTCGGGTGCCTGCTGAACGCCCGAGCCTGTGCCGAGGCCGCCGTGAGGCTCGCCCATTCCTTGGACGCCCGCGTCGGGATCATTTGTGCCGGCACCGAGGACCGGTTCGCGATCGAGGACGGGGTCACGGCGGGTGTCTTTATCGAGAGGCTGATCGAAGCCGTTCGGGCTCGCGGCGGCAGCCACACCCTGACTGAAGGGGCGATGGCGGCCGTCCGCTTGCGCGAGAGCTATCCGGACTTGCTTACGCTCATGCGCGAGTCGGTGAGCGGCGAACTCGTCACGATGCTCGGAGCAGGCGACGACGTGCCGTTCTGCGCGCGCCTTGACGTCAGCACGACGGTGCCGGTACTGCGCCCGGGCGTGCCGCTCTCAGTCGAACGCCTCGCAGCGCAGGACGCGTGAACGGCCGGGCGGCATGCTTCTGGGGGCTGAGCCGAGGGCGAGCGCGCCCGTACCTGCTGCTCATCTGCCTGGCCCTCGTGTGGGGCGTCCACTGGCCCGTTGCCAAGATTGGCCTTCGCGATCTGCCGCCGTTCACTTACGGTGCGCTCCGGGCAGCGACGGGGCTGGCCGTGATAGTCGGCGTGCTCGTCGCGCGGCGCGGTCTCCGGCTTCCCGACCGCCGCGACATCCCCGTTGTCTTCTCGGTTGGCCTCGGCCAGATGGCTGCGGGGATTGCCCTCATGAACCTCGCCCTGCCACTCATCTCCGCCGGCCGATCGTCGATCCTCGTGTACACGATGCCGCTCTGGGTGGGGCTCTTTCAGCTCCCCGCGCTGCGCGCCGGGGGTGCCGGGCGGCAGGTCGGTGGGTTGCTGATCGGTCTCGCCGGAATCGGTTTGCTGCTCAACCCGCTTGCGATCGACTGGGGTTCCTCAGGTCAGCTGCTCGGCAGCGCGGCCCTGCTCGTCAGCGCCGTGCTGTGGGCTGCTACGACGATCCATCTCCGCCGCCACGATTGGCACGGGACACCGCTCGACCTCATGCCGTGGCAGCTCCTCGTCGCGCTGATACCGCTCGCGGTCGTCGCGCTGGTGTTCGAGGCAGGCAGCCCGATTCACTGGCAGCCGACGGCCGTGGCGGCCGTGCTCTACAGCGGCCCTCTCGCAACGGCTCTGGCCTTCTGGCTGAGCCAATCCATCTCGCGCTTGCTGAGCCCACTCGCTACGACGATGGGCTTCCTGGCCGTCCCGGTCGTCGGTCTGGCGTCGTCCTGGGTGATCCTCGGGGAGCCACTCACGATGCTCGACCTTCTCGGCGCGGCAACGACGTTTCTCGGTATCGTTCTGGTATCGGCTGCCTCAAGCGCCCGAGATCTCGAGCCGGCCGAAGAAATGTGAGGCATGGCCATGGCCGCAACAGCGTCGACGATGCTCTCCCTGGGCACGGTCGCCCCGGACTTCCACCTGCCCGACTCCGCGGGGCGTTTCGTCTCGAAGGACGACTTCGCAGGCGCACCCGCGCTGCTCGTCATGTTCCTGTGCAATCACTGCCCATACGTGCAGCACGTGGCGGAGGAAGTGGTTCGGCTTGCGCGTGAGTACGGGGCTCGTGGCGTGGGGGTGGTCGCGGTCTCCAGCAACGACGTCGATCAATTCCCGGATGACAGCCCTGAGCGGATGGCCGAGGTGGCGACCAGCATGGGCTTCACGGTCCCGTACCTCTACGACGAGACGCAGGAGGTGGCGAAGGCCTACCACGCGGCATGCACGCCTGACTTCTTCCTCTTCGACGCCGACCGCAGGCTCGTCTATCGCGGGCAGCTCGACGGCGCCCGTCCGGGCAACGGGGTTCCCGTGAGCGGGCACGACCTCCGCGCCGCTCTCGAGGCCGTTCTGGCCGGCAAGCCGGTGCCGCAACCCCAGCTCCCCAGCCTCGGCTGCAACATCAAGTGGAAGCCGGGCAATGAGCCAGACTACTTCGCGCTGGGACACGGGGCCGCTCATACGTAGGCCGCATGATTCGTCTTGGAGGAAACCACGGTGGTCGCCGACCGCAGCAGGTCCGTGTGCCGTCGGGTGCCGGGAGAGTAGATAGCCACATGGAAATCGACGTCGCACTAGTGCCGCAGGCCGCCCGGCCTGCCGATCGCGCCGTCTTCATCGTCGTCGACGAGATCCGGGCAAGCACGACGATCACGACGCTTCTCGACATCGGCTGCCCGGACATCTACATCGAGGGCGCCCTGGTGGCCGCGCGGCGGCGCGGCCGCGAGACGGGGAGCATCCTGGTGGGCGAGAGACATCTGCGGCGGCCGGCCGGTTTCGACTTTGCCAACTCCCCGATGGCGCTGGCGCGCGCCGGCGTGCAGGGGAGGAGCGTGGTTCTGTCCACGACCAACGGCACGGCGATGCTGAGGATGCTCCGCCGCTCGGAGAGCGTCCTCGTGGGTTGTCTGCGGAATGCCCGCGCCTGCGGCCAGGCGGCCGTGCGTCTCGCGGAGGCGCAGGGCGTGGGGATCCGGGTCATATGCGCGGGCCGGCTGCGCCGATTCGTGCTGGAGGACGCGGTGGCGGCCGGCGTCATCGTGTCGCGCATCGTCGAAGCCGCGGATGGTCGCGCCGTCGAGACCAGTCTCACGGATGCCGCCAGCGTCGCGGTCGGCATCAGCAACTCCTATCCCGACACGCTGGCGGCCCTGCTCGACTCGGACGGCGGGCGTGTCCTGCGAGAGATGGGTCAGGCGGAGGACATACCCTTCTGCGCCGAAGTGGACGTGACCGACACGGTGCCGATCCTGCGGGACGGCAGCCCGATGCGAATCGTGCGGCTCGAGTCCTGATCCCGGATCGACTTCAGGTCACCGATACCTGCACACTGTCGTACCCGGTCGCGCCGGCCGGGGCGGGGCCGCCGACGACTGCGGTCTGCACGGCGCCCGTCCCATCAGTCGCCCGGACCTGGATGGTGTGCTTGCCCGGCGTCGCCTGCCAGCGCAGCCACCACTGCACCCAGGTCGCTTTCGAGATCGCGCGGCTCAGCAGGGTCGCCTGCCAGGGCCCGTCGTCGATGCTGACCTCGACCCGCGCCACGCCGCGGTCCGGCGCCCAGGCCAGGCCGTCGATATCCACCAGTCCGGCCGCCAGGGTCGCGCCGTCGGCGGGATGGTCGATACGTGATTCGGTCAGGATCGGGCCGTCCTTCGCCCAGCCAAGCTTGATCCAGTACGCATCGAACGCCTCGATAGTGGTCAGCTCGATCTCGGAGAGCCACTTGGTAGCCGACACGTAGCCGTAGAGGCCGGGCACGATAAGTCGCGCGGGATAGCCGTGCTCCGCGGGCAGCGGCGCGCGGTTCATGCCGACCGCGATCATCGGCTCCCTCGACGGATCGAGTGCCCAGGCAGTGGGAAAGCCGACTGTGAAGCCGTCGACCGAGCGGCCAACGATCTGAGTGGCACCCGATTGAACGCCCGCGGCAGCGAGAACCTCCTTGAGGTGGACCCCGGTCCAGAGTGTATTGCCGACGAGGGGTCCGCCCACGGTGTTGCTGACGCAGGCCAGGGTCACGTACTGCTCAAATAGCGGCATCGCCAGCAACTGCGAATACGTGAACGTGAGGGGATGATCGACCATGCCGGTCACCTGAAGCTGCCAGCCGGAGGCGTCTACCTGGGGCACGAGCAGCTCGGTATCGATCCGGTAGAAGGCATCGTTGGGGATCACGATCGGTGTGATCCCGGGAGCGGCCAGCGATTCATCGACGGTCAGAGGCGGCACGGTCTGGGAAGGTGCGGGCAGGTTGGCCGATGCTGGGGCGCTGCCGGGGTGCCCACGATCGACGAGCCAGCGACCGAGCGTCCCCAGAGCCAGGGCGCCGACCAGGAACGTCACTGATCGGACCAGGAACCGCCTCCGGTCCCAGTCCGGCATCGGGACGGTCCTCGAAGAGTCCGCGAGAGCCGGAGTGCCCCCGACCTGGCTCGAGGCGGCCCGGCCAAACCCGACCGGTGCCATGAATCCGGCATCTGCCAGGAGGATCCGGAGCGCAGCGATGGCTACGCTCATAGCGATCGCCGCGTTCACCGCGGCGATCGCGGGCGAGCCGAGCGGCTGTACGGCGGCGGCCACGAAGGCCACGAACCCGAACGCGAGGAAAAGTCGTGACCCTCTGTCGAAACTGCTCCGGCCCAGGATTCCCGCGACCGCAGCCACGAGCAGGGCCGCCAACACGACGGCGGCGTACAGCACGGTCTTGTCGTTCGTGCCGAACAGCGTGGCCATCACATCCTTCGCGCCGGGCGGCTGCAGCGCGATCACGAGGCTACCGACGGCTACCACGAGCGACGGGGCTCCTGGAACGACCCCAGCCACGAGTTCGCTCACAGCGATTCCTGCGGCCCCGGCGATCACGCCCGCTACGGCCCCGCGTAACATGCGCGACCCAGACGAGGACACAGACGCTGGGCGGTGGGCTTCCGGTCCTTCGCTCATGTGGCTACGTCCCGAACCGCAGGTGTCGCAATGGTCGCGGCGCGGGCGATGGTCGGCTTCAAGGTGGGCAGGCTTTCAGCTGAGGGGGGCGTCGACGAAACGGAGGATCAAGGCAGTGTCCCACAACTCCGAAACGCATCCCGCTTCTCATCGACAAGGTTTCACAACGGCAGGCGGCCGATGCGGCGCCCTGAGGGTGGCGCGATGGATACTTGTCCAGCGGTAGCCGCGGCGGTCTCCGCGACAACCTGGAGAGTCTCATGGAGAAGGTCTACGAGTTCTACATCCGCACGACGCCGGAGCGCCTGTGGGAGGCGATCACCGACGGCGAGATCAGGGCCAAGTTCCACTTCGGGAACCGCATCAACTCGGACTGGAAGCCCGGTTCGCGCTTCGAGATGACGAACCCGAAGGCCCCCGGACCCCTAGGCTCGGGGGAAATCCTTGAGGTCGATCCTCCGCGGCGGTTGGTCCAGAGCATGGTCGCGCTCTGGAGCGATGACGTGAGGAGCGAGGGCGCCTCGAGGATCATCTGGGAGATCGAACCGATCGGCGACTCCTGCCACCTGACTCTCACTCACGACGGTCTGCGCGACGATGCGAACCAGGAGCTCTACGGCGGTTGGCCGATGATACTGTCGGGTCTCAAAACATGGCTCGAGACCGGCCAGGTCCTGACCACGCCGGGATCGCTGATGTACGGCTGACGGCCGCCGGCGCGCCGGCCGGTGCCGGCCAACCTCCGCAGCGGAGTGGGAGGCCGGATGGTTCGGAACGTCGATCTGGCGGCGCGCCGGCCGAGACGGCAAGTGGACCGCGACCGATCGGGTGCCAGAATGCATGCCCCGCTCGGCTCCAGGCGGCAAGGTCGGAGCCCGCGGCGGCACCAGACGGCACAAGAATGAGGCGATAAATGGCTGACAACACGGCCCCCGCCGTCAACAAGCCCATCTGGATCGACCTGTCGAGCTCCGATCCCGCGGCATCGCGGGATTTCTACTCGAAGGTCTTCGGCTGGCAGGTCGAAGTGAATCCCGATCCGCAGTACGGCGGCTACGCGCTGGCGAAGATCGGCGGCAGGGACGTGGCCGGAATCGGTCCGAAGATGATGCCCGAGGCGCCGACAGCATGGTCCGTCTACATCGGCACCGCCGACGCCGCCGATCTGGCGACGAAGGTGCAGGCCGCGGGCGGCAAGGTAATTGCCCCGCCGATGCAGGTTGGCGACCAGGGCTGCATGGCGGTCTTCCAGGACCCGTCGGGCGCCTTCATCGGGGCCTGGCAGCCGATGGCGATGGGCGGGTTCGTCACGGGCACGCCGGGCACTTATCAGTGGGCACAGCTGAACTCCCGCGGCGTCGAGAAGACGCTCGCGTTCTACGCGGCGGTCTTCGGCTGGGCGCCCAGGACGATCCCAATGGACGAGGGCCAGCCACCATACACGCAGTTCCTGGTCGGGGATGAGAGCGTCGCAGGCGGCATGGAGATGAACCCGATGGTCCCCGCCGAGGTGCCGAGCTACTGGATGGTCTACTTCTCAGTCGGCGACGTGGATGCAACCTTCCGTAAGGCGATCGAGGCCGGCGGGCGGGAGATGGTGGCCCCGCAGGACTTTCCGGGCGGCCGTTCCGCGATCCTGGCCGACCCGCAAGGCGCGGTTTTCGCGCTCCAGATGGTGACGCGGTAGGACGCGGATCGGCTCGACGTCGGCACACCAGGCAGCTACGGCCGGGGTTCAGGTAAGCCGTCAACGGCTCGGGCCCTGGTTCATCCGCGGCGCGCCGTATCCGTTCGTCCCGCAGAAGGGTCGGTTGGGCCGCCGAGCTACTTGGGCCGCGGAGCCACTCGGAGCGTAGACAGACATGAAACACGGAGGCTGGGAAGACTGATCGCGTCGGGCTCCCGCGATGCCTTGATGCGGCCGCACATGATCCAGATGACCAACTGGGTCGCCCGGGAGACAAGCAAGCCTCCGGACCGGTGTCGCCGCCCGCGCCCCCTCAGCGCTCGCCTGGGAGGAAGCGCGGTAGGTGGGCGGGACGCGAACGGACGGCCTCGGCGATGGCGTCGATGGCGCCCCACTGCGTCTCGATGAGCGATCGAACGATCTCGGGCGCCTCCCCGAGCTCCAACCTCATGCCCATCTGGCCTCCTTCGCTGCCGGCCTCGCCGGTCCGGCGACCGACCAGGCAAGTCTAGCCGCCGGCCGGCGGCCTTCGCGATCGCCATCGGCGTGTCGGCCCGGAGCTTGTCCGGCAACCCGCGGCGACCGCGTACGATGTGCCTTCATGCGAACCATCCTCCTGGTCCCGTATCCGCGGGCACCGCGGGCCAGAGCGTGGCCCGGGCGATCGTAGGGGTGCGCGGACACACAACTCCCATCTGCCAGCCATGAGCTTCCGCCTCGCCACGGGAGCCCGAACCTGGCTGCTGGCGATACGGCCGGCGACGCTGCCCGCGTCGGTGAGTGGGGTCGTGGTCGGGCTCGGAGCGGCCTGGGCAACCGGAGCGCCGTTCCGGCTCGACGCGGCGCTCGGCTGTCTGGCGGTCGCGCTTCTTCTTCAGATCTGCGCCAATCTCGCCAACGACCTGTCCGACTTCCGGCGCGGCGCCGACACGCCCGCCCGGCTCGGTCCAACCCGAGTTGCAGCCGCCGGACTGGTCACGGTCCGTCAGCTCCAGTCCGCCATCGTCATCGTCCTCGTCGTTGCCGGGCTTCTTGGCGCCTGGCTGGCCACAATCGGCGGACCAGCCTTCGTGGCGTTGGGAGTCGCGGCGATCCTGGCTGCGCTTGCCTATACCGGGGGTCCGTTTCCCTACGGCTACAGCGGCCTCGGTGAGGTCTTCGTCTTCATCTTCTTCGGGCTCGTTGCCGTGGTCGGGACGGCAGAGCTGCAATCCGGCCGCCTGCAAGTTCTCTACTTCCTGGCCGCGATCCCGGTTGGCACTCTGACTACGGCGATCCTCGTGGTGAACAACCTCCGCGACACCCGCACTGATCGGGCTGCGGGCAAGCGGACGCTCGCGGTCGTCTTCGGGGAGGGGTTTGCTCGAGCGGAGTACCTCGGCTGCCTGCTCGTGGCATGGGCCGTGCCGGTCGGTCTCGTGGTCGCCCGTTGGTGGGGTGCGTCGGTCGCTGCGGGGCCGTGGACTCTCCTGCCGCTCCTCGCCCTGCCCATGGCGGGACCCCTGTGGCGGGTCGTCAGCGCAGACGGCGATCCCCGGCAGCTCAACCCCGTTCTGCGCGGGACAGGCAGGATGACGCTGGCGTTCGCGCTGCTCTTTGCAGTCGGGCTGGCGGCGGCTCGATAGGGGGGACGACATCGTCGTCGCTCCATTCGAGGACGCGGGCGACTCGATCCGCCCATTCGCGGCGGGTTCCCGTCTCGCGTGCCGGCGTCCCGGCCAGCATCTCGAGGCACTGCAGGACCGCGAGCCCGTTGAGCTGCGCGAGCGTGCCCGCGCTCCGCTCGATGCCGGCCTCGGCGAGAAAAGCTCGGCCGGCCGCAGGCCAGCGGGCCGGGTGGTGGTAGCGGATGATCCAGCTCCACCATGCGGCATCGAAGAGCGGGTGCGCGAGGCGGGCGCGCTCCAGATCGAGGAGCGCCACCACGGCATCGTCTCGTATTAAGAGGTTCACGGGCGCGAGGTCGCCGTGTGCGAAGGCGGGCCGAACGCCCGCGAAGCGGTCGGGCAGGCGCTCGATGATGCCCCGGACCGCATCGGCCGCCTCCGCACCGACGTGGGCGCCGGCCTCCTCTAGCCACCGTCGCGCGGCTGCCGCGAGGCGATCCGAGTCGGCCCACGTCCGGGAAAGGCGAAGGCCGGCCGCCGGCACGCGGGCTATCTCTCGCGCGACCCGGCCGGTCGCCGTCCCGACGAGCGGGGCGTGAGCGTCGTCGTCCAGCAGGTCGCGGCCGGACGTGCCCGCTACGAACCGCGACACGACGTACGGCGTCGGTCCGTGGCCATCCCCACCGAGCACCTCGGGCACCGGCAGCCGGGGCGCAAGCCGCGCCAGCTCTCGTCCGAGCCGGAGGCGTCGACCCATCGCCCGCCGACCGGCCGCCCGGGCGCCGATCGACCACTGGACGACGAACCGGCCCTCCTCGGCTCGCGTCCCGACGAGGACGCTCCGCGTCGTCCTCGCCCACGCGGGCGTGAGCTCTTCGACGACCCGAACCTGTCCGCCGAGAATCGCCCGGACGCCCGCAGCGACCTCGGGCGGAAGCGTGGGGCGAGTCATCTACGCCAGGTTATCGACGAACATCCCCGCCGCGTCGAAGGCGATCGGGCGAAGCGGCCCGACGACCTCGCAACTGCCCGTCGCGAGCACGTCCTCGAGGGCCGGCGCGCTCACGTAGAGCAACTCGAGGTGCTTCGTGTCGCGCACGCGAATGATCCGGGCGTTCTGCGGAGTCACTTTGAGGCAGCAGGCGAGGGCGATCGCGAGTGCCTCACGGTCCGTGTCGACCGTGAGCGGGATCCTGGCCCCCTCCGGAGTCTTCGCGGTGATGCAGTTCATATACGTCTTGCGTCGATCGATCTTCTCGACCGCACGGCTCAGCACGACGTCCGCCATCCCGATCCCGACCGCGTTGCCCTCGGTCGCGACGGTCAGGTCGCGGACCACGATGCGCTGGATTGCCGGCGGCATCCCGGTCAGGCCCGCGTAGTAGCGCCCCACGACGTTGGAGTCCATGCCCAGGCCGCTGATGTCCTTCCCGATCTCGTCGACGATGAGGACGTCGATCTCGGCGAGCGGGAACCGGGCGAGCGCGTCGGTAGCCATGACCAGCAGCTCCGGCTCGCGAGTCGCAAGCCGGCCTGCCGGAACCGCCTCGATGTGGCGAAGCCGGGCATGGCTGTTCTCGACCAGCGCGAGGCCAAATGGGATCGGGGCGCGCGCGAGCGTATAGGCGGCAACCGCCGGGATGAGCTCGTCGAAGACGGTGAAGCCCTGGCCGTGGAATGTATCGGCGCCCTTCTGCTTCCCGAGGCCGATCGCGATCATCTTCATCAGCCCGCTCTCGACCGGGCCGCTGAAATCCGTGTGGACCTTGACGCGGTTGATCGGGACGATGACGTCGGCGCCCTCGAAGGCGTTCCGGTCGAGGAAGACCGGGATGCCCGGCCTCACCTCGCCCAGTTCGACCGTGTCCATGCTCGAGCGGATCTCGCAACCCATCGACTCGGGCGTGATCCCGAACCCTGCGAGCACCTCGAGCTGGCCCTCGGCAGTCGCACCGCCGTGGCTGCCCATCGCCGGGACGATGAAGACGCTCGCCCGCGCCTCGCGGACCCGCTCGACGGCTGCCCGGACGACCTCGCCGATCCGGTCGATGCCTCGGCTTCCGACGGCCAGGCAGACTCGCGCCCCCGGCCGGACTGTAGCCATGACCGGGCCGAGCGCGCCCCGGACCGCCTCGCGCACGTCGGCGATCTCGGTTGGATCGAGCAGCTGCCGGACGAGCGCCCACTCGGGTAACGTCCCGCGCTCGAACTCGGGGAACGCGGTGCGGCTCGGCGACGTCGGAACGGACAGCGCGACGGCGGGCGGCAGGACCGGCGGATCGCTCAGCCGGCCCTCGCTCTCCTGCGAGTCCCCCGCATCTTCGGTGGTCTTGGGATCGCTCGTCGTCACATCGGTCCTCGTCTCTGTCCCTTCGGGCTCGATAGTCTCTTCCGCGCCGTTCGTCTGTGGTCGCCCCGCCGCTCGCCTAGATCGTCATCGCGCTGAAGCCGCCGTCCACCCGGACGATTGCCCCGGTGACGAACCCGGACGCTCGTCCCGATGCGAGCCAGATCGCCGCACCAACCAGCTCGTCGGCCTCGCCGAGCCTGCCGGCCGGCGTGTGCCCGATGATCGCCCGCACGCGCGCCTCCGAGAGGAGCTTTCGATTCTGCTCCGCGGGGAAGAATCCCGGCGCGATCGCGTTGACGCGGATTCGGTGTGGCGCGAGCTCGCGAGCGAGGTACTGGGTGAGGTTGTTCAGCCCGGCCTTGCTGACCGAGTACGTGAGCACTCCGGAGAGGGGCGGGCCGGACGACGCCGACGAGAGGTTGATGATCGAGCCGCCGTTGCCGTTGGCGATCATCGACCGGACGAAGACCTGGCAGGCGAGGAAGACGGAGGTCAGGTTCGTGTCGATGATCCGGTGCCACTCGTCGAGGCCGATCTCGAGAAACGGCGTCGAGCTGTTCACGCCGGGGGCGTTGACGAGCACGTTCACCGGTCCGAGCCGCTCCTCGGCCGTCCGCCGGGCGGTCTCGAGGGACTGAGCGTAGGTCGCGTCGACCTCGACGAACGCCGCCCGGATCCCCTCGGCCCCCAGGGCGGAGACGCGAGCCTCGCCCCGCTCGGCCGAGCGACCCATGACGGCGATCGCGGCGCCGGCTCGGCCCAGGCCGTGGCAGATCGCCCCGCCGAGGACGCCGGTGCCGCCGATGACCGCGGCTACGCTGCCGTTCAGATCGAAGAGATCCATCGCACGCTCCCCGTCGAGTTTGGGTCCGAGTTTGGGGTGGCGGTCGCGAGCGCATCCTCCTGCGTCCGCATGACCGCGCGGAGGGCGTCGAACGCCTCGTGGTGACGGACGTAGAAGGCCCGGTCGGCCCCCGGCGAGTAGACGGGCCCGGTCGGGAGGGCGGCACCCGCCAGGCTCGGCGGCAGCCGGTCGAGCGCTCGCAAGCCGAGCAGCGCCGCACCGGTCGCCGACGCGTCCGAGACGTCGAGGGCCATCAGCGGGGCGCCGACGACGTCGGCGACGATCTGGGCCCAGACGGGCGTCCGCGTGATTCCGCCGGTCAGGCGGGTGATCTCGCCGGTCGCGGCCGGGGGCGGGAGAATCCCCCAGACGTCGGCAAGACAATGGGCGACCCCCTCCATCGCGGCTCGGGCGAGATGGCCGCGGCCGTGCTGGAGGCGGAGGCCGTAGACCATCGCCGGGTCGTTCGGCGTCCACGAGGGGCTTCGCTCACCGACGAAGTAGGGGAGCAGGAATACACCGTCGGCGCCGGCCGGTACGGCGCCCGCTTCGATGGCGAGCCGGCCGAAGCCTTCGGCCGGCGTGAGTTCCGGGTACAACGTCGCCCGCGCCCAGGCGAGGGCGAGCCCGCCGTTGTTGATGGCGCCGCCGATGAACCAGCTGCCTTCGTCGAGGACGTAGCACCACGTGCGTTCGCCCGGGTCGAGCCACGGACGGTCCCCGAGCTGGCGGACGGCGCCGCTCGTCCCGACGGTGATGACGGCCTGGCCCGCCGTCGAGATGCCCGTTCCGATGTTCGCCATCCCGCCGTCGCTCCCACCCGCGATGACGGGCAGCCCGGCGGGAAGACCCGTGGCGGCCGCCGCCTCGCGAGTCAGGCCGCCGACGACGGCGGTTGAGGCGACGAGCTCGGGCAGCGCCTCGGGCCCCACCCGCGCAACCCGGAGCGCTTCCTGATCCCAGGCCAGGCTCGTTATGTCGAGGAGGCCGGTCGTAGAGGCGAGGCCAAGGTCGGTCGCCCAGATCCCCGTGAGGTCGTGGAGGATCCAGTCCTTGAGCGCGACGAACCGGCGGGCCCGCCGCGCGACTCCCGGCGCCTCGTCCGCCCACCAGCGGAGGCGGATCGGGTGGTACGTCGAGCGGACCGGGCAACCCGTCCGTGCGTAGAGCGCGGGAACGTCGATCTCGCCCCGGACGGCCGGTTCGAGTTCGGCGGCCCGGTTGTCCGCCCAGGTCATCGCGTTCGCGAGCGGGGCGCCGTCGGTGTCGACCGGCAAGCAGCTGTGCATGGCCCCACTGAAGGAGATCCCCGTCGGGGTCACGGGGGAGGACGCGGCGACCGAGCGGAGCGACCGACGGACCGCGTCCCTGATGACCAGGACGTCCTGCTCGGCCCAGCCGGGGTGGGGGACGCGGAGATCGTACGACTCGCTTGCCGCGGCGACGGTTTGCCCGGCGGCGTCGAGGACGACCGCCTTGCAGCTCGTCGTTCCGAGATCGAGGCCGATCATGGGGTGCAGCCGCGCAACGGTCGGCGGCTCGCGGTGACGTCGCTGACGGTGCCGCCGCGCACCCGGTCGCCGGTCACGGTGCCGCCGTCTTGCCGTCGAGCCGGTAGGCCCGCTTCGCGAGGTCGTATGCCAGCTCGTGGGCCATGGTGCGTGCGTCCGAAGCGTCGACGATGCCGCGGACGACGAGGCCGGCGAGCCAGTTCGCGCTCGCGCGCCGCCAGACATCGTGCCGGACCGGGATAGAACAGAAGGCGCGGGTGTCGTCGTTGAACCCGACCGTCTTGTAGAGCCCTGCCGTCTCGATCACCTGGTCGAAGTAGCGGGCCATCCCATTGGGGCTGTCGTGGAACCACCACGGCGGTCCGACCCGGAGTGCCGGGTAGTGGCCCGCGAGCGGGGCAAGCTCGCGCGCGTACGCGGTTTCGTCGAGCGTGAACACGATCAGGGTCAGGCGCGGATGGTTCCCGAACCGCTCGAGGAGCGGCCGCAGGTTGAGGGTGAACTCCGCGGCCACGGGGATGTCGGCGCCCATGTCGGGGCCGAACCGCTCCAACAGCGTCCGGTCGTGGTTGCGCAACGAGCCGACGTGGAGCTGCATGACGAGGCCGTCCTCGACGCTCATCCGGGCGAACTCCATCAGCATGTGGCCGGTGAAGCGGCCGGCCTCTTCGGGGGTCGCCTCGCCGAGGAGGGCATGGCCGAGGATCGCGTCGGCCTCGGCCTCGCCGAGTGACGCGGTGTACGCGGACTCGACGCCGTGATCGGCGGCAATCGCGCCTATCGCGCCGAAGAACGAGCGCCGCTCCTCCAGCGCGGCGACGAGCGTGGCGGTCCGCGTGATCTCCTGGCCCACGGCCGTCGAAAGCGCATCGAGGCGGCCCCGCCAGCCGGGGGCGAGGAGGTTGACGACGCCGTCGGGTCGGAACGTCGGGCGAACGTCGCCGGACCAGCCGGACGCACGGATCGCCCGGTGGCCGTGGAGCGGGTCGGCCGCGTCGTCCGTGGTGCAGAGCGTCTCGATGCCGGCCCGCTCGAAGAGGGCGCGCGGCCGGAACTCGGGGCGGGCGAGCTTCGCCGACAGCTCGTCGTACACGGCCCCGGCGTTCTTGCTCGTGAGCGGTTCGGCGATCCCGAACACCTCGCGGAGCTCGTCGGCAAGCCACGAGCCGGACGGTGTCGCGCGGAAGAGGAAGAAGTTGTCGGCGAACAGCTGCCAGGCGCGACGGTGGTCGGTCTCGGTCCCGGCCGTATCCGCGCTCGCGCCAGCCCGCCCGCCCGAACGCCCGGTTCGGACCGGGACTCCGAGTGCCTCCAGCGGGATCCCCTGCGAGTGGAGCATCCGCAAGACGTAGTGGTCCGCGATGACGAACAGGTCCGTGGGCGTCCCGAAGGTCGCGTCCTCGTCGGCGAGGAGTCGCGGGTCGACGTGACCATGCGGGCTGACGATCGGGAGGCCGGCGATGCCGTCGTAGAGCTCGCGCGCGACCCGTCGTTGGGCGGGATCGGGCGCGAAGAAGCGATTGGCTAGGGTCGTCTGGTCGAGTTTCATGGGCGCTCCGCACGCTGCTCGACCGTAGTCTACGCGCCGGACCACGGCGGCCCTCCCGGCCCCGGAGGACTCGGCCGGACTCGGCCGGGATGGCGGAGATCGCCCACGTCGGCAATGTCCGTTGCAAGGAGCGCCCTGTAACTTGAACCTGCCGGAGGGCGTATGTTCGATCCGAGTCAGACTGTTCGAAGCGTCGCGGCCCAGGAGAACGCCGCGGCCGCACAGAACGCCGCCGCTGCCGAGGGCGTCGTAGGCGGAGAGACCGTCGAGGCCCAGGAGAGCGTCACCACGTTCGAGTGGCGCCGCCTCCATCTCCACGTCGTTACTTCCGAGCCGCTCTCCGCCGACCAGGCTCGCGCCCTCAAGCGAATGATGCCGAAGGTCGACAGCGTCGGTTACTTCGCCGATCTCGTGGGCGCAGTCCTCGGACGCTCCGTCCGGATCAGGACCGTACGACCGTCGCCCGACATCAGGCTCGAGGTGGGGCGCTGAGCACCGGTCTTGACGGCCCTCTGCCAGGGCGCTGAGCAACGGCCACCGCGCAACGGCCGCCGGCCACTAACCGCTGGCCACTAACCGCTTTCACTGCTGACACAGGCGGGCCCCAGGGTTAGAATGCACTTCTGATCAGACGTGAGGATTTGCTCACGAACGTCTCCGAGGTGCGGCTGTTGCCAGACAACCTCGATCAGGACGAATTCGAACTTCTCGCCCGCATCGCCCATCGCTACTACGCCGATGGGTGTACGCAGGAGGAGATCGCCCGGGAGTTCGCGCTCTCGCGCCCCAAGGTTCAGCGGCTCCTCGAGCGCGCTCGCTGGGCGGGGGTCGTGGACATCCACATCGAGGCACCGCCCTGGCTCAACCTGGACCTGGAGACGCGGCTGCGGGACGCTTTTCGGCTGACGGAGGTCATCGTGGCCCCGCGGCGCGATGACCCGCAGTCGCAGCGCGAGGAAGTCGCCCGGAGCGCGGCCCGATACCTGGACCGGCGGCTCCACGACGGCTGCGTCATCGCGGTGAGCCACGGCCGCGACACGGGCGAGGTGCATCGCTTCTTCCGTCCTCGCCGCCGCGTCGACTGCACATTCGTGAGCGCCATGGGCGGTTCCCCGCGCCTGGACGAGCCGACGAACCCGAACGACATCTGCCGGGCCCTCGCGGAGCGGGCCGGCGGCCGGGCCGTCAGCCTGTACGCGCCGGCGTACGTCGAGAGCGTCGAGATGCGCGATCGCCTGCTCGAGCAGGACGCAGTCGCCGGCCCGCTTCGACTGGCGGCCAACGCGGACGTGGCGCTGGTCGGTATCGGGGGCACGGACGACGCCTGCACCATGGTTCGCAGCGGCTGCTTCTCGGCGGAGGAGATCGCCCGGCTGCGCGGGGCGGGAGCGGTCGGCGACGTTCTCGGCAACTACGTGGATGCGCAGGGCCGGCGGATCGCGTCGCTCGGCAGTGGCCGCCTGATCGCCCTGTCGATCGACGACCTTCGCCGGATCGAGACCGTGGTGGCCGTCGTGAGCGAGGCGGAGAAGCCGCCGGCGATCCTCGGCGTGCTCCGGGCGGGCGTCGTGGACGTCCTCGTCGTCGACGAGGGGAATGCCCACGCCCTCCTGGATCTCGCGCGCAAACCAGATGAGTCGAGCCCGGCCCATGAGTCGAGGCCGACCGACGAGACCAGCCCAGCCGACGGGCGATCCGGCAGGCCGCGGAGAGGAGGTGATCGGCCGAGAGCTTCCCAGGTCGCAGGCAACCCCAGCGATTAGGTCCCCGCAGTCGCGTCCCAATCGAAAGGAGGTGCGCGCGTGCCGGTCGTGCCAACCCGCGAGATCCTCAACCGCGCGTTTGCCGAACGCTACGGCGTCGCAGCCATCAATATCATCAACGACCTCACGATGGAGGCCGTCCTCGCCGCCGCCGAGGAACTAAAGGCCCCCGTTATCCTCCAGACCTCGGTCAAGCACGTGAAGATGACCGGGATCGACGCGATGTACGCGATGTGGGTGGAGTACACCAGGCACGTCTCGGTACCGGTGGCTCTACACCTTGACCACTGCCCCGACCGGGACGTCATTTCGGCGTGCCTGGCCAAGGGCTGGAACTCGGTCCTCTTCGACGCGAGCAAGCTGTCGGTCGAGGAGAACAAGCGCCAGTGCGCCGAGGTCGTCGCCGAGGCACGCCGCTACGGCGCCGACGTCGAGGGCGAGATCGAGGGCTTCAAGCGCACCGAGGAGATGACCGGCGACGAGGCCGAGCATGTCCAGAGCCTCGAGACCGTCATCGACTTCGTCAAAGCAACCGGCGTCGACGTCTTCGCGCCCGCCATCGGCAATGCCCACGGCATGTACAAGACGGCGCCGCACCTCGACAGCCAGCGGGTCACCGACATCGTCGCGGCGACCGGGATCCCGGTGGCGCTCCACGGCGGCACCGGCATGAGTCCGGAGCAATTCAGCGACCTGATCGCTCGCGGCTGCGCCAAGGTGAACATCTCCACGGCGCTCAAGATCGCCTTCATGAAGTCCGGCTTCGACTTCATGACCGAGCACCCGGGCGACTACGACCCGCCCAAGATCTTCACGGCCCAGCGCACCGCCGTGATGGAAATGGCGAAGTATCACATCCGGCTCTTCGGCAGCGAAGGGAAGGCCTGGAAGTGAACGCGCTCGTCTTCGACTGCGACGGCGTCCTCGCCGACACCGAGCGTTACGGGCACCTGCCGTCGTTCAACCAGACGTTCCGAGAGTTCGGGCTGCCTCTCGAGTGGTCGGAAGACGAGTACGGGCGAAAGCTGCTCATCGGCGGCGGCAAGGAGCGCATGTCGAGCGAGCTGACGCCCGAATTCGTCCGGGCGAACGGCCTGCCGTCCGACCCCGACGCGCTCGCGGCCGAGGTCGCCAAGTGGCACAAGCGCAAGACCGCCCTCTACACGGAGATGGTGGCCGCGGGCAAGCTGCCGCCGCGGCCGGGCATCCGGCGGGTCATCTCAGATGCGCAGGACGCGGGCTGGAAGCTGGCGGTCGCGTCGACGTCGGCCGAGGCCTCGGTCCACGCCATCCTCGAGTTCGCGGTCGGCAAGGAACGCGCCGACCGCTTCGACGTGTTCCTGGCCGGCGACTGCGTTCCGAAGAAGAAGCCGGCGCCCGACGTCTACCTCCTGGCGCTCGAGAAGCTCGGCGTCGACCCCGCCGAGGTGCTCGTCGTCGAGGACTCCCGGAACGGACTCGAGGCGGCCTACGCCGCTGGGCTGCGCTGCCTCGTAACGGTGAACGGCTATACCGAAAAGGAGGACTTCAGCGAGGCAATCCTCGTGGTTTCGTCCCTTGGGGATCCAGATGGGGAGCAGACGACCGTTATCGCCAACCGCTCGGCCGCCCGGCCGGGTGCATACGTGACGCTCGCCGACCTGGAGGCGTGCCTCGCCCCGCAGCTCCGTCCGGCAACCCACTGAAGCAAGGAGAAGGAGGTCCATATGACTAAGGCGTCGTTCGACGACGTCGACCTCGTGCTGAAGACGATGGCCACCACGATCGTCGACAACGCAGAGTACTTCGCCCAACTCGACTCGATCGTCGGGGACGGCGACTTCGGATTCTCGTTGCGCAACGGGTTCGAGGTCGTGGTCGCCGACTACGACACGTTCGACAAGTCGAGCGTGGGAGCCGTACTCAAGAAGATCGGCCTCACCCTCTCCGGCAAGGTCGGCGGGGTTTCCGGTCCGATCTGGGGCACGGCATTCCTCCGGGCGGGCGTTGCGGCCGCCGATCGGACCGAGCTCGCGCCCGAGGACGTGATCGCGATGTTGCGCGCCTCGATCACGGGAATCATGGCCCGCGGTGGCGCCTCGCTGGGCGAGAAGACGCTGCTCGACGCCCTTGTTCCGGCAACCGATTCCCTGGAGGCGGCGATCGGCGACCCGGCGATGCAAGGCGACCACGGCGTCAAGGCGATCCAGCGTGCCGCGGACGTGGCGGTGAAGGCGGCGGAAGACACCAAGTCCATGCTGGCGATGCGCGGTCGGGCCGCGTACACCGGCGAGCGGAGCATCGGCTCCGTCGATGCCGGCGCGACGGCGATCGGC
>Ga0182027_10002921_pt1 | contig 27423 bp, 28 predicted proteins | sample 712E1DmetaG_FD_121300 | JGI IMG/M metagenome (GOLD analysis project Ga0182027, IMG submission 121300) | Permafrost microbial communities from Stordalen Mire, Sweden - 712E1D metaG (Illumina Assembly) | ecosystem: Environmental > Terrestrial > Soil > Wetlands > Permafrost | place: Sweden...
AAATCTAGTTTCCAACCTTTCGGGAAAGTTGACATATAGCTTTGGAACACTTTGGCAAGGTAAAGTTTCCGCTTTGTGTCTAACTTCACTTTTAACCTTTCCTTTCGTTACGCTGTAATGTGTGGCTGTGTGCTACTACTTTACTGAATTAGGCTGTAACTAATTCCCTTTCCGTTGTGGTGGCTGTGATGGCTTCTGCTTCTGCTTTAGCTTCTGCGATGGCTTCGATTGCTTTTGACAATTCAGCATTGTCGTGCTGTGCGATAGGTTTACCCATTTTTTCAGCCAGTGAAAGCTGATTAGTATAATCTTCACTGTGTTGAGTCATCACTTCACCAGTATATTGCATCAAGTTAGCTACGAAGTTATCCCGAACCATCTTGACGGAATCGGAAACTTCTTTTGCTACTCTAACCACTGGCTTGCCAGTCTGGGAGAATCTCACAGAACCCGACTTGTCATAAGCAAGGCGCATCGGGCATCCGATAGCCTCTGACGGGATGGCTGTGTCCCCCATCGTGTTAGTCGCTGTGAAGAATGGCAACCAGACAGTTTCCAAGTCAATACTCCAGACTTTCCGCCCTTGCGGTTTCTTGGTTGTGTTGGGTGTAACTAATGACTTTATGTAATTGGGTGTATTCATTCTATTAATACCTTTCCTTTCACACAGCCACACATTACAGCGTAACTATTCGTTATTACTACAGTCTATATAATCAGCTTTCAGCTTGTGGCTTATTCACTTTTAAGGCTGTATGCTTGTTAAAGATGCTAGTCTCAAGATACACATATCAGTTCTTAGTTCAGTTCTATATATATATGTATATTAGTGTTTTTAAGATTGCCAGTCTCAAAAAGTGTTTTTTGGCTTTTTTGTTTACTCCTTTTTTCAATTTGTATCTTGATTATTGAACAAAAGGAGCTTTTGTTAAAATTCAAGATTTAGCTATATTATTCCCCCTGGGATATAGGTATAGGGGAATTTTTTAAAACAAACATTATGGGCTAAGTTATACGATCTGATAAACAATAAAGCCGCCATCAAGGCGGCTCCTGTAATCATCCATTGGTTAGCAAAATTATTTCTTGTGGTTGGCTCCGTATTCAGGATGCAAGGCAAATAGCGGATTAGACCATAGATTGTCAGCAGCTGCTTTCCCGGTTTTGGTAAGACGGTAGTAAGCTCTGCCCGGAGCACCAGGATAATTATCTTGAATGGCAGATGGCTCAGTTTCGTGAGTGGCTTCTACCCACCCTAATTGCTTCAATCTACCAAAATAAACCAGGAAAGAGTGATAGCGCATATGGGTGAATTTGCGAGAGATCCGTTTCAGTTGGCGCTGGTAAATAGCTTCTGCTTCTTCTTCCGTCACTTCAGCCCCGCTTAATACCAGGTTACTGATAAGCTTCTCCGCATGTTCCCGGGCAGTAGCTCTGGCTGAGGCTTCCTTGTACTCATAATTGATGTCGCTTTGAGTAGATCCGCGAAAAGGATCAATGACCATGGAGGCTTCAGGACCTTTGCCCGAAAGGAAATCCCGAATAAATAAACCGGCCTGTAGAGGGCGGCCATAACCGCCTCTATCCGGTTTGAGTTGTATCATCTTGTGGTTTTGCCTCGTTCTCCCAGAGTTTCTGATACCAATCTCTTTGCTCCTCACCGGAGACTTTCCGGTATTTTGCTGTGGTATTAAAATTGGCGTGGCCCAGATGAGTTTGAAGCAACCGCAATCCGTCACCGCTGCTATCCGATTTCATGGCATTTACTGCAAAGGCGTCTCGTAGTTTATGTGGACTGACGCCGTGTATTTTCCCAGTTTCCGGATTTACCAATTTGGGTAAGCCAGCCCTATTCGCACACTCTCTGATAATTTGCCAGCCCCGGTGCCGGTTGAAACCGAAAATTAAATTTCTATCTCCTCGATTTACCGGACCGCCGCGTTGAATGTAGTCATTTAACATTGCGAGAGTTTCTTGATCGAGAGGAATTGTCCTTACCTTGCGATGCTCCATTTCTTTGGCCACAGCTTCGTTGACTTTTATTCCGCACCCGGGACAAAAGGTATGACTCTTACTGAGCCGTGCATTGCACTGAGGACAGGCGATATTAATATGTAACTTAAGATGCAAAATAGTTATCGTGCAGGCATCGAAATTAATATCCTTTACATCCAGGCCTAGTGCCTCGCTAATCCGACAGCCCAAATGGAAGAGAATTCGTATTAAAATCTTATCTCTGAGAAATTTCGCTGCATCTTCCAACTTCTGGATTTCTTCTGGTTCAAGATATGCTTTCATATTTGATCCTGTCAATCAATACAATAGTGACATAACATCAATGTGATATAATTTGGTCGGGAGAAAGAGGCTCAGTGACCGGGCGGGCTCCAATCCTCCTGTTACTTTTAGCCTCAGTCTCCCATCGAGTATCGGATAGTCGGGGTCTCTTAGGTCTCCCTCCCATTGCTCCCCAGATTTTTCTTTGTTGTACAGTAATTCGAGATGATTGAATAGTTTGGCCTTGTTTCCCGATCATTCGGAAGTGTTCCTTACCGTATTTAGCCAACGTCGCCAATCCACCTTTCGCTCCGGCTGCTTGAACAGACATTATTAGATTCTCATTTTGTTCCATTCAAATGCCCCAAATAATATGATAGGCTGGTCATAAAACCAGCCTATCATATTCAAATCGTGGGATTCAGTTGATTTTAGGTAACAGGCAAAATAATCTTGGTTCCATCCTCCGGCTTAATGTCAATCAACTCTGAGAATTTTCTTATTGCATTCCTAATATTTTCAGGCTGTGGACCTCCTCCCTTATCAACAAAAGCGATTTCATTAGCTATATCATTAAGTAAGACTTTACGAACGTAATGTTTAAACCACCATTCAGCATGTTTATTCAAAGCGCTCGGGTATTCTTTCGCACCGAGGCTCTTTAATTTACTTTCATAGTCTTTTAAGTCATGTTTGATCTGATTAGTATATTGTAATTCCCCTCCTGCTAAAAAAAGAGAATACGGAGTAACTTTATAATTTAATACAGGGAATGAGATACCTTCCTCCTGAAATAATTCTGGCAATTGTTTAAAAGTCGACTCCCTAAAAATTGTAATACCAGCGGCATCGAATGTGTTTTGTACTTCCTGTACGATGTCTCTGTCGAATAATTGATCAGCGGCCCATGAAGCGCGTAAGTTCCATTTAAAGGCCAATTTATCCAATTCTGCAATATATGGACCAAGTTTTTCTTGTAAACCAACAATTTGCTGCTCTAGCTCTTGCATGTTTTTTCCATAAGCTTGGTCCCCTAGAAAATCTTTTAAATAATCTGTTAGTTTTTGTTGCTCATTTATTCGAGTTATTATGCTGACACCTGAGAGATATTTACCCGTCCAATCATAAAACGTGTATAAACTTTCAATTTTACCGATCTTTTCAATTTCATTACCGAAAGCAAATTTACATTCCTCCCGTTCTTCGTTAAAGCTTTTTTCATTCTCATATAACCCCAACAGGCAATCTATAGCAAATATTTTTATTAAAGATCGTGGTAACATTCTTGGCATTAGAATTCCTTCTCATATAATATTGTTCACAAAATTTGAATTATTTCAAAGCCATGAGAAAAGGTTAGGAGGCATTGACGAAAATAGTTTAACCCAATATTGCCGGCTTCTACAATAAATCCATCACTTCTAGCTACTTGGCTACTTTTCTTCGTTGGAAGGGTCGGCATGTTCCTCTGCCACCTGATGCTTATTTCAAGTAATCGGTGTCATGATTTCCTCCAATCTAATGGTCCTGACCCATTAAAATACTTTAAAGCGTGGTCAGCTTGAACATATTGCGTGTATCTTTGGGTCATGTGTAATGTAGAATGACCTAGGAGGGTCTGGCAGGCTTTCATATCACCAGTATGTTCTAAAAAATTCGTGGCAAAGGTATGTCTGAATTTGTGGACTAATCCTTTAAGGTTTTGAAGACCAGCGTCCCTTTTTAATCTACGCATTATTTCTTGAATTCCTTGACTGGATATCGGTCTTCCTTCTTCCGTAACCCAAAATCTATTTCCTTGTACTTCGGGAGGTCGTAGACTCATATATCTCCACAGAGCTTTTTTAGTTTGTGGACCAAATCCGGTTATGCGTGATTTTCCAAATTTGCCGAACCAAACCTTTATCATCTGACTATTAAGATCAATATCAGGATCCTTTAGATCAGTTAGCTCCTGAAGCCTAAGCCCACTTTCTAGGAATAGACATAATATCGCTTTATCTCGAGCGACTAACATGCGTTGCCGAGGAGTTTTAGCTATCTTCCAATCGTAATCAAGAACCGAAAATAGTTTATTTTTTTGTTCATCAGAATAGGGCTCGATGGCAAGGTCTTTAGGCGGCCTAAATTTAATTGTATCCAAGGGGTCTTGTTCAATGTAACCTTCTGCTTTTAACCACATAAGGAAACGTTTTAGACCACGATAATAGTGATACCTCAAGGATTCCGCATGCCGAGCCCCTTCACCGGTGCCATCACCTATTTCATGTGTGGTATTGTTCGTAAGGAAATGAAAAAAACCATTAATTTCCCGTTTCGTGAGGAGTTTTGGATCTGAAACACCTTCGTCAGCCAACCATTGGATGAACCTTGCAACGTGTTCGCAATAATATTGAACCGTTTTCGGACGAACATGTGCTTCTAATTCGAACTTAAATCCTTCTAGTAACCAATGCCAAGTTTTTTCATTTTGCACCATAGCGTTTTTGGAGCCCGCCCGGTGCAGGTCGTTTAGACCAGCTTTATCCTGTATCTACCATTTTAGCTCTTGCAGATCGTTTAAACAATTTACCTTGAATCTGAAGAGCGGGATACGGGATTCGAACCCGTGACAACCTGCTTGGAAAGCAGGCGTTCTACCCCTGAACTAATCCCGCAATTACAAACAAATCTTACTTAAACTAATTTATCTTAGCAAAATTCGTGCGTAAATTCAAACCGGATTCATGCAATGAACACAGCCGATTTTCTAGTTGGTTTCCGCTTTTTCTACTGTTACTCTTACCAGATTTTTTAACTTCATATTTCTTTTAACAAGTTCGGCGGCGGTCTGGTCGAAAATCGCGCCTGAGTTGATAATTTCACCGGTTCCCCAGATGCGACACCCCTTGCGTGTGGCGGAGTCCAAACAGATTATAGCTACCTGTGGATTTTCCTTGATATTAGCTATGGTGCGAGGAGAATTAATATCGGCAAACACCACGTGTTCATCATCGATCACGCGTAAAGAACCTTTCGCGGAGACATTAGGCTTACCCGCCTTACTTGCCGTTGCGACAAATGCCGGGCGTATCGTGCCGATTACCATCTTTACTTCTTCTGTAAGCTTAACCATATTACCCCCTTTTCAGGTGAAACTTGTCTCAATCGTATCATTTTATCCAGCTGGTTTAAAAGTTTAAAACCGTCCTGATTTGCCCTTATCTCTTCAGCCAAGCTATAATTTAATTGTAAAACATGCTCAACCGAGCACTTTTTTGTATTGTTGTTCACGTGTGATTTCAGGGAGGAATTATGCCAGGTAAAAACGGGGGATTCGACCAGTTTAAAGGCAGTAGCGACTACGTTACTTCGGAAGAATTACGGAAGGCCGTCAATGTCTCCATCGCATTAGGCAGACCTTTGCTCATCAGAGGCGAGCCGGGAACAGGCAAGACAATGCTGGCGCACAGCATTGCCAAAGGACTGGGGAAAAAGCTGATCGTCTGGAACATCAAATCCACTACCAAAGCGCAAGATGGACTATACGTTTACGATACCGTCCAGCGTCTCAATGACAGCCGTTTTAAGGACAAAGACGTATCCGATATCAAACAATATATTAAAATGGGCAAATTGGGGCAGGCATTCTCTTCGCCGGAGCAAGTGGTCTTGCTTATCGATGAGATTGATAAAGCGGACATCGAGTTCCCCAACGACCTGCTGAACGAAATTGATGAGATGAGTTTTTATATCCCCGAAACCAATGAAACTATCACCGCGCGTAACCGTCCCGTGACTATCATCACCAGCAATGCTGAAAAAGAGTTGCCGGATGCTTTTCTACGGCGTTGTATTTTCCATTTCATCGAATTCCCCACGCCGCAATTAATGGAACAAATCGTCGAAGTACATTTCCCCAATTTAAAAAATAATTTGTTGAAAGAAGCGATGAGGGCTTTTTACGCTCTCCGGGAAATCGATGATTTCCGCAAGAAACCTTCTACCAGCGAACTGGTCGACTGGATTCGGGTGCTCATCGCCAGCGAAACACCCGCAGATAGTATCTCCAGAGAAATGCCCTTCACCGGCGCGTTATTAAAGAAGGAAGTCGACCAGGATTATTTCGTGAATAATTATCTGACGCGTAAAGGCGATACCTACGTCCTGCGTAAATCATTATAACGATGTTAATCGACTTTTTTTACACCATGCGTAAGCGGAAAGTGCCGGTGACCTTCACCGAATGGATGACATTGATGGAGGCGCTGGCTAAAGGTCAAATCAACGACCTCGATGAGTTTTATTTTCTGGCGCGGGCGATTCTGGTCAAGAGTGAAGCCTATTTCGACCACTACGATGTCGCTTTTCAGGAATATTTCAAGGGTGTAGAAACAGTCGAAGAAATTACCCAACAAATACTGGACTGGCTCAAAGACCCGGTAGCGAGACGCAACTTGAACCTCGAACAATTAGCCAAACAGAACAATATGACACTGGATGAGCTAATCAAACAGCTCGAGCAACGAATCAGAGAACAAAAAGAAGCCCACGATGGCGGCGGTAAATGGATAGGGCGCGGCGGGACTTCGCCTTTCGGGCATTCGGGATATAATTCCGCCGGTATCAGAATCGGGGGACCCGGTGGCGGAGGTCACGCTGTGAAAATCGCCGAAGAACGCAGGTTCCGTAACTACCGCAACGACCTCACGCTTGATGTCCGCCAGATTAAACTGGCGTTAAAAGGCCTGCGGCAACTCACCCGTGTTGGCGCACAAGATGAACTGGACATCGATCAAACAATCGATCATACCGCTAAAAACGTCGGGGAGATCGAGCTGGTCTGGAGAAGAAGACGAAAAAATGCGGTCAAGCTTCTACTTTTAATGGACATCGGCGGGTCGATGGACCCGTTTATCCGGACATGCAGTCAACTGTTCACCGCGGCTCATTCCAGCACGCATTTCAAAGATTTCAGATATTACTATTTTCATAATTGTATCTACGATGAAGTCTATAAAGACATGGAAAGAATGGAAAGGGTCAGTACGGAATATCTCCTTTCAACTCTGGAGCCTGATTATAAAACTATTATCGTGGGAGATGCGAACATGGCTCCCTGGGAATTACTGGACAGGGACGGTGCGATATACTATTATCAAAACAACGATATTCCCGGTATCGATTGGCTGAAACGTATCTCGCAACATTTTACTCACACTATCTGGCTCAATCCCGACGATCAGCCTCTCTACAAATCATCTACTGTGGCTATGATTAGCAAGATTTTCCCGATGTACCGGTTGACAATCGATGGTCTGGATAAGGGTGTAAAAAAACTGGTGGTTAAAAGATGAGACTGGCTTCAAGGAGAGAAGGATGAAAGACTCCGATTTCGTTACTGTTCAGGTAGTACACGGCGAGTTCGAAGCCAATGTTATCAAAGGGCGACTTGAGAGTGAAGGAATACCGGTGTTCCTTCAATACGAATCAGTAGGCCGGGTTTACAACGTAATCATCGATGGGCTCGGTGAAATTAAAGTCAAAGTTCCGGCACAATTTGCCGAGGAAGCCAAACAAATACTCCAACAAACGACGGATGACTCTGAACCCTGCGACGAATAGTCTTTACTTTCTACTCGTTATCCATCCCTCATTACTCACCACTCTAACGTGCGTACCATGACTAAATTCCTATTGTCCGTTACTATCGTTTCAGATAGTATTATGTTGTTATAATTCAGTCACATCTTCTTTAAGGATAGTCACAAATGGCTTCCGAAACATCTACAAAAATTGAATGGGGTCAACGTGTGCCTCAACCCGAGGCACTGGCATTGATTCCTGAGGTGATGGCCCGTAAATTCAAGGTCATTCCGATGGAAATTAATGACAATACGATAGTCGTGGCGATGGCCAATCCCTCTGATATTTTTGCTATCGAAGCGCTGTCTACCAGGACTCAAAAAAGGATCGAACCCTATGCTGTGACAGAAAAAGAAGTCATGGAAGCGATTGACTTCAACTATAAGGGCTATGCCGATATCGAAAAACAGATTTCGGATATCGGGCAAACGAAACGCTCCTCCAACGCCGTAAAAGTATCCGAAGACAGCGCGATTATCGATAATATTACCAACACGCCTGTTGTCCAGGGATTGACTCTCATTATCGATGAAGCTGTAAAAGCCCGCGCGTCGGACATTCATCTTCAGCCTCAAGAACACAATCTCCGCGTGCGCTACCGCATCGATGGTACACTCTACGATATGTTCGCCCTGCCACTGGAAACAATCAGCCCTTTGTGTTCACGCATTAAGATCATGTCGGGAATGAATATCGCCGACCATCACCGCCCGCAGGACGGACATTTCTCGATTAATGCCAAAGGACGTCTGCTGGATGTACGTGTCGGGACAGTGCCTACGGTTTACGGCGAAATGGTGGCTTTACGTCTGCTGGATAAATCGCGCGTTAATCTATCTTTAACTGAATTAGGATTTATGCCGGACAGCTTGAAAATATATGATGAAATGTTGAAATCGCCTTATGGGATGATTCTGGTCAGCGGCCCCACCGGGGCCGGTAAAACCACTACCCTCTATGCTTCAATCGATAAGCTCGACCATAAAGCACAAAATATCATCACTATCGAAGACCCTGTAGAATATCGTTTTAAAAACATCAACCAGATTCAGGTAAATACACGGGCTGAGGTTACTTTCGCCGCCGGATTAAGATCAATTCTACGTCTTGACCCCGATGTTATACTGGTCGGCGAAATCCGCGATGCCGAAACTGCCGGCATTGCCGTTCAGGCAGCCTTGACCGGTCACCTCGTTTTATCTTCAATTCACGCCAATGATACCGCCGGAGCTGTCGTCCGCTTGATGGACCTCGGCGTAGAACCATTTCTGGTATCCTCCGCATTAATCGGTGTTATCGCTCAAAGAATGGTACGGCGTGTTTGCTCCAATTGCGCACGTCCGGTAAAAGCCCCGATTCTGGAACAGTTGGCTTATAAAAAAGAAATGGGCGAAGAAAAAGAAGAGTTCCAGTACGGTAAAGGTTGTCGCGTCTGTTCCAACACCGGCTACCACGGTCGAAGCGGTATTTTTGAAATTATGCGCATCAGCGACAAAATGAGAATGATGATGTTAAACAGAGAAGAACTGGCGCATTTGAGAAGCCAGGCATTTGAAGAAGGGATGATATCTCTACTAAAAGACGGTATGCAGAAAGCCAGAGAAGGGATAACCACCCCGTATGAAGTGCTGCGTAATACCTATACCAGTGAATAAAGGTTGAGGGTACAAATATCGTTTACCAATACGTTGCCTACAAAGAGAACGGAAACCTGGTTAAAGGTAAATTGAATGCTGCCAGTCAAGAAGCGGCTGTTAATTTACTGGATTATGCCGGTTACCGTGTTGTCAGTCTCAAAACCTTTGTGCCATTCCTGAGCTCGGATAAATTTTCGCTCAGAAGCTCCAAGGTCAAGCCCGCGGAAATAATTCTGTTGTATCGGCAACTGGCCTTACTATTGGATTCCGGACTAGACATTGTTACCGCGTTGGAATTGCTCCGCGAGCAGATGGCCAATCGTATTCTGAAAAAAGTAATGCAGGATATTGTTACCGACCTCCGCGGCGGTAATTCGTTATCGTCGGCAATGTCGAAACACCCGAAAGTCTTTTCCAAATTAGCGCTTCAATCGATTAAAGTCGGTGAGCAATCCGGTGATATTGAAGCGATTCTACGGCAAATCGCTGATTACACACAAAAAGAGCTTAATGCCGCTAAAGGTGTCAAAGGGGCACTCACTTATCCGATTATTGCCGCGGTAGCCACGGTCATCGTGGTAATAATATTGGTCGGCTTTGTCCTGCCTACTTTCGGAAAAATGTACGCCCAAATGGGAGCTAAGCTGCCTAAGATAACACTAATGCTCATGAGTCTCTCCGGAATAATACGTCATGACGGCCTGTATATGTTAGGTGGAATCGTGATAGTTACTATTGTTACTTCCGCTTATTTAAAGACAGAGAAAGGTAAATACCAATTAGACAAATTCGTTTTAAAAATGCCTCTATTGGGCCGTGTGGTTCATCTAAAAGAACTGGCGCGTTGTTGCCGCAGTATTTCACTGTTGTTCCATGCCGGTCTGCCACTGACCGAAATCATGCCGCTGGTCATTGAAGGCGCTAAAAATAAAGTCGTTATCGAAGCACTGACGCAGGTGCAACAGGATATGCTCAAGGGCGAAGGCCTCTCAAAGCCAATGGCCAAGAATCCGCTCTTTTTACCAATGATGGTACAGATGGTAAAGGTGGGAGAAGAGACCGGCAATCTCGATACGACGATTCTGGCAGTTGCGGAAAACTATGAGATTGAAGCCAAAGATAAATCTGATGCCGTGATCGCGATGATTCAACCGGCGATGACAGTTATCATTGGCGGGATCATCGCGGTAATTGCTCTTTCAATGGTTTCTGCCATGTACTCGATGTATGGACAGGCATTCTAATTGTGGATTAATGTATCAACCCGGATAATTATATGAAAAACATAAAATTAACACTACCTAAAAATCTGAACTTTAAACTCAGCAAAACCGTAATGTTTTGTCTGGGAGGCGGCATATTATTACTGGCCATTGCCTTTCTGGGAATAGTGCGTATCCAGCAGGTTAGCGAACAGCAACAGCTCACCGACGAACTCAAACAGGTGAAAAACCGTCTGGCAGGATTAGGCATCCCCGCGCTGCAAACGCAAAAAGAACAATTACAGAAAAAAATCGATGAGGCAAATGCCGCGCTGCAAAATAATACGCCAACATTAGTACAATATATGACCAGTATCACAGGCGATGAAACTCTTTATTCTCTGGCAAAGGATTGTAATATCGTCGTCAACGATATCACCGCGACGGAGACTGCCGACGGAAATTTGAATGATCTCCCCTGCTCTGTTTTCTCCAGTGAATTGTTCGTTAACGGGACGCTATCCGACCTGGTAGATTTTGTGACACGGCTGAAAACCGATTTCGGGAATAGTGTGGTGGAATCGGTAAATATCACTTTACCTTCGGGTGGATCATCGGGTACGGCTGCCACCACTCCCACAGGAAGTGCTGCAACCTCAACAACGACTACTACAACCACAGATGTCGGGCCGGGGACCACGCTGACAGCTACCGCCACAGAAACGCCGGCTGCTTTCGAAGCAGATATCACTTTAACGGTTTATATCTATAAAGGCAATAATAATGGCAAATAAAACAACTATTTATATTGACGATACCTGTATCAGGTTACTGGTAATAAATGGCAATGTTCCAAAAGCCTGGGATAGTTTCCCTTTACAAGAGGGGGTAATTGAAGGGCTTATTGTAAACGATGCAGCTAAAGTCAGTGATGCACTTATTCAGCTCGTAAAAAAACAGCCACTCCCCAGCCGGAACGTCATATTGGGTATCAGCGCGGTGAACTGTCTCACACGCCAGCTAACGATGCCGGCGATGCCTAAAAATATGCTCGCCGAAGCAATCATTCATGAAGCTAAGCGACTATTACCGATTCCTCTGGAAGAACTCTATCTTTCGTGGCAAATCATTCCTTCCGTCCCCGGGAAAACGGTGGCGATACTGGTGGCATTGCGCCGCGCCAGCGTCGACTCGCTGTTACAGGCTTTCAAACTCGCTAAATTAAAAGTACAGAATCTGACAATTAAGCCACTGGCCATGGCAAGATTAATCACAGATAAAAACGCTCTACTGATTGACGTCCAGTCGTCAGAATTCGACGTTGTGATTATTTCCAATGGCATTCCGCAACCCATTCGTAGCGTTTCATTTCCTTCCGCCGGACTTAACTGGCAGGAAAAAAGTAAAATAATCACCGATGAGATAGACAGAACCATTAAGTTCTATAACACAAATAACCCCGGCAAGCCGCTAGACCCCAATATGGTTATGTATGCCGGCGGAGATCTAGTCGAACAATCCAAATTATGCAGTCTGATTTCGAAACAATTCGGCTTTAAAATCGAACCGCTGCATGTTACACAAATGCCGGAGACCGATTTTCAACCGAATTATTATGCGGTTAATATCGGGCTGGCTGTTAAACAGCAAACCCCTATTTCCGATATCAATCGATTAAATCTGCTGCCGGAAGCTTACCGTCCCAACCAGATAAAATGGACCCGGACCTTAGCAGTTCCCGGTATCGTCATCTTTGCGGGCGCTATCGTGGCATTAGCCTTCATAGTTAACGATGCTTCCGCTAATATCGTCTCCACTCGTCATCAGGTGGATACCGCTAATCAGACTCTGCAGGCAAAACAAATTGAAAAACAAAAGATTAATAAAGATATAAAGGATCTGCAAGCCGAACTTGACACACTGAATTCGTCACAGAACGGCTATCAAATATTTGTCGATACGCTTACGAAAAAGGCTGACCTGACCAATAGAGATTTACAAGCAGCATCTACGAATTTGCCTGACGCCGTCAAACTGACTGCACTCATTCTCGACGATAAAACTCTCGAGGTGGATAGCAACACTCTAGATGAGACCGCTGTTCTTGATTACGCCAAGGTCATGGAAGATACCGGCTATTTTACTCAGATTGTTGTCTCCGATATCAAACTAAAAGATGATACTACCCATGCATCTGTGATTACACTCTATAAGTGAGGCACCAATTGGATATTATTGCATTGTTGCAATTGGCACGTAATAAAAAAGCATCGGATCTACACCTGGTGGCCGGTGGGCCGCCGGTGGCGCGGATTCATGGGTCTTTGACAAAATTGGAGGAGATTCCATGTTTGACGCCGGAAGATGTTCAACAGCTTTTTGAACAACTTGCCTCCTCACCGGAAGCCAGAGAGCAATTTAAAAAACAGGCAGAACTGGATTTTAGTTTTAGCATCCCTGATTCCGGTCGGTTCCGTTGTAATGCCGCCCGGCAGATGGGCACTACCACGATGGTAATCCGTATTTTACCCTCGACAACGCCTTCTCTGGATAACCTAGGTCTTCCGGCAGTCTGTAAAACTTTAATCACCCGACCGCGGGGAATGATCATTATCAGCGGGCCGACAGGCAGTGGTAAAAGCACCACGATGGCAGCAATGATCGACTATCTCAATAAAAGCAAGGATGGCAGGGGTAGACGCATTGTAACTGTCGAAGACCCGGTAGAGTATGTATATAAAAATGAAAACTGCGTTATTACGCAAAGGGAACTGGGTTCCGACACTCATTCCTTCACCGAGGCGTTACGGCATGTTTTGCGTCAGGATCCGGATGTTATACTCATCGGTGAAATGCGCGATACGGAGACCGCCAGCGCCGCATTAACGATTGCCGAGACAGGTCACCTGGTAATGACCACAGGCCATGCGCCCAGTACTTCTGGAGCCGTAGAACGTATCATCGACCTTTTCCCGCCCTATGAACGAAATCTGGCACAATCCAGACTGGCTAATTTATTGAACGGAATCCTCTGCCAAACACTTATTCCGCGGAAAGATAAATCCGGAATGGTGGTGGCAATCGAAGTTTTGCTGGCAAACGGAGCGGTGCGTAATATCATCCGGGAAGGTAAGATTTTCCAATTACCCAACATCATACGCACCAATCTAAAAGAAGGCATGCAGTTACTCGACCATGCATTAATACAGCTCTATAAGGACGACACGATCAGTTATGATAACGTGATGTCTTTCTGCAACGACCGTGACGAAATCGAACGCTCGATCGGTAAAGACCCCAGCCTGACCACGTCTTCACCTTCCGAACCGGCTATGTCAAATGCCAAATACAATTAGTCATGTTTCCTTGTTTTTCTCACGTTGCTGAAGAAACAAGACTTACCGGTGCTGAGCACCTCCCCTCCCTGAGATTGCCGCGTTCTTCAACAGTTGGACTCGCAATGACCAAAGCGAGGCTTTTTATTACTAGTGGCGGCACAGGCGTCCCTGGTATTTAGCACAGACGTGTAGCACCGAAGCCCACCACTTTCCCCATTCCAGCGCAGGCTGGAATCCAATCCTCTCCCCTATCTCAATGAGATATCTTCGCTCTACCCGGTTAACGGTTGGTGACACAAGCGTCCCTGCTATTTAGCACAGACGCGTAGCACGGGCGAAGCCCGCCGCTTTCCATTCCAGCGCAGGCTGTAATCCATAATAATGCTGATGAGTAAAGTATCAGGGTCTACTAATGTGTAATGGAACGAATAATATCGGGTTATGTTTTAGTATTAAAAGTCAACAACTCCACCGTGCTCGTAAGTATAATATGGATTCCTGTCTTCACAGGAATGACAATGATAGTTTATTCTAAGATGGTATTTTATCCTGAATATTAATAACATTGAAGAGCTCAGTATGCAGGAATCCCCTTACTCCCTGATACTGCCGCGTCCTTAATTAGATGGACTCTCAATAACAAAAGCGAACATTTATATTCCTGGTAGTGGCACAGGCGTCTCTGCCTGTGTATTGTCTCGGAGAATTGCCTGCCTCAACAAAAAAAGGAGAGCCCGCCCTCCGTGGGAAGGGCAGGCTCTCCTGAGTACGAAATTTATTACAACTCAGGTTAAGGAAGCGTTTGTGTGACCGTTCCATCGATGGTAAAAGCGTACGTACAACCGGTTTTCACGTGGCCCGAGGCATCAAGCCCCGACATATACTGGCTTAAATTAATATCTCCGGTAGTAGACTTGGTAGCTTTGACCGAGGACATATCTGCGGTAGCCGAGACGATTGCAGCATCTAGCTGCCCGCTTTTGCTATCAGCTAACAATGCTGCCACGCCTGTCTGTACATTACTCAGCTCGGTCGCATAGGACTCGGTTTTACCTCTGCCCATGAACTTGCTGACATTAGGAATAGCCACCGCTGCCAAGACACCGAGGATGGCAATGACCACCAGAAGCTCGACGAGGGTGAAGCCTTTTTGTCCGTAACGGAATTGTTTGAATACTTTTTTCATACCTTTCTCTCTCCTGTTATTTTTTGTTATTGTTGTGAATATATTGTCGCAATCAAAACCTAATTACAGCTTACCAGATTCTATAATAAGGTCAATGAACCGTTAGTAATACCACCCTGTAAGACTAAAGTCCTATATTTGGACTAAAGTAGTGTCATTACGGCTTACACCCATTGACGGAGGACTAAAAACCATGCACAATGTAATCACGCATGGAGATAGTACTGATCGTTTTCTTCTGGCTGCTGGGGATTGCCATAGGCAGCTTTTTAAACGTGTGTATCGATCGTTTGCCAGCCGGTAAATCTCTGGTATCTCCTCCGTCTGCCTGCGATGTATGCGGCCGACGGCTTTCATGGTTGGATCTTTTCCCGGTCTTCAGCTACCTTTTTCTCGGTGGGAAATGCCGCTATTGCCGCGCACATATTCCACTGCGCGTTTTCTGGGTAGAATTGGGCACCGGCATTCTGTTCGCCTTCCTTATATGGTATTACGGTTTAAAACCGGAACTAGCCGTCAGCCTGTTCTACGGTTGTATATTAATTGTATTGGCAGTGATCGACCTCGAACAAAAACTGATTCTGAATAAAATCGTTTACCCTACCGCTATTATTGCCATCATTATTAATATCTTCCTGCCTGATTTAGGACTGAAGAATTTCCTTTTCGGACTGCTTGGCGGTGCCATCGGATTCGTTATTCTTTTAATACCGGCGCTTATATATAGTAAGGGCATGGGCTGGGGTGATGTAAAAATGGCGGGACTCATCGGGTTCATGGTCGGGTATCCCCGTATTTTTGTCGCAGTGCTGGGGTCAGTCATATTGGGAGGACTGGTGGCCGTTTTCCTTTTAGTGACAAGGAAGAAAGGCCGAAAAGAAGGAATCCCCTTTGGCCCGTTCCTGGCATTGGCAGCCATGGTCGCATTGGTTTGGGGTCAACCCATCTTAAACTGGTACCTTCATTTTTACCGGATATAAACATTTTCTAAACTTATTTAAGTCAAATATAAACAATATATAAACGTTTTGTCACAACCTATAATTCTATTGACAAGTACTAAAATACATCATATAATTACACTCATTAAGTACAAAAATCCCAGAGAATTTAGTCCGCTATTATAAAAAGTGAGCGGACAATTTTATAAACTAATATGTCTGTTGCAGAGGTGAAAGATGGATAAGATCAAAGCAATAATAATCAGCCAACAACCACTATTCAGGGAAGGCATCTGGCATTCTCTTTCAGCTAACGCAGATATGGAAGTGGCTACTGCGGAAATTACCGACGCATTACTGGCGGAATTGGTGGATGCGCAACCGGATGTAGCGATGATAGATATTGATAGTTCTCCTGACGGCAGCTTAAAATTAGTACGCCGTATGAAACAATGCCTGCCCGGTGTTGGCTTAATATTATTGTCCTCTACCCACGGCGATGGACAGTCCAGTTCGGGGTCCGGGGAACAATCGTTTGCTTCTCTTAATAAAAACGTGACAGCCGATAAACTAACTGATACGGTACGTGGTGTGGCACACGGTACGCCTATCGACGAAGATATTACGGTCAGACAAAAAGTAGCCTTGCAAGTTTTACATAAATTTGATGAATTATCCTGGAAAAACGAAAACACCGATTCCGCTTCACCATTAACATCGCGGGAAACAGAGATATTAAATTATGTGGCTCAGGGATGGCTCAATAAGCAAATAGCTACCGAATTGGGCATTAGCGAGCAAACAATCAAGAATCATGTTACTTCAATATTACGTAAACTGAATGCCGGGGCTCGTACTGAAGCCGTCGTGGTAGCAATTAAGCAAGGTTTGATTACTATTAGCTAGCCTCGGAATCTATCGGCTGTCTCACATTCCCGTATCTATTTTCCTGTTATGTCCGGGATTTGGTACCCGATGCTCTCTTACATAAAAAAACAAGTTGTAAGGCAAGCCCATCCGACTGTATAATCGCCGTACAGGTATCTGATGAAGGAATTATCACGAGTTTGAAGACAAAAACCCGCAGATTTAATAGCGCTACGACGATGAAATTGCTCTCGATAATTTTAGTCGTTCTGGTAGCCACAGACGGTATTATTACCAATCTTCTTATCAAATCAGGCATCGCCCACGAAGGTAACGCCATATTACAACCAATCGCCGGAACGGGCATTTTTCTGGTGATAAAACTGGTGGGGGCATTGCTTTGCGCCCTTCTGCTCTGGGATATTTATCGTCACTGGCCGAAGATGGCCGTTATCAGCAGTTATATTTTCGTGGGAATTTATGCTTGTATTACGATCTGGAACCTGATACTACTTTTTTCATACTAAAAACCCGTTCATTTTAAAGTGTGTTAGCGTTCGTTCCTGATAACCGTGGCTACACCCTGCCCGCCGCCGCAACCCATCGTAGCTACCCCATATTTCCCACCGTTCATATTCAGAATTCTGGCCAGGGTGCCAACCATCCTGTTTCCGGTGGCACCAACGGGATGCCCAATAGCTACAGCGCCGCCTTTCACATTTACTTTTTCCGGATCAATACCCAACTCTCTAATCGCGTATAAAGTGACTGCCGCGAAAGCCTCGTTTATTTCCCAGAAACCGATGTCATTGACCGATAAATTAGCAGCCTTTAGCGCTTTACGTACTGCCGGCGCGGTCCCCATACCCATCATCGTGGGGTCAACCCCAGCCCAACCCATAGAAACAATACTCGCCATCGGCCTCAAGCCGAGTTCTTTGGCTTTCTCACGTGACATCAATAAAACAGCGGTCGCTCCCGAGTTTAACGGTGACGCATTTCCGGCTGTAATCAAACCATCTTCACTATAAATAGGCTTCAATTTTTGTAATTGTTCCAGCGTCACATTGGCGCGGACGGTCTGGTCGATATCAACAACTATTTTTTTACCATCGGGCGCAGTACCTTCAATCGGTAGAATCTCATCTCTGAAAAATCCTTCCTTGATGGCTTTACCGGCTAAGCGATGACTGCATAAAGCCCATTTATCCATATCCTCGCGGCTGATGCCGGAAAACTTAGCCAGTTTCTCCGCCGTGTAACCCACACTCAGTGTCACTTCAATATCGATATCTTTAAACCGGGGGTCATAATAAAATAAAGGATTAATGATTGCCGGGTCGCCAACAAGCGGCACATGAGTCATTTGCTCAATGCCCACGGATACAACTATCTCGGAGTAGCCGCACATGATCGCCAAGGCTCCGTGGTGCATGGCGGTCATCGAAGCGCCGCAGGTGCGGTCGACAAAGTGCGCCGGTACGCTTACGGGTAATTCAGCCAGAAAATTGATAAGACGTCCGCCCAAAGTCATTTGTTCACCGGTTGCCCTAGCAGCACCTACAATCACTTCATCGATACTTTCAGGCTTAATACCGGTTTGCTTGAGAAGCCCTTTCAGCACAAGAGCGCCCAGGTCGTCCGCTCGTAAATCGTTAAAAACGTCTTGCTCCGGCTGTTTGGGGCTGGAACGGGAAAACGCCGACCTTAAATAACCCACGATGACGACATCTCTGACCTGCGCCATTAAGTCTCCTTCCGGCTTAATTATATAATAATTCTCAAAATATCCTGCAAAGCACTTATCGTATATTGTTGGCCGTAATCTCGTCCGTGATGGTTTCTGTCGATAAGCACTGAAATCATGCCGGCACTTTTAGCACCAACAACATCTTCTTCAGAATCGCCAACATAGATTGTTTCACAGGCTTTCATTCCTGTATTCTCTAAAGCCAATTGGAATATCGTTGGGTCAGGCTTTTTAAATTCATAATCACCCGAGACAATAACCGCGGAAAAATAATCCTTCATGCCTTCCTTTCGAATTAGGTTGTGTATATGACGAGGATGATCATAGTTGGATATTAAAGCTATAATTTTTCCTTGTTCATTCAAAGAACCCAGTAAAGGAATACAGGCAGGATCGAGGAAAGCGTATTTATCCCACACCCCCAACAGCGCTATCGCGGTATTCTCTATCTCGGCACGAGTCATGGTAATCCCGAAATCCGAACAGGTTATTTGTATACGCCGCTCAAAAATGGTCATTCCATTTCCTGGTTTTCGGAGGTTTTGCTGCCACATTCGTTGATGATAATAATTCCAAACATCCTCCCTGGTTGCGGTTAAACCATTTAGCTTTAAACGCGTATATAATTCCGTAATCCACTCGTCTAGTTCATCTGTCATATTTCCGAGAACATAGATTGTTCCATAAAAATCAAAAAATATGCCTTTTGCAGTCATCTTTTATCCTCTATGGTTTAACGTCTTTGACGTAGCTTATAAGTGAAAGATTTATTGTAACTTAATGAATAAATATAGTCAATGAAATTCAATACTCTCAGCTCATAAAAGAGCTGACCATTCTGGTTCGTGTACCGAATGGAGTTCAAGATGGGCGTTAAGCCACTCTTGGATATAAATAATTCCCCCTCTCTTTTTAGAGAGGGGGAAAGGGGGTGAGTCGTTGTGTAGATCACCCTGATCGCTGTTTATTCATAAGTCAAAACCCTCATTTCACACTCAACTATACTTGTGTTTATGCTAGTTTACTGATTCAGTCAACGACTTTCTGATAGAATATTGCTATGGTAATAATCGCTCAGATACGTTAAACTATTGAAACCAAAGAGCCTTCCCTGTTCTGGAGGTCTGCATGACACAGGTATTACGCAATAAGAATCTGGCCACCAGATTCCAGATTCTGGTAGAAATCGCCGCCAATCAACCGAACATTCAGCAAAAAGACATCGCCCGGAAAATCGGGGTTACTTCACAGGCAGTCTCTGATTATATCAGCAAACTGGAAAAAGACGGCTGGATAACGTCGGACGGACGTTCCCGCTACCGTATTACTCAAGAAGGCGTCAACTGGATGCTAAAGTCACTACGGGAACTGCAGCAATATACTTCTGCCGCCGAAAGTGTCCTGACCAATATCACCACCTGGCCGGCAATTGCCGCATTAGATTTGAAAAAAGGTCAACCCGTTAGTCTGATGATGTGCGACGGACTGCTGTACGCTTCAAATCATCTCGGAAGCGGTGCCAGCGGCATCGCTTCCGACAAAGCGAAGAAAGGTGAGGATATCGGTATTACCGATATTGAAGGCATCCTGGCATTGGAAACGGGACAAATAACCGTATTAGAAGTCCCGTCGATTCAAAGCGGAGGTTCCAGAAACATCGACCTCAAGAAGATGAAAAAAGGGCTGGTTCAAGGTAAATTAATCGGGGCGGTTGGAATTGAAGCCATCGTTGCTCTCCGACAGTTAGGGACTACACCGGACTATCTTTACGGTGTACCGCAAGCGGCTATCGAAGCCGCGCGCTCCGGTCTGCCTTTCGTTATCGTCTGCACCGGTAGCGAATCGCCTGCTCTGCTGCAGAGACTCACCGAAGAAAATCTCAAGTATACTCTCATTGACACACGAAATAGACGATGAAGGATAAACATGACAGCTAAAAAACAAAGTTCCATCAAGAAAGGATACGTTCAGGTTTATACCGGTAACGGTAAAGGTAAAACTACCGCCGCTCTGGGGCTGGCTCTACGTGGCATGGGTTGCGGACTTAAGACATACATCGGGCAATTTATGAAAGGTCAACATTATAGCGAACTCGACGCCGTGAAAACACTATCCGGCCAAATTACCATCGAGCAATACGGCAAAAAGACATTCACACAACTAAAAGAGACTCCCGCCCCGGTGGACGTGCGGATGGCGAAAGCAGGATTGAAAAAAGCCAAAGCCGCAATGCTTTCCCGCAAGTACGATATTGTTGTCCTCGACGAAATTATTGCCGCCCATTTCTTCAATTTGATAACACTCGATGATATGCTGGAATTTGTGACCGACAAACCAGATGGCGTGGAGCTGATATTCACCGGCAGGTATGCTCCGACAGAATTAATAGATGCCGCCGACCTGGTAACGGAAATGACAGAGGTTAAGCATTATTACCGGGACGGAATCACGTCCCGCAAGGGTATCGAAGGTTGATCCTGATTGTTGTTAAAAGGAGGCTGTCATGGATATTGAGCTTCGAGATAGGTTCCTGACAGTATGGAAAAAGTATTTCAATAATGCTGAATTACCCATTACTTTCTATTATTCTGATGAAGAACCTGACGCTAAACCGGCAAAGAACGAGCATACCTCCAATTGTATCTTCAGCGCATTGATGAAAGTCAGAGCCGGCGAGTCATTATATTTTGATACGGACTCGGTAAAGTGTTTCGGCGGCATGAGATACCTCGGTTTTTCCAGTAAAATAAGACCCGACTTTGAATATTTTCTCTCCTGTGGAATCCCCAATAAAATGCAGGGTGAGCGTTATGTCAAAACCCCGGAAATGGTGCAAGAAATCACGAAAAATACTCCCAAATTTACTGCCCCGGGGAAATTCATCGTTTTCAAAAGATGGGATAAACTGGAAAAAGCGGACAACCCTGATGTTATTATCTTCTTTGCCGTTCCCGATGTTCTATCGGGATTATTTACACTGGCGCGATTCGATGAAACCGATAGGAGCGCTGTGCAGACGCCATTTGGTTCGGGCTGCGCCAGCATCGTGCAAAATCCCTACCTGGAACAGACATCCGAACACCCCAAAGCGATTATCGGTCTATTCGACCCGTCTGCTCGGCCTTTTGTACCCAAAGATGTCCTTACTCTGGCAGTGCCGGTGAAGAAATTCGTCAAGATGATAGATAACATGGAGGAAAGCTTCCTCACCACTGAATCCTGGCAAAAAATTCAGCGAAGAATAGCCTAGAGGTGAAAATAAATGTTTAGAGATTTGGTTATTAAAAACAGAAGTACCCGAAAATTCCACCAGGAGGTCGCTATAAACCGCAAAACTCTGACCGAACTGGTTGACCTCGCCAGAATGTCCGCCTCAGGCGCCAATCGTCAGACGCTAAAATATTACCTTTCCTCCGAGCCTGAAAGAAATGACATTATATGGCAGCATATCGGCATGGACGGCAATCCGCCCGAAGGCGATAGGCCATCAGCCTATATCCTTGTTCTTAATGACAAAAAGCTCGGCACATTTGCCGCCGCTCTCGTCGACCATGGCATTGCCGCGCAGACGATTCTGCTGGGTGCCACCGAAAAAGGTCTGAACGGCTGCATGGTCGGTATTATCCAACGTAAGGAATTGCTGAAAGCATTAAATCTGCCTCAACGCTATGACATTATGCTGGTAATCGCTCTCGGCACGTCCAAAGAAACCTTTGTTTTCGAAGAATTGGATGCAGATACGCAAACTGTGAAGGGGTGGTGGGATGAACAGGGTGTGCGTCATGTTCCCAAGCGCCGATTGGAAGATATCATCATCGGATAATCAGACTAACCACCCGATGTTATGCCGCGGATAGTATTAAGGATCAGCGAATAGTCACGCGGGTAAACGCTTTTATCCAGAGAATTAAAAGCCGCAATAGTCTTATCTCCGGCCCAGAGAAGTTTGAAAATCTCTTTGGGATTTTTACCCTCTTTTACGCCGCTTTGTACAATTTTGCGCCACAGAATAATCTGTTTTTTTGCCGCACGTAATCTTTCAGGGGCATTATCATAGCAACCAAAATGAGAATAAGCGATTTTCTCAGGCTGAAGCGCCATTACCTTGTCCAGTGACGTAACGTAATCTTCAAATACGAATGGGGGTGGAGCAGCCGGCCGGAGAAAACCGTCCATATAGACGCCGGCCATGTCGCCGGCCAGCAAGACCCTCTCTTTTCTTTCAAAGACACACAAATGGTGAGGTGCATGACCGGGAGTCAGATATATTTCCAGAGTCAATCCTTTCCCCAAATCCAGTTCCATTGCGTCTTTGGCGATAATAATCCGGTTTTCTGGTACAGGTTCGATGGCGCCGTATTTCAAAGCCAATTCACCTAGAGTCTCCTGGCTTGCTTTCCACAACTCCGTCGGATCAACTAAATGTTTGAATGCACGTTGGTGTGCGATAACGTACGCATTTTTCATTTCTCTTGCTGCCTGACCGATGCCGCCGGCATGGTCCATATGGATATGTGTCAGGATAATATAATCGATTTCGTCAGGCTTGACTTCAGCCTGAGCTAAAGCCGCAATCAACCCGGGAACTGCCGTTTTAAAGCCAACATCGACCAACACTTTCTTCTCACCGCAAAAAAGATAGGAACCGACAAAATCATCATAGCCAGGCAGCGTAGGATGCGGACTGAGTAGTTTCAGATTGGGAGCGACTTCATAAACCAGTTTTTTCAACGAGGACTTCCTTGTATCATTATCCTTTCTACGGGATATATCCCTTTAGGCTGGGTAAAACCTTATCGTCCTGAGCTCAGCCGAAGGCTATAGTCCTTGAGCGAAAGCGAACAGGAAACTCTATCTCTACTGTATACCTCTTTGCCATTCTGAATTTGATGAAGAATCTTGTTCCTCTCCCCGCGAGTTACTTCTTTTCACTTTGCATGACGGCGGTATTCGCCCCATGACGATCACATCAAAGATAATACCTACCGCACTAATATTTTACCTTTAGGTTTACTAACGACTTCGCCGACAATCTTAGCTTCAGCAACTCCGGCATCGTGCATCGCTTTGACGAGCCGTAATGCTTTGGTTTTTGCCACAGCAATCAGTAATCCGCCCGATGTCTGCGGGTCAAAAAGGAGATTAGCTATAAATTCGGGGACATCCGGACTGAACTTAACCATTTTCTTGCGGAAATCCCGGTTACGGTATAAACCTCCCGGTAAAAACCCGCCTTCGATAAGATCTTTAGCTTCAGGGAAGAAAGGCACACTGGACGAGTCAATCACCATACCATTGTCGGTGTCGGTGAGCATCTCTGCGGCATGCCCTAGGAAACCGAATCCGGTAACATCTGTACAGGCATGGACGCCGACCGACATCATCACTTCGGAGGCTGCTTTATTCAAGGTCGTCATCGACTGTGTGACTTTCTTAATCGTACTCTTTTCGACTACGCCCTTTTTAATACCGGTGCTGATAATGCCGGTGCCTAATTTTTTAGTAAATATCAGTTTGTCGCCGGGCTGAGCGCCGTTATTCATTACGACCTTTTTCGGATGAATAATACCGGTGACTGAAAGCCCGTACTTCAGTTCATTATCGTCTACACTATGTCCCCCGACCAATACCACTCCCGCCTCACGCATTTTATCTAATCCCCCGCGTAAAATTTCGCGTAAAATCATGACGTCCATTTTCTGGATGGGGAAACATACGATATTCATCGCGGTGATCGGCGTGCCGCCTTTTGCATATACATCACTCAACGAATTAGTTGCCGCGATTTGCCCGAAAGCATAAGGGTCGTCTACAATAGGCGTAAAGAAGTCGAGTGTCTGAATTATTGCCAGTTTTTCCGTGAGTTTATACACACCGGCATCTTCGGACCTCTCAATACCAACTATGAGGTTAGGGTGAGAAATCAGCGGCAGGTCTTGCAGCGCTTTTGCCAGGTCCCCTGGACCGATCTTACAAGCTCAACCCGAACCGTGCACTGTGGTGGTGAGACGTAATTCTTTCTCGTTCATCTCAACTCCTGTGGCTACATTTTAGCCTGAAAGAGGGTGAGAAGTCTAGCGAACAGCTTTCAGCATTCAGCTATCAGGCTTAAACCTGTTTTTGCGAGGAGTCAAAGCAACGAAGCAATCTAAAGCGGAATAATATTTATGAGTAGAGGATAACTCAATCAATATGCAGGTATCCTCTATGTTGCTATTGGAGTGATTTACACCAGGGCTAACGATTTCCCCGTTCGCCCGGTAGACTGGCAAAAATAGCAGGGAATTAAAACCCATTGTGGCTTCAATCATATAACAAAAGTACTATCAATCAATAGGTTATTAGTGTTGACAAATGTATATTTTAGGGATAGATTAATTCTATGCTTCACTGATAAAGGAGAATTGCATGATAGCTAGAAAATTGATTACCGGATTAGTGGCCGTAGCTTTAGTATTGACGACTATTACCGGATGCGGCAGCAGCCAAACATCTTCCATTAATCTGGTGCCTAAAGCTGCCAATCTGGTAGCAAATGTTCAAATCGGAAACATCCTGAACGACCAGGAACTCATCACTCTCTATAACGGTATTTCCAAAGGAGCTGACAAACCTCAAACCGTCCAGGCAGCTCTTGACGAAGTAACTCAAAAAACCGGGATTAACCTGCATGATTTTACTCAAGGTCTCATTTTCGGTGATACCAGTAGTATGCAAACGGATACTGCCGATGGCTACTTCGGTATTATCGCTCAAGGTACATTTAACGAGAAGCAATTCGTACAAAACATCGGGGATAAAACCGGGAAGCCGCTGGCTGTCAGCACTTATAACGGCAGTCAGGTATATTCAAACAGCGCCGATAAGTATTCGCTTGTCTTCTTTGGTGACCGTACTTTGGTTTTTGGTTCAGACCAGGCAGTAAAGGACTGTATCGATGTTCAAAAAGGCACCAAGCAACCGCTCAGCGGCCTAATCGTTGATAAATACAATCAACTCGGCACAACCTCGATAAAAGCAGCCTTCGCTATTCCAGCGCAAGCTAAGCAGGCACTGGGCACGGATGTCCCTGATAATTCTAAGGTTTCCGTACAAGCTTTATCTAAAATTGACATGGTGGGACTGGCGATTAACAAAGGGACTCTCGATGTTACCGTCAGCCTGGCTCTTCATTTCCCTGACGCTACATCCGCTACGGATGCCAAGGATACTCTCAGTGGCGCCGTTAACATTTACAAAGGCATGGTAACGAATCAAGGAATTAAAAACCTGTTGGGCGAGATTCAATTCAGTACTTCCGACTTGTGGCTGAATATCTCATTACAATCTACACTCGCCGACCTGCAGTCGCTTGCCCAATCCATGCCCGCTAAATAGATTTTTTTTAAAAGAATCACGTGATATAAAAACCCACTCACCTGAAAAGGAGTGGGTTTTTATTTTTCTATAATTTTGTCATTGCAGCGAACGCGGGAATCCAGCCACAAATTACTTCCTTACAATTTCGAGTTTGGATACCGTTCATTTCCCTGTAATGTCTCTCTGTCTATTCCGTTCAATCGAGGAGATCATTAAAAAGTTCGTTTTCCAGAGCTTCTACGTTCCCGGTGATCGCAGTTATCATCTCATGGTGTGTAATTTCAAACCGCAGCGGCGTGATGGAAATATAACCTTGATGTATCGCCCAGATATCTGTTCCTTCTTCGAGTTTACTATACAATTCATCCAACTCCAGGTGGTAGTTCACTAAATCTTTATTACCCTTTACGCCGGATAATTTCACATAGCCGGTGTCTGCCGTTCTGGTGACTAAAATACCTTTTATCTGTTTTCTTGGGATATTGGGCACATTCACATTTAAGATTGCATCGGCCTGGAGTCGGCCGTATTTGATATCATTGGCTAATTTCTCAATGACCTCTGCGGTAAAATCAAAATCCAATGTTTCTTTAGGGTTTTTAGGGTATAAAGAAATCGCAATCGAGGGTATTTTATGGAAATAACTCTGTAGAGTTGCCATCACTGTCCCCGAATAATGAATGTCTCTTCCGATGTTAGGTCCGGGATTAATGCCGGAAACCACCAGATCGATATTTGATTGAGACAACTTGCGCATCCCCAGCATGACACAATCGCTCGGTGTTCCGTCAATGGCATAAGCTTTGACTCCGGGGATTGAGGATGGCACTTCAACTATCCCCATGTCATTATGTAAAGAAACGCTGGCACCGGCACCGCTTCTCTCTTTATCTGGAGCCACTATCAGAACCTGTCCTACCACCCGACTCATCGCTTTTGCTAATGCCCATAATCCCGGCGAATCGATGCCGTCATCATTGGTTACAAGAATATTCATTTTTTCCCCTTGTTAAGTTGTGATGTAACCATATTAAATTCATTATAGTTGGCTGTCAATTTCAGCTCATAAAATCGAGTTACAGTTGACTAATTCCCATCATTACGTTAAATTTAATAAGTGGCTGGAGTAATTCTCCGGCACAGTGGTGCCAAGTGCCGAAGTGGCGGAATGGCAGACGCGCTACGTTCAGGGCGTAGTGTCCATAACGGGCATGAGAGTTCAAATCTCTCCTTCGGCACCA
>Ga0182027_10002924_pt1 | contig 27408 bp, 22 predicted proteins | sample 712E1DmetaG_FD_121300 | JGI IMG/M metagenome (GOLD analysis project Ga0182027, IMG submission 121300) | Permafrost microbial communities from Stordalen Mire, Sweden - 712E1D metaG (Illumina Assembly) | ecosystem: Environmental > Terrestrial > Soil > Wetlands > Permafrost | place: Sweden...
GTGCTGCGGCAATGGCGAGCCATCACCCGTGGGTTGGCAGAGCCGCCCCGCGGGCGACGCCGATACGGTTTCGATTAGGTTAACGCTTATGGGCCGTTGGCCTGGGCTTTGCTAGGCCGCCCCTTCGGGGCTCGTTTTGGCAGCAGTAGCGCTCGCACCCCCCGTGTCCTGCCAAAGATATGGGTAAAGATCAGCTTGGGGGAGTGGGTAAGGGCAGAAAATCCCAGCAAAAATGCAGAAACTCCAGAGGCCGGGGCTTGCCCGGCCCCACAAAACCTGTGCGAGCAATTGGCGAGAATTAGCTGTGACAGGACACTGGCGGGCACGCAATTGAGCGCTCGGATGATTGCGAAGAGTAGTATTACGTAGTGACTAACGTAACCCTACGCAAGCCGGCCTTCTTCAGCGAGCATCTTGAGCAGCTTTTCGAATGCGCCAGCCGTCCGCTCGACATCCTGGAGGGTGTGGCGGCAAGACAAGAGACCCCCTGGCCAGATGGCTATATCCGCTCCTCCGCAGAGGAATCCCGTTCGGATCAGGTGCGGGAGGTCACCGCCCCCGGATAAATTCTTGAGCTTTTGCCAAGGCACCTTGCCGGCCATGATGTCCTCCGGTCCCACAGGCTCGTTATCAGGATTCAAAAAAATATGGAAATTGGAGAAGTTTCCATAGACGCACCAATTGGAACCAAGCCGCCGTAGGATCGCATTCAACTCATCTCGCAGGCACGCAGCGGTGCGATTGGCAGTGGCGATGGCGTCAGTGGTGGAAATTATTTTGAGAGTCGCAATCCCTGCTCTGGCGGAAACAGTCTCGGCATTGTAAGTTCCCTGATGGGGTACTTTGGGCGGCAAGATGCCGTTTTCCCGTCTGAAATCCATGACCCTCATAATTTCAGCCCGGGCCACGAGTGCGCCGCCCGGATATCCTCCCGCAATGATTTTGGCCAGGGTGGTCAGGTCCGGTGTCACGTGGTAAAAGCCCTGGGCGCCGCCCGGTGAGCAGCGAAAGCCGGTAATCACCTCATCAAAGATGAGCAGAATCCCCAGGCGCGCCGTCAGGCTCCTCAGATCTTTGAGAAATTGCGGATCGATGGGAACCTTGCCAAACGTCGCCCCCGTGGGTTCGAGGATGATGGCCGCCACGTCGTCGCGAGTCTCGCACACGTGTTTCACGGACTCGAGGTCGCCGGGCGGACAGATCACCACGCTGTCCACGATGCCTTTCACGATGCCCGGTGCGCCGCCGGCATCATTAAAAGCAACGTGATCGTGCCACCCATGAAAGTGCCCGGCGAATCGAACCACCATATTCTTACCCGTATATGCCCTGGCCACCCGGAGGGCGAGGAGCGTAGCCTCTGTTCCGGTGACCGTGAACCGTACCCGCTCGGCACAGGGGATGAGCTTCTGAATCAGAGTTGCCCATTCAAGTTCCAATTCATGCGAAGCGCCGAAGTGGACCCCACGCGCGAGTTGCTCTCGAACCGCCTCCGTCACGGCGGGATGATTGTGACCCAAAAGGAGAGCGCCGTGCCCACCGAAGTAGTCCACGTACTCGTTGCCGTCAACGTCCCACTTGTGGGCGCCATCGGCGCGCGAAACGAATATGGGATGCGGTAGAAGGTACCTCACGTCATGGGTCACGCCACTCGGAAACAGATCTCGAGCCTTCTGATACAACTGTTGCGAGGTGGGGGTTTTCCCAACGTACTCCTCGACTATTCTTGATTTCGGATTATCCGCGTTTTCGCTCATGATTCCCTCCAATCGTCCAGGCTGGATGAGGACCCAGCCTGGAGCGAAGAGCCAGGGTACGTTGGGACGGCGTTAGGCCCCCGGCAAAAAGCACATGGGGATGTCGCGCGAGGTGCGAAGCCCCGGTTTGACCTCCAGGATGGCTGGAATGCAATTGACCGCAATGGCCGTAGTGGCGAGATCCCCGTGAATGCCTCCGACAATGCGCAGACTCAAGTCGGGAACTCCAGTGATCGTGATCGCGTCCACTGGATCGCGTGCGCCGAGATACATCTGCAATTCCAAACGGACATTCGCCTTACCGTCTGCCAGCCCCTGTGCTACTTGGTGCACGCCCACCACGCGGCCCGCAGCCACTTCCAAGTATTCGCTGCGAACGGTTTCGGTGGCCACTACCGGGTTGATGGTCTCTTCAATGCGCTCCACGGGTAATCCCAGGGAATCCCCAATCATCGCCACCGACTCCGGCAATCCATGGTGCTTGATCGTCCCGGCAGCCACCTGGGCATGGAATTCCTCCGCGGTCATTCCCGCCCCCACTTTCTTCTGTAACGGCAGGCGGCGGCGCGAAGCATCGACTATCCGCTGGACTTGCACTTTGGTCACCTTGTGGCAAACCGTAGCCAGAGTTAGAACCAGCTTGTCCATGGCAAAGCCCGGGTTAACACCCGTCCCCAGCAGAGCCACGTTATGCTCGCGTGCGCAGCGGTCGAGTCTCTCACTCAAGGCCGGATGCTTGCGGTACGGATAGGAAAGCTCCTCGCACGTGGAGACTACGTGCATGCCCGCCTCCAAGCACTCGATCAGTTGATCCACCACGTCCTTCAAGTACGATGAGGTGGTATGCACGACGACATCGGCTCGGGATTGCAATAATGACTTCAAATCGTGAGCAACCACCACACCGACGTCCCGTCCTGCACCTGCTACCTGCCCCAGGTCTTTTCCTACCTTCGCGGGGTCCACATCGACGGCCCCAACGATCTTCAGTTCCGGCTTCTCCAGCATCAGGCGCACTATCCCTGCGCCGATTGGCCCCACCCCGTACTGAAGCACACGAATTTGCTTACCCATAAGTTCACCTCCCAAGAGTTTGTTGTGCCCACGACCAAGTTGGAAACCCGCCTGTGGGTTCGGGAAATTCTGGCCCGCGTATTCCGGGTATTCAAACCCGTTCTGTACTGCCTGGCGAGGAGTTCTCCAACTTGTGTCGGCGCACGTGTAAAAACGTAGAAAATTGAACATCAGCATTTTTCAATTGCAGTCAGGCGCAGAGTTCCTCAATCGCAACTCGAGATCTGTGCCCAGGATCCGGCATCAAGGGGAATCTCGACCCCGGTAATGCAGCGCGCCTGATCGCTGGCGAGGAAAGCCGCCAGGTGCCCGACGTCCTCGGGTTGGATGGGTTGCGGTATGGCCTGACGGCGCACGCGTTTGGTCATCCAAGCGTCGACGTCCGGCGTGAACTTGGCCATGACTTCGCGCGTTTGGGCGCCGTCCACCATCCCGGGACAAATCACATTGGCCCGGATATTGTCCGCCCCGTATTGCACGGCGATGCCCCGTGTGAGCCCTCCAACGCCGGCTTTCATGGCGGCATAGATGCCAAACAGCGGCAGCGTGGTACGACTGTGGACGGAAGAGATGTTGACGATCGCGCCGCCTTTCTGCTTCTGCATGTGGGGAATCGCGTACTTGCAGCAAAGCCACATGCCGCGCAGGTCAACCGAGGCCACACGATCGAATTCCTCTTCAGTCGCCTCCGCCAAGGACCGGACCAAACCGATTCCCGCGTTGTTCACCAGAACATCGAGCCGCTGGTGACGGCGAACCACATCCTCGATGGCCGAGAGGACCTCCGCGGCTTTGCTAATGTCAGCTCGCACCACCGAGGCGCCTCCGCCGTCAGCCTCGATGCGCTTTTGCAGCAGCCTTGATGATTCCAGATCGATCTCGAAGATGACTACATGCGCCCCCTCAGCGGCCAGGACGGTGGATATTCCATGGCCAATTCCTCCCCCGGCGCCACCAGTCACGATCGCAACCTTTCCTTCCAGCCTTCCCATTCTTGCTCCTTCCCTCCGCGAACCTGTCAAACTGAGGTGGGGATTCACTGCACCGGTCGAACCAACGCCCGCTCAAACATTGGGCCTTCGGGGCACGGTCCTTGGATAATTAACGGCAAAACTCATCTTCCCGAATAAACCAGAGTTTCCGTTTTCAATTTTCGTCCGGCTGGTAATGTATACCCGCGCGCCTCTGAATTCAAGGTCCAGCCTCTCCTGGGCTAATTGGGCTTGACAGTAGTTCAAATACCCTCTAGTCTTCATCCCGAAGTGCTGAAGAAAGACTTTGTACCAGGAACTGAGGCGGTATCTGGGAGAGGTATTCCGTCGGCTGGCAGAGCAGAAGGAAAGTCAGACCGAAGAAGGGCATCTGAGGCCGGATCATGTGCACAGGCTGAAGGCGATTCCTCCCAAGTAAGCGGTTTCGCAAGTGGGTGGACACACCAAAGGCAAGAGCACGATCCATCTGGCGCGGGTGTACGGAGAGAGGAAGCGCAATTTCGTGGGGCAGCACTTCCGGGCACGAGGTTTTTTCGTGTCCCCCACTGGGCCGCGATGAGGCTGTGATTCAGGAGGACATCCGCAAGCAGGAGCAAGAAGAAAGACGACTGGACCGGATGGACCTGTGGCGATCAGCGGCCACCATCAAGGTGGCTGAACCAATTTGGCACCGCGTTAGCGACCTCGCCTAGCCGCATTGAGCGGCTCATTACCTAAAGTCCCCGGGATTGCCGGCGGATACTTACAGATCATATACATTCGAGGAGGTTTGGGATGGCCAATTATTTGCCGCGGCGAAAGCAAATTCTTTGGTTTGCCGTGGCATTCCTATTTTTTTCTATCTGGCGTGGGCCGAAGTTCTGGCAAGCCGCGCAGCCGCCTTCAAGACCGGGAGTGCTAACGGCCCACATGTACGATTCGGGCTTTCCGCAAGGCCAGGAAAACTACAGCTCGTGCTTCGTGGCCAGCGACGGGCGCGTTTACTACGTCCTGGACACGAACCACATCGAGATTGGCGCGCAGATGTACTCGCTTGACCCTTCCACCAAGAGCATCCGTCACCTCGGCGATCTGACCGAGGCGGTGGGAGAGAAAAACTTGCACGCGATTCCGCAAGGAAAATCTCACGTGCAATTTGTGGAATCCAACGGGAAACTTTATTTTGCCACCCATTTGGGTTATTACGACCATTTGAAATACTTTGGAAAGCAAGTATCCCCCACTGGTGAAGGGTATGGGACCTACCCGGGAGGGCACTTCCTCTCTTACGATTTGAGCACCGGCAAATTCGAGGAGTATGCTAAAGCCCCGCTACGCGAAGGCATCATCGGTATGACCATGGACACTCAACGGGGCCGCCTTTACGGCCTTACCTGGCCCTCCGGTTTGTTCCTTTGGTATGACCTGAAAACACGGGAGATGAAGAATATGGGCCCCGTGGCAGGTCAGGCGGAAAACGGCACCGGCGCCAATTGGAATATGCTCGACCGCAGCCTTTCCGTCAACCTCGAGGATGGGTCCTGCTATTTCACGATCTCGAGCGGGACCATTTTCCGCTACCGTTATGACACGAACACGATTGAACAAGTGCTCGGGTCCAGTCTCGACAAGGAGCACTTTGGAAATTGGATCGACGTCAACCGGTCCAACTGCATGGGCTTTAACTGGCTCGTAGCGCTCTGGTCTCCCACGTTCCGGACTTTTTACGCTATACATGGAAAGTCGGGCTACCTCTTCCGTTTTGACCCCCGTTCCGAAGATGTCGAGGTTCTGACGCGAATGGTCTCCAATGGAACGCGAAAATCGGGCATGAACGATCTGTCTGATTTCGGATACCTGGGTTTTGCCTTCGGTCCCAGTGGCCAGATTCTTTACCATCTCACGGGTGCGCCTCTAAAAGGTCCAGCCGACAGGACCAACGCTGATTCCAACGAAAAAGCCAGAAGAGGTTCGGCCCTGGATCTGGTCATCTATGAGATTTCCTCGGAGAAGCAGGTTGACCACGGGGTTGTGGAGTTTGAAGACGGATCGAGACCGGACGATGCCCAGGCGCTTGCTATTGGCAAGGATGGAATGGTCTATGCCATTGCGGCCGTGGGGCGTGGTCGCCACTCGCGGCGGGACCTCATAAGTTTTCGCAACCCAGTGCCCAATCCGTAAGCTGCGAGTCTTCCGACTGGCCGTAAAGCTCATCTTCTGAAATACAGGTTCCGGAAGATGTGGGTGCAGACTAAAGGAGAGCCCATGAAAAGCCAATTGTCTGTTCTTGCTACGTTTTCTCTTCTGCTCTTTGCTGCCGGAGCTTTCGCGCAGCTTCCGAAAGCTCCTCCCATCCCGGGACCTGATGACCGCTACAAAGCAGATTTCTTGCTCATCATCGCGCATCCTGACGACGACATGTTGATCTCGGGATACCTCGCCAGGGCGCTCTTTGATGAGCACAAACGCGGTGCTGCCATCCTTTGTACGTCTGGCGACGGGGGTCGCAATGAGATCGCACAGGAAACCGCCGCCGCGCTCGGGCAGGAGCGCGTCCTCGAATCACGGCGGGCCTTGGAGTTCCTGGGCATAAATAACGTGTGGTATTTGGGTGGCCACGACACTCCAGGTCAGGATGTTCTTTGGTCATTGGAAAACTGGAACCATGGCCGAGTCCTGAATGAGGTCGTCCGCTTGGTTCGGCTGACCCGGCCGGACGTTATTATCACCCTGCTCCCCGGTTACGTGGCGGGAGAGAATCATGATGATCACCAAGCAGCGGGCGTTATAGCGACCGAGGCCTTCGACATGGCTGCGGATCCCACAGCCTTTCCCGAACAGGTTACCGCACCGCGTGACCGAATGCGCGTAATGAACATGACTGAAGGGCTCCACCCGTGGCAACCGAAGAAGATCTACTATTTCACGGATGCGTTCGACGCTTTTTCGGGGGACCGGCATGGCAAGAGACTTCAGTCTCCCTTCCGTAAGAACTTCCTCGAAGGCAAAGGTCCCCAGTACTCAAATTCTCTTGTATCACCCTCCCACCATGTGTCCTACGGGCATCTTGCCGCCGAGCAAATGAGCATTTACCTCACGCAGGGAGGAAACATCGGAAAGGAAGCTCTCGCCAAGGGCGACGTTTCAAGATTTGAACAGCCGACACACTTCATTTTCGGCAAATCTCTCGTGGAGAGCAGCATCACGGGTGATATTTTCGAAGGTATAAAACCCGGGCCGATTCCACTCACTCGAATCCCCGGGTTCCAACCGCAAACTTCTGAGGGCTTATCGGTCGCCTTCGGCGATTCGTGGGGGTTCTATCGCGACTTCTGGAAAGCGCACAACCTTGAAGTCGTGGCTCATCTGCTGCCGATCCCCGAAGTGGCCATTCCGCGGGGCGGGACTTTGCATGTCCCGCTGCTCATTCGGAACGACACCGATAATCCCCAAGAAGTCAGCCTGACTGCGGTATTACCAAAAGGCTGGACCGAAAAAACCGGGTCGGCCCTCTACCCCGTGAGGGCACACGAAAGTTATCCTGCCCAAATGGTACTGATCGCCCCTGACATAGATGAGATCCAATGGCAGGAGATCACTTGGAATGCAGAGGAAAATGGCCGCCCCGTGGGCAGTCTCAAGGTGCGCGTGCTTTCCGGGGTGGGCGACGGAGGATTGCCTCAATAGGGCCAGCCCTTTTGAGCCAGGTCGAAGCAATCGCGACAAACACGTGCTCGGAATTGTCTGCCCGGCACGCCCGAGCGGCCAATGGAATTTATCGCGCATTGAGGAGGCGCATTCATGAAAAAGGGTTTTTCTTTGCTGGTATTGATCGTTGTCGTCCTGGGGTTCAGTGTGTGCGGATGGGCGCAGCTTGGAATGTTTACAACTGAGCAGCGCGTCGAGCTGACCCGAGAATGGAAAGGCGACCGCTTTCCGGACGGGCGGCCCAAGGTTCCGGATGAACTGCTCAACCGGATGAAGACGGTGGACGCGGAGGAAGCCTACGAGGTGCTCACGGGGGCGGGATATCCGAATCAGTTCGAGGGCGGCTGGAAGGTGATTAACGAAGGGCCTCGTCTGGCGGGAAGAGTGGTCACTGCCGTATTCATGCCGGTGCGGCCGGACGTAAACGCCGTAATCGATGAGCATGGCAAGGCAGAGGGCCGCATTGGGGCGCAGAACTCCTGGGTGATCGATACCCTCCAACCCGGTGACATTCTGGTGGTGGATATGTACGGAAAGATTTTGTTCGCGGGTGACAACCTCGGGACATCGATTTACGCCAAGAGCCACACCGGGTTAATTGTGGACGGCGGGATTCGCGATGAGTCGGGAATGAAGGAGATTCACGGCTTTCAGGTCTATGTCCGCCTGTCGGATCCCGGCGTGATGAAGAACACGATGTTAGTGGGCCTTAACGTTCCCATTCGGATCGGACATGCTACTGTGATGCCGGGCGACGTGGCCGTGACGGATCCCGAGGGGATCACCTTTATCCCTCCCCAGTTGTGTGCGGAGGTGGCCGATAAGGCCGAACTTACCCACCTGATCGACGAGTGGGGCCATACGATGTTGCGGCAGCAGAAGTACACGCCGGGGGAAATTGATCGCCCATGGACCCACCAGATGATCGAGGAGTTCAACCAATGGACCGCCTCCAAGGGGTCTAAACGACGGCTTAAGGAGCAGTAAGAGCGACGAATAGCGAGGAGATGGAGCAATGTCTAAACAAAATGACATGACGATTGACCGGCGAGGAATTTTGAAGACGTCGGCTGCGATGCTGGGCGGAGCATTTGTGGGGACGCCTGCCGAAGCCGATTCCGAGCCGGCGTTTCGCAATGTGAATACCAACTCGAGTCCCTCCAGCCTGAAGATCACAGACCTGCGTGTGGCGACCGTCGTGAAACCCGGGCCAAGCCCTTGCACGATCATCCGCGTCGATACGAACCAGGGGGTTTATGGACTTGGAGAAGTTCGGGACGGCGCCAGCCCAACTTACGCGCTCATGTTGAAGAGCCGCATTCTAGGCGAGAATCCACTGCGCATCGACTACATATTCCGCAAGATCAAACAATTCGGTGGTCCGGCGCGGCAGGCAGGCGGCGTTGTCTCCATCGAAATGGCACTTTGGGATATCGCGGGAAAGGTCTATGGGGTCCCGATCTACCAGATGCTGGGTGGCAAGTTCCGAGACAGGATTCGCATCTATGCCGATACCACCGAGTCCAAAGACCCCAAGATTTACGCTCGGAACATGAAAATTCGCAAAGAGGAAATGGGCTTGACGTGGCTGAAGATGGACCTGGGAATCGACATGGTCCAAGACACCCCCGGCACCGTGACTCGGCCTTCGGGATTGAGCGCCTGGGAGGAAACGTTTCTCCCTCACCCGTTTGTTGCGACCGAGGTGACCGATAAGGGAATTGACATGCTGTGCGAATATGTGGCTGCGATCCGCGAAGCCGTCGGAATGGAAATCCCGCTTTCCATGGACCACCTCGGCCACATCGGCGTGAAGTCGTGCATCCGGCTGGGAAAGGCTTATGAGAAATACAACCTTTCCTGGATCGAGGACCTGATTCCCTGGCAATACACTGACCTCTGGCAACGCATCACGGAGGCAAGCCCCACACCCACGCTCACCGGGGAGGATATTTACCTGAAGGAAGATTTCATCAAGCTATGCGAGAGGCACGCCGTGAGCAAGATTCATCCCGATCTCGCCACCTCGGGTGGAATCCTCGAGACGCACAAGATCGGCGACGCGGCCATGGAATACGAAGTCCCCATGGCGATGCACTACGCAGGCCTGCCCATAGGCTGCATGGCCAGCGTTCATTGTGCGGCAGCCACGGAGAATTTCCTGGCGCTTGAAAATCACTCCCTGGATGTGCCCTGGTGGCAGGATCTCGTGGAGGGCGTCGATACACCAATCATTAATAAAGGATATATCACCGTTCCGAACCAGCCCGGCCTGGGCGTGACACTCAACGAAGACGCCGTGAGGCAGCATCTGAAACCCGGCAGCGGCTATTTCGAGCCCACAACCAACTGGGACGACGAACGTTCCTGGGACCGGCAGTGGAGCTGATACAGGCGTTTTGTGAGCTCGCCATGACGGGCATCGATGTGTAAGTTGTCAGAAACGGTAAGCCGGCTTCCCTTTAATCGCTCAATTTAGCGGGTGGCGGGATTTGCTGAGAAACAAAGTCTTGACGGCGGTCACTGCTCGGGAAAGCCCGGTCTCCTTAGGGGTTTTTCCAATGCGCAGTCGCCATACACCCAGACTCCGGCAGCATCGTGACGAAGACGTGCTTCATGTGCTATGCGCTCAGCGCTGACCGTGGATGGCCCGCCCGCACTACGCCTTGGGAAACCGCCGGGAAAATATACCACAGGGCAGCACGCCTGAGTTCAGCGGGCAACTCTTGTAAACCGGCTTCCGAACCCAGGCCTTCAAGCCACGCCTGCACGAATCCCTCAAATTCGAACGCATCGTTGCTGCCGTCTCCGCAGCGCTTGTAATTGAGAACATCGTGGACATCGAACGCGCCTACGAGCTCTACGGTATCCTCTGACGACGATAGATACCGATCACGGTACAACCTGAGTTGCTCAGGCGTGACAATCAGGCCGACCGGGCAGCGCATCCCGGTCATGTACCTTTTCAATTGCCGTTCTGAGCTCTCCAGATCGTGCATGCTCGTCTTCGCCTCTACCACCAAGGCGATGTCCGAACTCTCCGGATCCGTGACAATGATGTCTGCCTCAAATGCCATGTTTTGAGAGTACCACTCTGCCGCTTCTACCTTCAATCCCTTTATGACTGGGCATCGAGCTTGTCCGAACCCGTCAATTGAGGGACCGCGCCCCAGAACTTTGCACAAGCGGCAGCTTGCTTCCAGGGATTAGTCACGGAGCCGGACTGGCGTTTGAACCAGCACCCGAAGGGTCCTGACTCCGAAGTTTCCTCAGCGCCTCGAGGGCTTGAGGATTTGCGGGCTCGCTTTTCAATCCGATTTGCAATTCCCGGAGCGCGTCGCGATTCCTCTTTGTATCTGTGTAGAGCAACCCCAGCATGATATGGGTGCGGCCGGAAGAGGGCACTAATGCCTCAGCTTCCTGGAAGGCATGCTCAGCTTCCGCATACCTGCCTTCACGCCAGTACACCAACCCCAGCCCCCAATAACCACGCAGCGTCTTGGCCGCCTGGAGGGATTCTTGGAATTGTCTCTCGGCCTCCAGGAGCCTCCCCTGGTCGGAATAGAATTCGCCAAATCCCGCATGAGCATGATGGCTGAGCGGCGAAATCTCGATCGCCGTCCGGTATTCCTTTTCTGCATAGTCGGCATGTCCGGTCTGTTCGTACACCAGTGCCAGGTACAGGTGAGGTTGAAGCGCGTTCGGGTTCCCCAAAACGGAGCGGATCAAATAGCCAAGCGCTTCGTCATAACGTTTTTGTTTCAGATTTAGTAATCCATAGTTATTCAGAATCAAGGGATAATCCGGCGCCACCCTGGCCGCCTCGCGTAATTGCTGCTTGGCATTCTCGAAATCGTCCCGGTCGAGATAGATCGCGGCGAGGTTGTTGTGAATGATGTAAGCGTCAGGTTGCAGGGCAAGTGTGGCTTTGTACAACTTCTCGTCGTCGTGCCAATCCCGGTTTCGTCGGATAATTCTGAGAGTGCATAATGCCGCGATGGCAAGTGCGGAAACCACCACGATGCCGCGCCACCGGGCGCTGTGTGTTATCGTAGCTCTCCACAAAGTCGCCCCAGCCCAGCCCAGAACCCAGCAGAATCCTACAGAAGGCAAATACAGGTAGCGCTCAGTGAATACATTGGCAGCCATCCAGGACGCGTTTAAAACGGGGGCCAGGTTGAGGAAGAAAAAGAGCAGTCCGAATGAGACCAAACGCACGCGATTCCAGAAGAAGACAATAAGAAATGCCAACACCATCAACGTCACAGCACCCGCGATTACCCGCGGATCGGAAGGACCCGAGCTCATGTGGAAGGCATAAAAAGCGCAAAGTGTAGCAGGCCAGAAAAGCTTCCAAACGTATTGGCCGGTCAGCGCCAGAGCGGAAAAGATTACCGCGTCCGGCCCCATATCGGGAAACTGGGACCTGCCTGCCAACCCTCCCACGAAGTGCATTCGGAGGATCAGGTATATGAGTGCCAGGAGCCAAAGAGGGCCGTAGCGGGAAAGCTTGATTCGACCCTTCGTTTCATTGCGGTCCTCTCGAAAGAAGTGCTCGTAGAGCGTGGCCAACGGCACCAGTGTGACCGCTGGCTCCTTGGAAAGCAATGCCAGGGCGAAGCTCCCGACCATGGACAATTGACCGAGAACTAATTTTCCCCCGCGCCACTTGGAAAGTCCCAGGAAGAACCAGAACGTCAGCAGATAGAAGAGGGCCAACTCGAGGTCCGTAATGGCGGCGATCCAGGCGACCGACTCAGAGTGGATGGGGTGAATAGCGAACAGGCCGGCGGCGACAAACGCCAACAGGCGATCTTCAAACATGCGCCGGGTAACTAGAAACAGCATAAGCACTACGAGCAAATTCAGTACGAGGTTAACCGAATGAAAGGCCAGCGGTCTGGGCCCGAAAAGTTGGTAACAGAGCAAGTACCCGAATGACATCATCGGGCGGTAGTAATTATGGAGATAGTCTCCGCCAAGGAAAGACCAGACAGGAGTAGTGAAAATCTCCTTCAAGTGATGAAAATTATGAAGGTAGGGGTTATTCACTACTTGAGTGGCGTCGTCGTATACGAAGTGGTTATGGAGAACGTTGAGGTAAGGGAGAGTGGCAATGGCCAGCAGAAAAGCCAGCGGCAGGACGTCGCTGCGGAGCATCGAGCGTCGGGAGCCGGATAGGTTCGCAGGATGGGAATCCGCTTGCGCTCGAACTTCCAGCAAATGACTTACTCCAGAGATCAGCAGAATAAGTACTTACGCCACCGTTCGTCCGAGCGGCCCATCATGCGCATGATCTGACGGCTGGTGTGCAGCGTAAAAGGCCGCGGCGGCCTCAAAAGTTTCAACCCCGCCTCTTCCGGCAGCCGGTCGCCCTTCAGGTTGTTGCACTTGTGGCAGCAGGCTACCAGGTTATCCCAGTCCGTATGGCCACCCCGCGAGCGCGGCATCACGTGATCCAGCGTGAGCTCCTGCGCCGGGAAAGCCCGGCCACAGAACTGGCAGGTGTAGCGGTCGCGCAAAAGCAGATTCTTCCGAGACAAGGCCCGTGTCTGATAGGGAATGCGCCGAAATTCGAGCAGCCTGATGACCGAAGGGATACGGATTGCGAATCGAGCGGCATGGATGAAGCTGCCGTCATCCTCTTCCGTGGTCGCCGCCCCTTTCAAAATTAGAACCAAGGCTCGACGAACTGCTGTGACGTTAATGGGCTCGTAGGTTGCGTTCAATACGAGCACGGATTCTTGCAGCGCCCGTTGGTGGTCGTCCTCCGACATAACATTCATCCTGCTGAAGCGTTACTCTTCTCCACCCATTTTCATTATGTTCAGTTATGCTTAAATTCGTCAATAGGCGAAGCTAGCTCGACGTCACCCAGGTCCGGGAATTGCGGAGTGGCGCGCGCCAGCGACAAAGCCAAGACGCGTGAGGCGCCCGCCCGCTTGAGGACTGCGGCGCAAGCCGAGAGAGTCGCCCCGGTAGTCATCACGTCATCAACCAGCACAACTGTACGGTTACGCACCTGTTCGGGCCGGCCAACAGAAAAGACACCGCTAACATTCTCGCGCCGCGCACTCACGCTCAGACCCACTTGGGGAAGGGTCTCGCGGATGCGACGCAGTGACCCCGCCACTAATCGCGACCCGCCGAGCCGCCCTTCCTTTCGGAGCTTACGCACCAGACCTCTCGCCAACAATTCAGCTTGGTTGAACCCTCTTTGTCGCCTTCGCGAAGGGTGTAATGGAACCGGCGCCACGATGGCAGAATCAGGCTCGGGCAGAGCCTCCCACGCCCGCGCCAGGAGCGCGCCCAGGCGGTAGCCCAGGTATTCCTGCCCGTGAAATTTCAATTGCAGGGTCATCTTGCGCAAGTTTCCGACGTAGATCCCATAGCTCCGCGCCAGGTCGAATTCCTGTTCGCCGTGCCGGCACGAGCCGCAAAGCGAGTCGACAGAGTCCGCTGTTTGCAATGAGGCGAACGGGAGACCACAACGTTCACAAGAAGGGCCGAGCCAGGGTTCAAGGCTTTGCCAGCAGGCATCACATACGGAGGCCCCGCCCGGTTTGGTGAGTTCCTGCTGGCACAACAGGCAGTCGGTCGGAAAGACTACAGCGAACAAACCGCCGAGTAGTTCCTGAAGGAGGGAGGGAGTTGGCACTTTGTAACTAGCAAAGAGATCGAAGACGAACCTCGCTTTCGATATCTCTTCAGTGCGCTAAAGGAGACCCTGGTCCTGCTTCTCCTGGCACTCGAAGCAATGGCGCGCCCACGGCACCGCTTCCAGGCGTTTCACCTGGACTTCTCCTTGGCAGGACACACAGAGGCCGTAGGAGCCATTTTTGAGGCGTGCCAAGGCTTCGTTGACCATTTGCAGGACACGCCGGTTTTCATCGCTTTGGTGGAAAAGGAACTCTTTGGTGTAAGAGTTGGCGGCCTTGTCGGCGATGTCCTGAGTGGCTTCTTCGTCCGCCTCGCGCCCGTCGCGCTCGGAGTTCGTCACCAGTCGCAATAACTCGTCTTGCGTCGTGACCAGGCGCTTCTTGTAGTACTCAGCCTTCTTCTTATCCATGTCCAACCTTTTATGCCGCCCAATGAGCTAAGACAATTCAATTTTATGGGGCACAGTGCAAACTGTCAAGCGTACGGGTACTGGTGTCATTCGGAACGCAGTCATTCCCGCGAAAGCGGGAATCCACTCCGCAAACCTTTGGAAATGTGCTGTCGTCGGATTGGATTCCCGCTTTCGCGGGAATGACTGGCGGCTCGAGTGGATCCCCATTCCAAATGAAACCAGCGCCCCGTGCCACGAATCAGGTCCCTCTGGAAGACCTTTTGGAGTTAAAATGCATCGTAGCGGGCAAAGCAAATTAACCAAGGAGAAGCACAATGCCGGGAACATACAAAATCACAGAGTTGGTGGGAACCTCACCCACGAGTTTTGACGAAGCTACAAAAGCGGCGGTTGCGGAAGCGGCAAAAACGCTGCGGAACATGGATTGGTTCGAGGTTGTGGATGAACGGGGCAAGATCAAAGACGGTGTGGTGGCGGAATTCCAAGTCACGGTCAAAATTGGTTTCAAAATCGAAAGATAATAGAATCCGCAAGCTCATCCAGGGGCGCCGGGAGAGGCATTCACTGGTTAGTGTGTCAGATCAATGCGCCAGGATCTGAAAGTTCTGTTCGGGCCTCGCTCCTCACCCGATAATCCAGGCCTGGGAATATATTCTCTCCCATCTTTCCGTCGGACCAAGCGCATTGCAGCGCTAAAGCTTGAAGTGTGCGGCGAATGGAGGTCAATCGACAACGAACAGAGGATCACTTAGCCGCCGTGAATTTGTGCGTCTAGGAGCCGGCGCCACAGGGTTCGGCGCCGTGATGCGAAACCTAGTGCAGTGCCCACCGGTTGGGCGGACAGCGTAGGCGCCGCCTTCGGCTGTCATGGTCGTTGCGCTCGTCAAAGTGCTCTGCAAACATCACGAGGACTCAGCCGAGACTTGTCCAAGCAGGTTGATTCACCCCATTTTCCATCGCTTCGGAGAATACCAATGAAGAACGGGTTTAGGATTGCACTGGCGGGAATCCTGCTTTCAGCCGGTTTTTTCTTGGCCTGCGCCAGAGGAAACGGTCCGGCTAATCCCACTGTTGTTGCGCCCAAGGCTAACGGGCATCTGGAAGCTTCAACATTCCCTGGCACGCTGATGGGACTCCAGTACGAACCCTACTTCACCAATCTAAACGTCGGTTGGGAAACACATCGCGGCACAGGCATACCGGGGCTGAATAAAGGAACCCAAGAGGCGATACCGATCCTCGGAAAGTACAGTTCCTACGACGTCAATATAATCAGGAAGCACGAGGATTGGTTCGAGTATCTGGGAATCGATTGGCTGCTAATTGACTGGACCAACTTTCTTTCCATGAGTCCGACTTGGGAGCAACATCAAGGCGCTACTCACGAGATTGAGGAGACGACTGAACTGCTTTTCAAGACTTACAGCCAACTGGAAAAAGAAGGCCGGCACCCGCCGAAATTGGTGATCATGTTGGGATTGCAGAACGGCCCTCCGGCGCCCCACGCGCTGCGAAGATTGAATGGAATTGTGGCCTGGACCAAGAGAACTTTGTTGGACAAGCCCGAGTACAAGAACCAGTGGCTTTATTACAACGGCAAGCCGTTACTGACCATTATGTTCAATACTTCCCACCCCTGTGAAGATCTTAAGAGCACGCTTGATCAACCAACGCTCGAGGCGCCGGATTGGACGATTCGCTGGATAGCTTCCCAGCTCCAAGTCAACCATGCCGAGGGATGCGGAATGTGGTCTTGGATGGACGGCATCATCCGCCAGGTGGTGACCTACAACTCCGGCAAGGCGGAAGAGACCGTGGTAACGCCATCGGCTTTTCCAATACCGGACGGTTGGCTGGACCCCCGCACGGTGGGGAGAGATCACGGGGCGCCGTACCTTGCAAGTTGTGAAGTGGCCTTTGAAACTCATCCGAGATTCATTCAAATTCACCAATGGAATGAATTTGCAGGGCAGGCCAAAGGGACGGGAGGAGGCCCTAAGCATAATATTTTTGGTGATGAGTACGACGCGGAGCTTAGCGACGATATCGAGCCGACGCAATTGGATGGATGCGGTTACCGTGGGTGCGGTGGTTGGGGCTTTTACTATATGAACATGACGAAGGCCTTGATCTCACTCTACCGCAACGAGACCCCGGACATTACCGTGATGGCGCTTTCTGCCCCCTTTCAGCCGGCCATTGTGAAAGACAGCAAGTTGCCTTTGACCTGGAAAACAGTCGGGGAAAAACCGGCCAGTTACACATTGGAAATGGACGGGAAAATAGTGGCGAACAATATCACTGGGCAGAGCTACACGTTGGACCTCTCGCAGATACACTCGGGTAAGCATCATGTCAATCTGGTTGCGAACGGCTCTCATACTTATTTCGACCTCGGGCCGGAGAAGTTAGCAGAAAAATCGGGTGCACCCCTGCCCGTGACCTCTACCATCGAGTTCACTTATGCGCCAGACTCGCATTAGCGCTTTCAGGCGAAGGTGCAGGTGTTGAGTTCTTCAGGGCTCCCCTCCTGGTTCAAGAGGGGGTGGGGGTAGTCATGAGAAGACTGCATGCCACCACCCCTTCATCATGCCGGCGTAGCAATCCAGGTGACGCGCGGACGCCCGCTGGAAGGATTCCGGTCCACGAGGATGGGAGTGCGAAATACGCGACTGAGCAAATCCGGCTGGAGAACTTGCTCCGCAGTTCCCTTGGCAAGGCAGCGGCCGCGTTCCAAGAGAATCAGTTCATCGGCCAACTCCGAGGCAAGATTCAACTCGTGGGTGACAACGACGGCGATAAAGCGCTCCGAGATGGCGAGATTGCGCAGCAGCCGAAACATCTCAATTTGGTAGCCGATGTCGAGGTTGGCCGTGGGTTCGTCCAGAAGCACCAGTTGCGGCCTTTGGGCAAGAGTTCTGGCCAGAACCGCCCGCTGGAATTCCCCGCTGCTCATTTCCAGCACGCGCCGTCCCGCAAACTCCGCCAGACGCGTCTTCTCCATCGCCCAGTCGACCCAGCGCTCGTCTTCGGGAGACTCGAAGAGACTACCGCCCAGGTGAGGGTGGCGTCCTTGACGAATGAATTCGCGCACCTCGAACGAAAACAACAAGATGGTTTCTTGACGAGCCAGGCCCACTCTTCGCGCCAGGGGCCGAGGCGCCAGACGGTGAAGGTCCGCGCCGTCCAACGTCACCTTTCCCGCCTGTGGCTCCAGATGCCCGCTGACAATTTCAAGCAGCGTTGACTTGCCGGAGCCATTTGGGCCAATGATGGCGAGAACTTCACCCGAATGCGCTTCGAAGCTTGTGGATGCCAGTTCGAAGTGTGCGTAGCGGAATGAAACTCCTTCCACCCGCAAATGGTGCCGGAGTTCTTGTTCGAGACTCAGTTCGGCAGAATCGGTTTGGAAGGCGCCCTCGGCCATTATTCGAAGTTAGGAGTCAGTTATCAGTAGTCAGTTATCAGTGGTCTGTTGTCAGTTGAAGGTAATTCAAAATTGGAGATTCAAAATTCAAGATTCTACATTCAGACATCACATTTCAGCCTTCAGACTTAAGATTTCACAATTATAATTCATAATTCACAATTCATAATTGCACCAACCTCCACCGCCCTTCAATGAATCAATGACTCAGTGGACCAGTGCTTTTATGCCCCTACCCCGCGGCCTTTCGCAGCAAGTAGATGAACACCGGCGCGCCCGCCACGGCGGTGACGGCGCCCACCGGAAGTTCCGAAGGCGCCACAACGGTTCGCGCCAGGGTATCTGACAGCACCAGGAGGATAGCGCCTCCTATGGCTGCGGTGGGCAGCAGCATACGGTGGTCGTTACCCACTAGCATTCTGCCCAGGTGCGGCACGAGCAAACCAAGGTAGCCGATTGCGCCGCTGACCGAGACCGCAATCCCCGTCAGCAACGACGCTAGGATATAGACGCCCAACTCTACGCGCGCCACGTTTACTCCCAAGTGGGCTGCCTCCTCAGAGCCCAGGAGCAGGACATTCAGATCCTTGGAAAACACATACAGGCCCGCAATCGCCAGGATGATGGCCGGCGCCAGCAGTCGGAGCTCAGTAAGAGGTGTTACGCTGAGGTCACCCATCAGCCAAAACGCGATGCCGCGCACATCCCTGGTGGAAAGGAGCGTCAGCATGAACAGGATTACGGCGGATAAGAAGGAGGCAGTAATGACACCGGCAAGGATAAGGGTGTAACTCGCCATGCGTCCGCCGCGCCTTCCCAGCAAGTAAACCCAAACCATGGTGATCACTGCCCCGGCAAAAGCCGCTAACGGTGAGGCAGACGCAACGCGCCCACCAATCCAAAGAGCGAAAATGGCTCCCACCGCTGCGCCGCTGGAGATTCCCAGCACGTAGGGGTCGGCCAGCGGGTTGCGCAGCAAGGCTTGGAGGCCCGTTCCTGCAACTGAAAGCGCAGCACCCACGAGAATGGCCAGGAGAATTCGCGGGAGTCGAATCTGCCGCACGATGACAGCCGCCTCGGAGTTCCTCCCCGGCGATACCAGCGCCGCCCAGACTTCCGACAACGGCAAGTGGACCGCGCCCATGGTCAAAGAAACCAACACCGTTAGGATGAGAAGCAAGGACATTACCACCGCAACCACAAGCACGTTCCTGGGTGTTGCCGGAAAGGTCATCGGCGCTCTCCTGTCTTGAAGGCCACCGTTGGGTGCAGAACACCTGCCAACTCTTCCAGGGCATCGACCAGGCGCGGACCGGGCCGCATGACGGTTTCGGAGACGAAAAACATTCGGCGTTCCTTCACCGCCGGTAGATCCTTCCAACCGGGGAGGCTTTGGAAGTCCTCCGTATTGGGAGAGAAAGACTCGGTCTTGGGCAAGAGGATCACGCCCGGATTCTGCGGGAGCAACTCCTCCAGGGTTAATCGTGGCCATTCACCCTTCAGGTTCTCTCCGATAGGAATCCCGCCTGCGGCCCGGATCACGTCGGCAATAAACGTAGTGGGGCCGACCGTAATTAGAGGGCGATACCAAACGACAAAGAGCACCTTGGGCTTGGGCTGACCTTCAATCCGTTTTTCCACCTGGTCAATCCTGGATTGCATCTCCACCACAAGGCTCCTCGCCTCCGAAGCGCGCCCAAGTATTTTCCCCAAGTCCTCGATCGAGGCCAGAGTCCCTGCCAGAGTGCTTGCCGTCACGCCGTAAACGGGTATGCCCAGCCGCTCAAGCTGGGCGGCTGTCTCACGCCGATTGGCCTCCGGCGTGCCCAGCGCCAAGTCAGGCTTCAGCGTGACGATCCTCTCCAAACTGGGATTCAACATCGTTCCGATGTGGGGCTTGTTCTTGGCCTGAGGTGGAAAATCACAGTAATCCGTATCCCCTACCAGTTCGTCGCCCAGCCCCAGAGCATAGACAATCTCGGTTATGTTGGGGGCAAGGGAAACCAGGCGGTGAGGATTGTCCGGTACATTCACGGTTCGGCCAGTCTGATCTATAACGGTGCGCGCGGACGCCACGGCCGGCAGCAGAATCGAAAGCGCTACCCCCACGACATAGAGCCAAACCGCTGCGCTGCCCGGAGAATTCACCCCGGAAGGACAGGATGGGACCTGTGCAGAATGTATATCGTATTTGACCATAAAGAACGTCAGCCCCGAGCAGGCTGTGAGCGTGTCCCGCACCTTTCGCTGGATGCAGTGGTCCAACCCCTGACTTCTGCCCCTTCCCGAGGAGAGCGGATGGGAATTGGGCCTTTGCCCTCTCCCCAGGGGAGAGGGTGGACCGCGATCCCGATTCACTTCATCGGGACGCGGACCGGGTGAGGGGTCAGTTGCACGGCGAGCACGGATCAGTTGGGCCAACATCACCAAGCAACCCCTCACCTGGCTCTCCCGTGACTGCACAGTCTAGGGCGCACGAATTTGTTTGTCAAACTCCCGCCCGGTGTGAACAATAGTGGACAACATGCGATTCTCACTGGCAGGTCTCGGCTTGCTCATAATCACCGGTATCAATGCCGTCACGATTGTGTCCGCCCAAAACAGGGATAGTCGTCAGCCGATCGCATGGTGCTATGTCCATGAAGGACCGCTCGAGCTTATGCAAAGAGTGCTGGGCCGAAGAAGCAAGCCACTGAGTGTGGGCCGGGGGACACTGGCACCTGTGCTTAAGACGGAGTCAAAGAAGGGCAGGACGCGGGCACTGCTCCGCCTTACCGACCTCGCGACGCTCAACCCTGTCGATGTCTGGGTGGATACCAGCAAGGTGGAGATTGTCCCAATCGACCGCTTCCCCAGTGACGAAGAACTCCTGCGCCAGCTCGGCATCGAACCTCCGAGCGGTTTATCCGCCTCAAGAGCCGCGATGGCACGCTGGCTGGTCAAGCAAGGGAATTCCGGCTCGGCTTTGGTTTGCTTTGTTGCTTCGTTTGGCATGCCGATTTCGCGACTGGCTGCTTTCCTGCCTCGCGGGGGGACTTTCACGCGTGGCTTTTGGCTCGAATTCCCTTTCTCCGATATGAAGCCCGGAATCCTGTCCGGGCAAGTGCGTGACCTCCTGGGGGACGGAAGCGAGTGCCTCATCACGCACGAGCCATTCCGCAAGGGCCCCGAGGTTTATGGAGTGAACATCGTGATTCGCCGCCTGGAGCGCGGCAATTTCAAAACGCTCTGGTCAGCTCCCCTCGAGTCTCGAAACCTCGACTTCTTCCCTTCCGAACTGCAAATACTCCACCCCCTCGAGAAAAATGCCGGCGCTCCCGGCACTGTGACCAAAGGTGAAGTGGAATTTCAACCGCGTGGGGACTTGTCCATACCTGTCTGGAAAGCTACAGTGGAGTTCCGCGCTGTCGGGCAAGACAAACCCATTGATTCCGTAAAAGTCACCAAGGCGTGCGCCTGGAATGGTTCCGAGTTCGAGCCGCTCCAGTAGTTGACGCCGTCTGCTCATCCAAAGGTGGGGAAACCTCAGCCCGCATTTCCCCACAATCGCTGTGTTATAATCGCGCTGCTTCGAACTGCAAAGGCCTGTTAGTCACTCCGCGAGGTTCTCGAATGGAAGAAATTCTCCTGCCGTTATTTCCCCTCGAGCTGGTGCTCCTTCCTGAAGAGCCATTACCCCTTCACATCTTTGAAGAGCGCTACCGTGAAATGATCGGCGAGTGCCTCCGGGCAAAGACTTCCGGCTTCGGCCGGCAGGATTTCGGGGTCGTTTTGGCAAAGGGCCAGGAGATTTCCAATCTCGGTTGCACCGCACAAATTGTGAGTCTCACACGGAAATACGATGACGGCCGCATGGATATCCTGACGGTGGGCAAACGCCGCTTCGAGATACTCCTCACCAACGAGGAGAAATCCTACTTGCGCGCCTCGGTTGAGTTCTTCGAGGATGATGGTCCAGACACGCCGGGAGAGGCAGAGGCTGAAAACGCCATTCACCTCTTCCGCGAAATCATGCAAAAGTCGCACCAGGCATCCGAGATGCCGGTCAACCTGCCCCAACCTTACCGCTACCTCTCCTTCCGACTCGCCCCGTCGCTTCCTCTGCCGCTCGAATTCAAGCAACGACTGCTTTCTCTGCGGAATGAGCCGGAACGGCTCAAGCAGGTGGTCTACTCGATGCACCAACTGATCCACCAGATGGATGTCGTTCAGAAAGCCCGCAAAAAGGCCGGGGGAAACGGCGACATCCGGCGCTAACCAGTTACCACGCGACGGGGCGCATAAAACCACTTTCTGATTGGATCATTGATTCACTGAACACGACTCACTTCTTTGGAATCTCAACGTACTTGGCCACAGTCACCTTGGCCGGGGTGGCGAGGGCTTCCAAGCGGTCAATGTCGAAGTCCTTATAAAGGTCGAGGCAGAAAAGTTCCGGCGCCTGCTCGAAGGGCACGGGCAGCTCGAGCAGGTAGCTCAGACTGTGCATCCCGTTTCGAACCGCGATGGCAGAGAAAAGATCCGGCTCGAGTGCCGCTGCCACCAAACTCACGACCTGGGTCCGAATGCCTCCCGATTCGAGTCGCACTTTGGAGACTCCCGCGCGCTCCCTGGCCCAGTGGGTGATCCTGCTGAGCTGCGCCGCCTCCATGCCGATTGGACGGTCCCCGAGGCCATGCAGAAGTTGCGCGAATTGGTAGGGTGGGATGTTCTTCCAGGAACTTCCCGTGAACATCAGGTCCAAGACAAGCACTTGCTCTCCCCTGTTCACGCGGTCGGAGACGACCTCGGCAGCCGCTTCCCTGCCGCTGTCATCGAGTACGATGGTAACCGGCGCCGTATCGGAGCTTTGCAGAATCGACCTCAACCACATGCCGCTGACGCTCAACCCGTTGTTCATTTGGAAAATGTATGACGTGGTCTGCACATCTTTGCTCTTGCTAGTGGCCACTGACCACAGGTGTTCAATGTCGACCGGTTTGTAGCGGACCACCTCCTTCAACTTTGTCCTTTCCGAGTTGCTCCACTCCACCTGGGCGGCAGGATCAGAAGGAAGGGGCGGCCTGGTAATCTCCCGGCCCAGTTTTTGCGCCAGGCCCAAAATGGTCAGGTTGTTTTCCGGCAACCCGAACACCAATTCCTCGTAGCTCCTGACTTCGGAGGCCACATGATCCTCGTTGTCAATCAGAGGAAGGCCGAACTGCTTGCTAAAGAAACGATAGTCCACAAGTCGATTATCGAGTTGGTAGTTGTGCGTGGAGGGATCACGGTTCTCGTGCCAGGCAAAGGCATCCTCTCTTCCATAGAGTTTGAAGAAAGGTTGGATGGCATCGTAAACCAGGGGCTTTACCAGCCCGGCCCGGAAGCAACAACTATCTTCGGCATTGTACGTCAGAAGGGTTGGGCGTGGGGGCATCAGCGCCACCAAATGCGGAAAGTCCGAACCGGCAAGAGAATCTGTCGCGGACTGCTCTATGTCACCCAAGTCCCCGAAATGCTTCGCTTCCACCCGGGCGCGAAGGGAAGAAAAGCCGGCCACCGGATTGCTCACCTTCACCCGTTCGTCCAGCGAGCTCAACGTTATGGTCTGCCATCCGCCTCCGGATAAGCCGGTCACACCGATGCGGTTACGGTCAACGTTGGGGTGGTTATAAAGATAATCGAGACCTTTGCGCATCTCGAGAATAAACATACCCAATTCATTCGCGCCCACCAGGTCCAAGTGCGCGCCGAACGAATGCTCGTTACCCTTCTTATTAAGCTCTCCAAACGAAAACCACTCCAGGTTCAAGGCCAGGATGCCGTGCTTCGCAAAATTGATGCACCGCTTCTGTTTGTACTCGATCGCCTTTCCCGGCGGGCCGACGTGCCCGTTTACATTCAAGATAGCCGGAATCTTTCCACTCATGTGTTCCGGCTCGTAAAGGAGCGCGGCGGATTCGAAACCGGGAACAATCTCGTAGCGCAGTTTCCGTATACGGTACCCCGCGCCGGTTTCGATGACGCCCACCTCTTCGAACTTCGGCTCCGCCTCCACCCACTCTCTCGGCCAACCGTGAAAGGCTATGTCCTGGAGCAAGTGATGCCGGAGTCGTGCCGCCTCAGAGGTCCACTCCTGGGGGCTTGAAGGAACCTGGGGGGGCGCCGCAATCCGATTGACGAGGTACTGTCGAATCTGAAATTCGGCCACGTCCGGTGACAGAATCTCTTCCTTGAGCATCGCGTTGAGGTCTTCGGGCTCGCTCTGCCCATGAGCCAGGGACGCACCCAAAAGCATAACGAGGAATACCAAAAATGTCGTTTTGTGACTGGAGGAATTAGTAGAATGCACGTTGGCACCTGTTTCCATAGTTTGATTTCTTACAACTGGGGGAAAGCATTATATACCTGTTCTTGTGGCGACAAACTCCTGCTTTACGGCGAACCATCTTCACCGAAGGGCTCAGAAGGTGTTACGGGTTCTTACCTACCCTACCGCCTGTCGGTTACCAACTGTCACCTATTAACTACCTTTCTTTTCAAGAACATTCCCGTTTTAGTCGTATAAGTCCCTTACTTTTCATACACATTCCTGCCTCGCCCCCGCGTTTTCCACAGTGATCCTTTGTTTTCATAGACATTCGCGCGTCGTTCTGTCAATCTTAAGGAATTCCTTTCTTGCTTCAACTGCAACCACCGACTTCTCGTCTGCCACGTGGCCAGTCCATTGGCGGGCTTTTCGTCCCGGGCGGCGCATTGTCGGAAGCGCCTGAATTTACTCTCCCCTCGGTCGCCGTGGCCACAGGGTGGCCGGGGATGAGCGAGTTCCCAAGACTCCAATCCGAGAACGTCGCTGTAATTACGAGAGGCTGCACTTAGTGTTCCCAGCCGGCCGTGATCTCCTGTCCAGTGTGGATATATACTTGTAGCCTATTCTCGTGTGCTTGTCAAGAGACAGGAAGTCTGTTTCGGCCCGCCCACAACAGCACGCACACCCGCCCTCTCCAACCTGAGCATGTCCCACATCTTTTGCTGGACATCGGGGGTGCGTGCATTCAGCCCCAAAGGGGCGTCCTAGCAAAGCCCAGGCCAACCGGCCTGGGTCCGAGAATCCGTCCTTTTCTGGGCGGCAAGCCCTGGAAGTTCTCTCCCATTTCCATAGTGTGAAGCGCCAACAGGCAGCAGGTCTTCTCGCCTTGGCCCAAGGGCGTTTGGTCGAATCGCTCTCTTCGCGGTGACCCTGTCATGAAAATAACTGTGCCAAAGGCACCTTGGAGTGCGGTAGCAGCAGCTACCGCACTCCAGGACGCTGCGCGTGCGCATGATGATGTTTCGGGGCGAACGCCGCGCGGACAGTGCCCCAATTAACCCGCGCGACCGAAATTCACGCTTCCTTTATCCAACTTCGTTTTTCGGGGAATCAACAATCGTCAATCGACCCTTGACAATGATGTATACTATACACCATGAGACGAACCCAACTTTACATTGACGATGAGCTTTTGGGAACGCTCCGCATCCGCGCGCAGCAGGCGGGAACCTCCATCTCCGAACTGGTTCGCCAGGCGGTTCGTGAGAAATACTCGTCCGGGCTTGCCGGTCGCCAGCAAGCGATGCGGGCTTTCGCCGGAATATGGAAGGACCGAACCGACCTTTCCGATCCCGATACCTATTTGCGCGGGCTACGGAAGGGATCGCGGCTGAAGAGGGTGCGTTGAAAGCCATTCTGATAGACTCGGACATTCTCATCGACGTGGCGCGCGGGCGCGATGCGCTCTTGCTAGAACGATGGACGGAATTGAGCGGAAGCGATGCTGTCATTGCCTGCTCACCGGTAACCGTAGCGGAAATGTGGCACGGAGCGCGGCCTCATGAATACAAGGTCCTCGAGGCGCTGTTCCGTGCGATGACTTGCATTCCCATCGGCGATGACATCGGCCGGCGCGCCGGCGACTACCTGCGGCAGTTCGCTAAAAGCCACGCCGTCGAACTGGGCGACGCATTGATTGCCGCCACCGCTTCGATTCACAAACTCGCCTTGTGGACTCATAACCGCAAACATTACCCCATGAAGGATTGCCTTTTCTTTTCCACTGCCGACTGACTCACCAGGGCCGAAGGTCGAAACACGTAATTCAGAGTAACCTGTCATGAAAATAACAGCGCCGAAGGCGCCTTGGAGTGCGGTAGCAGCAGCTACCGCCTTCGGTTCGTGCGGCAAATATGCAAGGCGGCAAGGCGGTAGCTGCTGCTACCGCACTCCAGGACGCTGCGTGCGCATTCTGATGTTCCGGGGCGAACGCTGTGGATAGTGCCCCAATTTAACCGCAACGACCGAAATTCACGCTTCCATTATCCAAACTTCTCTTCTCTGGCAATCGACACTCGTCCCGCCGCGGCGGAAAAATCGCCAATCATTCGTGCCGCAACGCCACCATGGGATCGACCTTTGTCGCCCTACGTGCGGGGATGTAACTCGCAATGAGTGCCACTCCGCTGAGCAGCAGCGCAACGAGCAAATACGTCGGCCAGTCGTTGGGCTTGACATCGTAGAGCAAGCTCGACAAAACCCGAGTAAGGGCAAGACCGCCCGCCGCGCCTGCGCACACACCCACCGCAGTTAATTTCATCCCCCGCAAGATGATGAGCCTCGTTACGTCGCGGCGTTCGGCCCCGAGCGACATGCGGATGCCGATTTCACGCGTGCGGCGAGTCACTTCATAAGAAAGCAAGCCGTAAAGCCCGACGCAGGCAAGAAGCAGCGCCAGCAAACCAAAAAAGCTTGCCAAGCGCGCAATCATGCGTTCTTGCGTCACAAGGCCTTCAATGCTTTCCGATTGGGTACGCACCTCAAAAAGAGGCAGATTGCTGTCGATGCGCTTGGCGAGGTCGCGCACGGCGGGGACCAAAGCGGAAGGATTCAAGGCAGTGCGCACCTCGAAATAGGCCCCGCCACCCGTTAGCGGGACATACACGAGGGGATGAACTTCGCGGCGCAAGTCGGTGATTTTGGTGTCGGCCACGATCCCGACGATCTCCCACTGGCGCGATTTGGGCTTGCCCACGGCAGAATTTCCACTCGTCACATCGCTGTTGTTCTGGGATAGCATTTTGCCGAGCGGATTCTGTTTCGCGAAGTAGTGATGTACAAAGGCCGCGTTGACGAGGACGGGGATGCGCAGGCCAACCTCTGCGGATGATTTTTCCGCCGCTGGCCCAGCCATGGGAGATGCAGCTTGTTGCGGAGATTCTCCGGAGGCGGTGGCTTGGGCTGCTTCGGTGAAGTCTGCGGTAGTAAACGTCCGGCCCCCGAGGAGCGGAATGCGCAGGGTATTCAAAAAATCCGGTCCGGTGGCGAGCATGTCCACCTCCTCCGTCGTCTTTTCCGCCTGCCCTTCGACGTGGAAGTCGGTGGTCCAC
>Ga0182027_10002925_pt1 | contig 27401 bp, 27 predicted proteins | sample 712E1DmetaG_FD_121300 | JGI IMG/M metagenome (GOLD analysis project Ga0182027, IMG submission 121300) | Permafrost microbial communities from Stordalen Mire, Sweden - 712E1D metaG (Illumina Assembly) | ecosystem: Environmental > Terrestrial > Soil > Wetlands > Permafrost | place: Sweden...
ATTTTCGACACTGTGGCATAAGCCTACATTTTTAATATGGGTATAGTCATTTAAGGCCCATGTGATCATGGGCATCGGGTTCGAATAGTTCAATAGCCAGGCATCCGGACAGAGTTCTTCCATATCATGGCAGATGTCTAAGAAAACCGGTATCTGCCGCACGGAACTGAATAACATTGCCGGCCCGGTCCAACCATCTCCGGCTTCATACTTCGTCGTAATCTCCAGATCGGATAGCATATGCTTCCATCCACCTGCTTCGATCGCAACGATAACGTAATTAGCGCCTTCAAGCGCCTCACGACGGTTCGTAGTCGCCTCGACCTTGGTATTAAAGCCGTGTTGCTCCACCATTTTTCGTGCAAAAGCGGCCATTAAGTCTAAATTAGTTTTGTTGACATCCATCAATGTGATGGTACTATCTCTCAATTCGGGGTACCACAAAATGTCCGGTATAAGATGTCTTGAGAAAGCATGGCTGCCGGCGCCAATCAGTACAATTTTTGCCATAATTAAAACTCCTGCTTTTTAGTAAATTATCTTTAACGCTTATTCATTATAAGTAAATGGGATTTTCCTTTTCAAGTTATAGTCAAATGATTATTTATTATTGCTATCATTAATACCTTAGAAAACATAAAAAGAGAGGGGGCTTGTACCCCCTCTCTTTCTTCTGATACTTAACCCTAATCAGGAATTAGTAACCCATGGATGACTTAACAGACTGGTCGATCCACAATTCAGCTTGCCAGTATGCCGGTGTATAAACAGCACAGTCATACTCGCCGTAATAGTTCTTGACCCACGGCCACCAGTAGGTATTGAAGTCAGTAGCGCCGATGGGTATGTAAGCCGCACTATCAATGAGTTGTACGCACAGCTTATTCAGGATCGCATTACGGGCAGCCGTATCAACCGTGGCGGCTGCGGTATTATAATCCGCCATGAAAGCCGGGTTATTGAAATTAGCACAGTCATTCAAGTTGTTCGGGTCGCATAACATTTCGAGAATCTTTAAAGCGTCAGTATGTAAAATGGTCTGAGTCTCGACGTCATAACCCGTCTTCGAGTTGGTTAAGTTGGTGAAAGCGACCGGCTCCAGCGGATTCAACGTAAGGGTAACGTTCAAGTTCTGTTTCCATTCGTTGGCCATGAGTTGTGCTGCATCGCCGAAGGATGAGGTAGATGGCTCATTACGGATCGCGATTGTCAGCGGGAAGCCATTCGGATAACCGGCATCAGACAGCATTTGCTTTGCGGCAACCGGGTCATACTTAAATAATGCCGCATCAGCTGCGGGAAGTTGATTCAGCGGCGTGTAAATGCCGGGGGATGATTGCCCGTCAACCGGGAATGTCGTGTAATCTCCGCTGATGTTAATGGTGGAGTTGATATTCTTTAGATCCAATGCCATCATCAATGCCTGGCGAACCTTTACATTATCGAGCGGTTTGTTGTTCATGTTTAAGCCCATTACCAGGTTGATGCTATGTAACCATGTGTGTACCTTTAACTGAGGAGTTGTTGATGCTAAGGATTTCTGGTACTGGAGACTGATACCCTGGCAGCAATCAACTTTTCCAGTACGCAGGGAAGCGATCAAGGTGTTCATATCGGCCACAATAGGCATAACAAGTTCATTGATGAAGGGGATGCTATATTGTTTGCCGCCGATGGTGGCCTGGCCGTAATAAACTGGATTCTTTTTGTAGCTGATGAAAGAACCCGCGACATGAGCGTCGAATTCAAAAGGTCCGGTGCCAACCAGATTTTCCCACTTAGTGGGATCGGCTTTAACTGTCTCAGGAGCATATTGCTGACTGCCATTTGTTGTGGCAAGATCAACAATCCAATCGGCATGGAATTTACTGGTTTTCACTACGCAGGTCATGGCATCGGTCGCCGTGATAGAATCGATCCAGCCACCTTTAGAGGTCAGTAAAATGCCGTTGCCGCCGGACTGAGAGTTGACGAAACGGTTCAGACTGAATGCCATATCTTGAGCGGTAAATGGTCTTGACGCCATACCTATGTTAGCATTGGCCGGCCACATTACACCGCTTCTGACATGGAAAGTAATACTGCTGGCCGTAACATCCCAGCTTGAAATCACAGTCCCGACTGCGAAAGCTTCCGGAACGATCTGTTCGGTGGTGAAATCGGATTGATCGGTACCTCTCGGCCCGTATTTCTCAAAATCGCCTCTGATCAAGTATTCCATAATCGGGGCAGTGTACATTGCTGTGGGCCAATAACCGTCAGTCGCGTCTGCATCCGTGACATCGCCGCCCCACAGGTAATAAGTAAACGTCCCGCCAAGGATAGGTGTATTGGCTGCCGTTGTCGAGGTAGGTACCGGTGCAGATGTTGTTGTTGTCTCAGTTGTCGTTGAAGTTTGTGTCGCTGTTGCGGTTGAAGTTGCAGTTGCTGTTACTGTTGTCTGCGTTCCTGAAGAACAGGAAGAAAGGACTAAAGCCGCAAGCAGTAAACAACTCAATCCCAACCATAAAACTTTCTTTTTCACCTATTTTTTTCCTCCTTTATTTTTCCCATTTAGTTTATCCCATTAATTTCCTTAGGTCACTACTCCTACCTCCTTTTAGTGAGGTGTTAACCCGGTTATTGTCAAGGTTCTACATAGCTTATAAATAAACAGGGACATTTCTATTAAAACAAGTATATTCCCCTATCGATACCGCCTGTAACTACAATAACAGCCCGATTATAATCGCGCGGTTGTTATTTTGTCAATACCCTGCTATTGCCCGGCAGCACTGCCCGGCGCTTTTACAACCTCTTTTTTCACCTTTACCCCATAGCGTCCGATACCGCCTCTCAACCTCGGGTCTAGTATATCTCTCAAGGCGTCGCCAAAGACATTGACGCCATAAACCGTAAGTGTCAAGGCAATGCCGGGCCACAAAACCATCCATGGTGACAGATACATGTATTCGAGTCCGGTAGCACTAAGCATACCTCCCCAGCTGGGCGCCGGCGGCGGGATACCATAGCCGAGAAAGCTGAGGCTGGCTTCGGTAAGGATTACTCCCGGTAGATATGTTGTAAAACTCACAATAATAGGTGCAATAATATTGGGTAAAATATGCTTGATCAGGATTCGACTATTGGTACAGCCGATAGCCTCCGAAGCTTGCAAATATACATTCCCTTTGATACCGATGACGGCGCTTCTGATAATCCTGGACGTGTTAATACCACCGTATATCCCTAAAACAATAATCAGTTGCCACATGCCCGGACCAAGAATTGACATTACAAGCATTACGAGCATTAACATCGGTATACATATCACGGCATCGACAAACCGCTGTATTATCAGGTCAAGAGTACCGCCGAAATATCCGCTTACCAAACCGATAATAGTGGATAATATAGTGCCCAGCGAAGTGGCTGTTAAGCCGACAATCACCGAGATACGAGCGCCAAAGATAACACGGCTCAGTAGATCCCGTCCCAGGTTATCTGTACCCAACCAGAAATGAACCGACGGCGGGGCCAGAATATTTCCCATATTACTTACATTCATGCCGTAAGGGGCTATCAAGTTAGCAAAAATGGCAGTTAAAAGCAGGATAAGAGTAATGACCGCACCAACGGTCCCAAGCGGTTTCTCCTTCACGAACCTTTTTATTATCTCAACAGTTGCTGAAGGTTTCTTCTTTACGGCAACTTTTTCCGATGGGTTTTCTGCCACGTGATTGTCCTTTTTACTTATCCTTATTTGTAAGTGACCCTTGGGTCAAAATAACCATAACTCAGGTCTACCAAAAGATTGATTACTACCATACATAACGCAAAAACCAAAATTACGCCGCTGACAACCGTGTAGTTTCTATGTGAGATAGAATCCAGCATCAGACGGCCCAGTCCCGGTAAATTGAATATCTGCTCGATGATAACATCACCCCCAAGCAATACTGCGATCTGCCCGCCGATTATAGTAATTACCGGGATCAGCGCATTCTTCAAGGCATGCCTCATTACGACGACTCTTTCCCGCAAACCCTTTGCCCAAGCCGTTCTTACATAGTCTTGCCGCAATACCTCCAGCATCATGGTACGGGTCATTCTCATGGTTATTCCCGCCAAACCCATACCCAGAACAACCGCCGGCAAAATGTATTCTTTTATATTAGCCCAGGGTTGATGAAAAAGCGAAGCCAGCATGATCGGCGGAGAATAGCCCCACCATATTGCCGGGAAAACCACTACCAGCGTACCTATCCAGAAATTAGGGACGGCTATACATAATATTGCGAAAGTACGGCCTACATAATCACCCCAGGTATCCTGCCTTAACGCTGAATAGATACCTATCGGTAAAGCTATTATCAGGGCTACAAGTAAAGCCAGAATAGCGAGTTCCAGAGTGATCGGCCATCTTTCGTTTAACTCACTAAGGACGGGCTCTTTTGTCCAGATGTCTGTCCCCAGATCGCCATGTACAATCAATCTCTCAACCCAATGTCCGTACTGTACCGGAATAGGTTTATCCAGTCCCAGCGCATGCTCAATAGCAGCCTTGTCTACAACTCCTGTTGAGCCGTGTGCCTGCATTGAGGCGGTCATTGCATCGACAACATTACCGGGGATGAGACGAATTGTAAGAAAAACAATAATACTGACCAGAAATAATATGGGTATTGTTAATAGTACCCTTCTGATGATGTAATTCTGCATCCGGTCACCTTATATTAAAAATCACTGGCGAAACTTTAACATAACCACCTGATTTTGTCAACCATTGTTTATGAATTTTCAATATAGAATACGCTGCTGCAACCAGACTCAGTTTACGATGTAAGATAAAACCCCTCGACAACTTTAGTTCTTGAACCATAACCTAAGCCATGGTAGCGTAGTATTAAAAAGGAATAAAAATTATCGTCTCGACCAGTGTGATGAGGCTAATAATGGCGTGGTTCATGTTACGTTCATCTTTAGCGTTAGTTTTCCAGCACTTCCTGTTGTAGATTTTAATATTGTTTATTATTTCGGATTTCTGATTTAGTGTTTATAAGAACGAGGTTGACAAATATCTCCCACCGCTTATATGCTTACTTTTAGCAGTTAAAGGAGGAGTTTTTAATGAAAGATGTCAAACGAGTTTTCACCGTAAACGGGAAACCGTTCTATCCGCTAGGCGCCCAGGCAGATAATGCCAGCGGCTATAATAATATTGAGTCTGAAGCCGCTTTTAAAGCTGTTAAATTAATCAACGGCAATACCCTGGAAATTCCCGTGTATTGGGAGCAAGTAGAACCCGAAGAAGGGAAGTTCGACTTCACCAGCGTAGATGCATTACTCGTCAATGCGCGCCGCCATGGGATTAAATTAATCCTCCTGTGGTTCGCGACCTGGTTTTGCGGCACAATGAATTTTGTTCCGAAGTGGGTTAAAACGAATCCGGACCGTTTTAAACGAATTATCTCTCCCGCAGGTAATGATTTATGGCAACTCTCTTCCCATTGTAAAGCAAACGTCGAAGCGGATAAAAAGGCTTTCATGGCTCTTTGTAAATATCTGAAAAATAAAGATAGCGCCGATCAAACGGTTATCGCGCTCCAGATCCAAAATGAACAGGGTATGATTGGTAGCGACCGTGATTATGGACCCGATGGCCAGGCTGCGTTCGATAGCCCGGTACCCGCGAAATTACTATCCTCGATGAAAACCGCCGGTAAGGGCAAAGTCTACGATTTTTGGCAGCAGGCCGGCGGTAAAAAGTCCGGTACCTGGGGCGAGGTATTCGGTTGGCAGGCCGCTGAATTTTTAAGCGCCTGGGGCATCGCCAGTTATATTGACGCCATCGCTGAGGGCGGCAAAACTGTCTATGATATTCCCATGTTTGTTAATGTCTGGCTTACCCCCTATCCTGAATGGTCGTTGCCGGGAGAAGCATATCCTTCGGGCAGTGCGGCCGTTAAAGTTCTCGATATTTATAAATGGTTCACACCCCACGTTGACATTGTCGCACCCGATATCTATGTGCCCGATTCCAATGGTTTCGACACCCTTTGTGCCGAATATACACGCGACGATAACCCGTTATTCCTGCCCGAAGGCGTGAAAGAAGTAACCGATGGCAGTAGAAGCAATCAAGTCTGTAATATCTTTCGTGCAATCGCCGACTACAATCTGATCGGCTACTTCTTCTTTGGTATCGAATACATTATGGCCGCTGACGGTTCGGTTCGCCCCGTACAACAGCCCATCGTGGACAACATCCAATGCATCTCAGCAGTCATCCCTCTCCTGCTTAAATACCAGGGCACCGGAAAAATCCATGCCGTGATTCAGGAAGAATACATGGAGGCTAAGGGAATAGATCTGGATGGCTATATGGGGTTAATCCAATTCAGCGGCGGACCGGCACCTCGCCCATATAAAAATTGGCGGCATCCCCCTGAATCCGACCTATTTAAAGAACAATTGTTCAGTCCTAATCGCGGCCGCGGTCTGATAATCGAAGTAAGTAAGAACGAATTGTATCTGGTTGGTGTTAACTACTGGCTCCGCTTGCGTAAAAAGCCGCCTCTCACACAGCAAGTATCTCCGGCATTTGTCTCAGATCGGTTAGCCACAATCTTGACACCTTATATCAGCGTGGATGAAGGACATTTCGACCAGAACGGTAAATACATTGTAGACCGGCGGCGTAACGGAGGACCTGTAGGTTTCGGTATTTGGGTAGAACGCGATAACGGCGTAATACGCGTAATCACTAGCGATTAAATAAAGAACTGTTAATCAGGAAGGCTGAGTTTCCTGATGTTGAAAGACTGAAACACCGATTGGCGGTGTTTCAGTCTTTCTTTATCAAAATACGTTCTAATACATTTTTATTGATTGCCAACTTATGGCGATCGATTTTCAATGCGCCTTCTTGCTTTAACGAAATAAGCGAGCTGTTGACCATATCCCAGCTTGTACCCAGGGTGGTGGCTATATCACTCTGTGAGAGATGGCGCAACGGTGCTTTAATATCGTTAATATGAAGTAATAAATCTGCCACTTTCCGGCGTGTATCACTCAGTTCAGCCGAGAGAACAAACTGGCAGTTAGAGTATTCCGATATATCGTGCCGCATATTTTCCATCTCATCTCTTTAAATAAAAACGTCTATCATATCGTATTATTTAAAGCATTAAATAGTTATATAATCCCACGTATAATTGTTACAAAACTATGGCATTTTAAGCTACGCTTCAATATCGCTACTTTGGAACTATCACTGAATTTCCCCATTAATTACAGATATAATGACTTCTGGCAGTTTACTTAGAACTGAGATATTTACCTGACGTAAAACAAGGAGTATTATTAATAGAATCATGAGTAGTTAAGATAAAGATATGAAAAGATTCTCTATATTACTGGTAGACGATGAGGAACGCATCCTCAATTTCCTCAAGACCAAACTTAAATCATCCGGCTATGATGTGATACTTGCCAGCGATGGGAATGAAGCCATCAAACAAGTCCGCAGTCAGGATCCTGATTTGATCATTCTAGATGTTATGATGCCCAAAAAGGATGGTTTTGAGGCTCTCCGGGAATTACGTTCATTTTCTTCCGTTCCGGTTATCATGCTCAGCGCCGCCGGGGAAGATGCGGATAGAATTAAAGGATTGGGGTTGGGGGCCGATGATTACCTCGCTAAGCCGTTTAACCCGGATGAGCTGATCGCCAGAATCGAAGCGGTTAGAAGGAGGCTTAGCAAGGTCGAACACATGACTAGTCCGGATAAGCTGGTTTTTGAAGATTTAACGATTAATTATGAAAACCGGATTGTCATCTTGCGTGGGAAAGAACGTAAATTAACCAGGATCGAATGGCTTCTTCTGATTGAACTGGCCGGTAACGCCGGACACCTTATGTTTTACTCCGACCTGTTAACAAAAGTATGGGGTCCCGAATATCGTGACGACGTTCAAATATTAAGAACATGGATTAGCCGTTTGAGAAATAAATTAGAAGAGGACACTGATGGTCCACAAATTATCACTACGATACCCAAAACCGGCTATATTTTCAATGCGAAACAATCCGGCGGTGTATAAATGCCTGCAATTTTGATTGATAAATTTAATTACAACCTTGTATAATCCGAACTTGATATCAGGCAAATTGCCCTTAAGAGTTTTTTACAATAATTTCGTTTTCAAATAGTAAATAACCGATAATATTTTGTGATATTATATGTGAATTAATAACGCAAAATTAGCAATTCTATATGGAAAATAACAAAGAAAAGAAGAAGCGATTCTGGAATAGTGGTGTATTTTTCGCACTGCTAGCGGTGACTATCGGCGTGTGCTTTGTGCTCGTTCGCTATTGGAAATATCTCGCCCAATTTCAGATCCTGATTTTTATCGGACTGTTTTTTACAGCGGTTCTTGCCGGTTCACCATTGCCTATCCCCACGCCGTGTATGGCACTGACATTTACACTCGGCAGTAAATTTGAACCATCGCTCATCGGAGTCATCGCGGGTACAGGCGCTGCCGTCGGCTCGATGCTGGTATATTATATGGCTCGGACGGGACGGCATTTTATTCCGAGCCTTAATATCTCCGACCCGACTAATAAAATCTACTCCAGTCGGGTAGGCAAATTTCTACGAAAAATTAAATTACCACGTGTTATGGAATTTGCCAATAAAAGAGGCCCGGTCGGAGTATTTTTGTTCTCCATTTTCCCCAATCCTTTACTCATGCCGCTACTGGTTGCATTAGGGATTAACCGATTTCAGGCATGGAAAGTCGCCATTGCCAGTTGGGCAGGAAATTCCGTTATGTTCTTAGCCTTTGCTTATCTGGGACATTACGGACTCGGGTCGATATTGAAAGCTATCGGAATTCTTCATTAGGCTATCCGACATTTACTAAATTTAAAGATTTACCCTATCTTATCTTTCCGGTAACCTTTTCGGTCAATAATGACTTGATCTTTACCCGTCTGCTTAATTACTTCACCGACAATTCTGGCAGATGGTATCGCCTTGGTAAATCGGCTGGCGTTCTCAGACGCGCAAATAACCGCCATACCGATACCCATGTTGAAGGTTTGGTACATCTCTTGCATTGTAATATTACCCTGCTCTTTGATCAGGTTGAAAATCGGTGGTATTTCCCATTTACGGCTGTTAAACCTGGCAGCTAGTCCTTTCGGCAAACTGCGCGGTACATTACCTACCAGTCCGCCACCGGTAATGTGAGCCATGCCCTTGATTTGCGACAGCAGCGGCTTCAAAGTAGGATAATAACAAATGTGGGGTTCCATCAGCGCGGCGCCCACCGTCATCCCCAATTCTTCCGAATAAACACTCAATTTCACACGCGTTTCACCTAGTACTTTACGCGCCAGCGAATAGCCGTTCGTATGCAATCCATTGGAAGGTAATCCGATGATAGCATCGCCTTCGGTAATATTCTTGCCTACGATGATTTTGTTTTTCTCAATCACACCTATCACGCACCCGACCAGGTCATAATCATCGCCGGAATATATTCCCGGCAATTCCGCCGTCTCTCCGCCGATAAGTGCGCACCCGGCCGCTTTACAAGCCTTGACCAGTCCGCTGACAATCTCTTCAATTCTTTCCGGAACCAGATTAGCGGTGGCAATGTAGTCTAAAAAGAATAGCGGTTCCGCACCGCTGGTGAAGATGTCATTAACACAATGATTGACGATATCCACGCCCACAGTATCATGTTTGTCCAATACAACGGCAAGTTTAATTTTCGTGCCAACGCTATCGACACTGGAGACAAGTACGGGTTTTTTATACCCTTTTACTTCAAAAAATCCCCCAAAGAGACCGATATCGCTCAGTACTTCGGGGCGGAAGGTCGTCTTAGCAAGTTGCGCAATTCGTTTTTTTGCCTGAGCGGAATTAGTAGTATTAACACCAGCTGACGCATATGTTAGACGTTCGATATGTTTCCTCCTCGACACCGGTTACTTGTGTTTTTTAGGTTCATCGACTAGAAGCATTTCACCTTTGCATTGAAAGTAATACTTACAAGGGAAAACGCCCCTCGGCTCCTGGCCGCGATCCCTCTGGGCATTTTGCCAAGCTTCCATGCCGTCAAGCGCCAGATAAATGTCCTGTTTTTCCGTGAGCTCAAAACCGCATTTATCACAAACCAGTTTTTCCACTTAAAACCCCAAATTTACCAGATAGTTCTCTCGTCCATCGATGGCGAGGGGACTAACATTTACTTAAACTTTCTTGTATTTACTCACAAAGCGCCCCATTCTTTTTAGCGCTTCTTCGATGTCAGCCAGCGAAGTGGCATAACAACAACGGATATAGCCCTCGCCGCATTTCCCGAACGTAGAGCCGGCGATTACCGCCACTTTCTCTTCGGAAAGCAATTTTTCCGCAAACTCTTCTGACGTCATACCGGTGCATTTTATTGATGGGAAGGCATAAAAAGCACCCTTTGGCTCATAGCAGTCCAATCCGATATCTCTAAACCCTTTGACAATAACCTGACGCCGCCGATTGTAATCTTCCACCATTTCGGTAACGCTTTCCTGCTCGCCTTTTAATGCTTCAATGGCTGCCATCTGCGACATCGTGGAGACGCACATCATCGTATATTGATGAATTTTCGTCATTGCGGCGATTATTTCTTTAGGCGCGGCGGCATAGCCGACCCGCCACCCGGTCATGGCAAACGCCTTGGAGAAACCCCCCAGAAAAACAGTATGTTCTTTCATTTCGGATAATGAGGCAAAACAGGTAAACTCGGCATCATATATCAGTTTGCTATAAATCTCATCCGAGATTACTGTGAGATTATGTTTTAACGCCAACGCGGCGATGTCTGCCAGTTTCTTACGGCTCATCACAGCGCCGGTCGGGTTAGAGGGATAACCGATGAGAATAGCTCTGGTCTTATCTGTGAGGCGGTCTTCGATATCTTTCGCCGTGATTTCAAAATTATTCTTTTCATAGGTAGGGATATGCACCGGTTTCCCGCCCGCGAGTGTGACGCAACTGCCGTAAGCTACAAAACACGGGTCCGGGATGATCACCTCATCGCCGGGATCGACAATAGCACGCATCGTCAGGTCGAGGGCTTCGCTACAACCCACGGTGATTAATATTTCGCTCGTAGGATCATAATCAACGTTATACTCACCCCTCAGATACCGGGCAAGCTCTTTGCGTAATTCGGGCATACCGGAATTGGAGGTATACATCGTCTGCCCTTTTTCTATCGACTCGATGGCGGATTCACGGATATGCCAGGGTGTGGTGTAATCAGGCTCACCTACACCCAGTGAAATTACGCCGTCGATGGACGATAATAGATCGAAGAACTTGCGGATGCCGGATGGCTGAATACTGTTCGCCCGCTGGGAAATATGCTGTTTACGGTGTTTTTGCGTTTTAGATTGTGTTGTCATAATTATCTCCTGGCAGGTTTCGAGTTAAAGCACCACGGCTTGCCGTTCCACTATCTCGGCGCTCTCCATCACTTCACCGTCTTCCTTGTATCGTTTCAGGATGAATTGAGTGATTGTTTCCTTGACGCCGTCGACGTGAGACAACTTTTGAGATACGAAATTGGCGATATCATGATTATTTTTTCCCGCTACCAGGACGAATAAATCCACCGTACCGGAGACAAGATATACGCTCCGTGCCTGTGGAAAGCGATAAATACGCTCGGCAATGGAATCAAACCCGACATCCTTCTGCGGCTCCAGCTTGACCCCGATCCAGGCGAAGACATGTTCGTTGCCTGCTTTATCCCAGTTCACGATGGCTTTGTATTTCAGGATGGTGCGGTCTTCCTGAGCCTGTTTAATCTGTTTAACCACTTCCGTCTGCGGCATGCCGGTCATTGCGGCAATTTGTTTCGGGGTGGCACGGGCATCGTTTTCCAGTATTTTCAGAATGTCTTTCAGCATCTTACAGCTCCTGACAGGTTCAGTAAACGCCAATTGCGTGATAATACATTATAACAGTAATAATTTTTTAAATTCTAATCTGGTGATCAGAAATTATTCAGTTCTCGAAGCAAGATTAGGAATCAATATTAGAATTTACCCAGAGAAATGCCGCCGTCTACAGTGATAACCTGACCGGTAATATACCTCGCCTCTTCCGAAGCTAGAAAAGCCACCGCCTCCGCTACATCACGGGGAGTCCCCAGATAGCCGAGAGGGATACCGTTCAGCATCATTTGCCGTCGCTCTTCCGTTAAAGCTTGCGTCATCGGAGTATCGATAAAACCTGGGGCAACGGCGTTGGCGGTAATTCCGCGGGAACCCATTTCTTTAGCGATCGTCTTGGTGAAACCAATGATCCCCGCTTTAGCTGCCGCGTAGTTTGCCTGACTGGCATTCCCGATAATGCCGACAATACTGGAAATACTGATGATTTTCCCGGAGCGCTGTTTCAACATGGGTCGTAAAACAGCTCTGGTGCATAGAAAAACGCTTTTCAGGTCGATGGCCAAGACTTTATCCCAGTCGTCATCGGTCATTCTCATGGCTAACTGATCGCGGGTAATACCGGCGTTATTCACGAGGATATCCACCTTGCCATAGGTTTTAGTAACCGTGTCCACCAGTCGGGCTACGTCTACTGAAGAACTGACATCCGCCACCACTGCCATTGCCTGACGGCCTAGACTCTTTATTTCCGCCACGGTTTGTTCCGCGGGGGTAGCATCGCCCACATCATTAATTACAATGGTTGCGCCAACTTCGGCCAGCTTCATAGCAATAGCTTTGCCGATACCTCGGCCGCTGCCTGTAATAATAGCAACTTTACCCGTTAAATCCATATTAGTTCCTCATTTTAGTATATTCTCCACCTCAGAGATGTTTTTAGTATAGCATACAGCGGTAAAACATGTGTAAAATCCTAATTTCTAAAGTTTTAAATACCCAATATTAAAAACCATTGAGAGCCCTTCACCAGAAGGATGTGGTAATCACCTTTTGTCATTCCATACTTTAACCGCAAGCTATAGTACTTACGAAGTAATGTATACTTTATGAAGTAAATGTACCGGAATCCATGTTAATTCCCTCTGAATCTCTCCCTCTTTGCGGGACTAAAGCCTTTTGCGAAAGGGAGAGCATCATTCTTTATTTACTCACAACTCAATACTTATGACTGATCACTGAAAGCTGATTGCTGATTGCTGACTGCTCGATCCCGATTCCTGATTCATTTCACCAACGTGCTATAATAAAGTCAAAATAAGAATTCATCGCAACGGGAGAAATATTTGGAAGGAATTGAAATTGCCCGCAAAGCAGTAGAAGCCGCGACTGAGAAGCAAGCCATCGACATTGCGCTGCTGGATGTCAGTAAAATATGCAGCTTCGCCGATTATTTTGTAATCTGCAGCGGTGAAAGCGGACGCCAACTCCAGGCAATCTGCGATGAAATCGAACATACCCTGAAAACACAGGGGGAGAGACCTATTCATCACGAAGGTACTGCCAGTTCCGGCTGGATGTTATATGATTACGGCGATGTTCTCATCCACGTCTTTGGTCCCGCCGAGCGCGAGTTTTACCAGTTGGACGAATTGTGGAATCAGGGTGTTCCGGTCATCAGAATTCAATAGTTGAAAAGTTCCTTATCCTTGAAGAACAGTTTGATTTCTTTTGCCGCATTTTCCGGCGAATCCGAGCCATGAACCGCATTATTCTGAATATCTAGTCCAAAGTCCGCTCTGATAGTGCCCTTGTCCGCTTTTTTCGGGTCCGTTGCGCCCATCGTTCTACGTATCAGTTCAATCGCGTTATCCCCTTCAAAAACGATAGCGACAATCGGGGTGGAAGTAATATATTTAACCAAATCGGTAAAAAACGGTTTGCCCTCATGGACAGCGTAATGACGTTTGGCCAGTGCCTCATCCATATGCAGCATTTTAAGCCCTACTGTTTTTAAACCACGTTGCTCAAAACGGGCTAAAATTGCTCCTGCCAAATTTCTTTTCATGGCGTCGGGCTTAATTAATACCAAAGATCTTTCCATTTTTATCTCCCTTATATCATTTCTTGGTACAGCTAAAAAGTTGCTCAATTGATTTTACGTTTATTTGCTCAAGGCTATTCACCACGATATCCGCCTCCGCCAAGTCTTCTCCGGGACGGGTGTTGGTCACGGCAATACAGTACATACCGGCGCTTTTAGCGGCTTTGACGCCCGCTACCGCATCCTCCATGACAACACAGTCTTCCGACTTTAATTTCAATTTTTGCGCTGCCAGCAGGAATCCCTGCGGGCTGGGTTTACCCTCGGTAACATCTTTTCCGGTGATGAAGAATTTGAAGTATTTTTTAATTCCCAGCGCTTCGGTAATCAAGCGCACGTTCTCTATGGGCGTGGAGGATACGATAGCAATCTGAAATCCTGCCCCTGCTAATAATTTTATCAATTCCACCGCACCGGGAAATGCTTTAATGTTATCTTTGATAAACCGGCGGAATGTCTCTTCTTTTTTTTCCGCGATAGCATCTATTTCCGGTTGTGAGAGGTTCTGCCCGAAGTATTTACAAATAATTTCGTCATTTCTTCTGCCGAAACCAAATTGAAATATATCTTCGTCGAAGTGCACCGCTTGCTGCTTGAAGATTTCCCGCCAAGCGAGTCTATGGTATGGTTCCGAATTAACAATTGTGCCGTCCAGGTCCCAGAGTATCGCTCGTCGGATGTTGATATTGTCAGTTTTCAGTTTATCTCTCCTCTCCGCTCTGCTTCTCTTTCGGTCCCACTACAAAATGAGTTCCCAAGCCTTCCGCTGCGATTGTGCCGTCTTGTAGATAAACAGTTCCTTTTGTTTTTATGACCTTGCGGGTTTTATTGGTGACTATCGATGTAATAACAATCGGCTGGTTGATCGGAATGAGATGCGTCAATTTGGTGTCTAATCTGGCGGTAACGCAATTCAATCCTTCCATGTGGACAGCCTGACTTAATACTTCATCGAGGATGCAAGCTGTTATACCGCCATGGAGGTAGCCGGACCAGCCCTGAAACTGCTCACCCGGTATGAACTCCGTACGCACAGTTTTACCGTCAGACTGAAACTTCAGCTTTAAACCGATGGGATTGTCTTGTCCGCAACCAAAGCAGTGATGATAGTCCTTGTTGGTATTTAGTGTAATTTGAGGCCAGTTTGACATCTCTTTAATATCTTAACACTTTTCGGCCTCATTCTTCATCGCACACCCATAGACATCCATACCAATTTTCGTCGGTATTTAGTCCGTATGCTGATATCTTTCGCACGCACGCGGGGATCGATACCCTTTCCATTGCGAATCCGCCCGAGGCGGATGTGGCAATCTCACAGTTAATATATTCTCCGGGAGATCGCCGCGTCGTTCGCTTCTGGCGGACTCCTCGCGTTGGTAGCAATGATGGCGGGTGAAACCTGCCATCATCTTGATATCATGTACAAATTTATATTTTCTTCACAATCTTCCGCCCGATTCCCCGTAAAAATACCCTATTGACATATAGTTTCTTATATAGTATTGTATAATTTACAATAGTGTAGTTACCATCATACAGGAGGGAGTATGAGTGAAAAAGAGATAAGCGAGGTTAACAGAGATTTCCAGAAAGGACTTTATACCGGAATCTCCGTGTTTATCCTTCTCTGTGTCGTCGGCCGGTCTAAAGAGCCGATCTACGGCTACCAAATCGCCAAAATCATCGAGAAGGATAATGAAGACGTTCCTATCATCAAACTGGGAACGCTCTACCCGGTTTTACGTTCGCTGGAAAAAAACGGTTTATTGGAAAGTAAAGTCGACCCCTCGGTGACCGGACCTCCCCGGCGATACTATCGTATTACCGAGATGGGAAACAAGACACTGATAGAACTCAGGAAAACATGGCAGCGTGCCACCACCTTTATCGATAGCATAATGATAGGAGCTGAAAATGGCGATTAGTAATATAGACGGATATTTGCAGCAATTGAGAAAAGAGCTGGCAAATTGCGACCGCGCCACGATCCAGGACGCTCTCTCCGATGCGGAGGAATATCTGAGAAATGCGCTAGACAACCTGCACCAGACTAAACCTGGAATTTCTGAAGAAATCGCCTTTTCATCGGTGGTGGAAGAGTACGGTTCACCGGCGGAAATCGCTGCCGCGTATAAGAAAATCGAAGCGCAGACGTCCCCTTCCCTGAATATCAGGACACGGTCGCCTGATGCCTCGCTTATCAGCCGGTTTTTCGGGGTGGTGACTGAGCCAAAGGCATGGGGCGCCCTATTGTATCTCCTGTTCACTCTGGCTACCGGTATCATCTACTTTACCTGGACGGTAACGGGCATTTCCCTCTCATTAGGCCTTTTGATCCTGATAATCGGTATCCCCATTGCCGGCGTCTTTATCCTCTCCACCAGAGGGCTGGCTTTACTGGAAGGCCGGATGGTAGAAGCTTTGCTGGGAATACGTATGCCGCACCGTCCTCTATTTTCTCCCAAAGACCAGGGTTTATGGGCTAAATTTAAATCGCTGCTCATCGATAAATACACCTGGTTCTCCATGGTTTACATGCTGCTACAACTACCGCTGGGCATCATTTACTTTACCTTATTTATTACTTTAATCGCGGCATCCCTATCTCTGATAGTCAGTCCAATCCTGGAGCTGGGCTTTAATCTTCCATTATTCACCAGCTGGAATACACTATATTATCTCCAGGGATGGGTATTTCCATTCGCCGTAATTGTCGGAGTTTTAATCTTCTTTATCACCCTGCATCTGGCGAAATTAACCGGCAGTCTGCAGGGCAGACTGGCTAAGGCAATGCTGGTGAGAGAGTAAAGGGAAAAAGGGGAAAAATGAAAAAGTCGATTGTTTTTTTAATATCATTACTGATTTTAGCCGTGCTGTTTTCTACCGGCTGTTCGGCGATCTTACGAACGACCGGAGCAGGAAAAATCGCCGAAAAGACCTACGATTTTTCCAATTTCACCGGTGTCTCAATATCTGATGCGTTGCAATTCGATATTAAGCAGGCCGATACTTACAGCGTGGTTGTCTCCACTCATGAAAATGTCTTTGAACACCTCGATATGCATCAATCAGGCGACACTCTGGTTATCGGTATGAAATTCTTTCCTTTTAACACCTCCGGTATTATTGTGACGATCACTATGCCGCAACTCAGCACACTGACAGTCTCAGGAGCCTGCGATGGGACAGCCACCGGCTTTGATTCAACCAATGACCTGGAGATAAATGTCTCCGGAGCCAGTGATTTGAATACGGATTTAAAAGCCGGTAAAACAAAACTGGATATATCCGGAGATGCGAATATTACCGGGAATTTAACTTCCACTGATACTCAGATCAAACTCTCCGACGCTTGCGACCTCAACATGATTTTAAACACCGGTAAGACTATAATCAGCGCGTCCGGTAGTAGTGACATTAAAGGCCCTCTGCAAGCTCTCGATTCCCAGATTACACTAATCGGCGACAGCACTTGTGAATTATCAGGTTCCGCGGGTAATACGGTGCTTCAAGCTTCCGGGGCGAGTGACATGGATTCACTAGATTTAATATTGCAAAGCGCCGATGTTAATTTAAACGGCGCCAGCGACGCCACTATTCACACCGATGGGACATTGAATATTGATATTACAGGAGCTTCTACACTGAACTATACCGGTAATCCGACCATGGGCAAAATTGCCGTCAGCGGAGCTTCTGACATAAACCATCGATAACTATATATCGATCTTCTGCTTACAGTTCGGCGGGGTTTTCATAAGGATAAAAGTTTGACATCATTACCGGCACAAATTAAACCGAATCACCCTGTAATCAGGCCATCTCGATGGTGGTTTGACCCCTTTCTATGGGGATTTGTTGTTATCTTCGGGGTGGCTTTTGCCGCTTTACCTGATATTTCAGCAGAATGGCTGTCTACCATCCTTATTCCAACGGGAACCATTTTAGCTATCGCTTTAGTAGTGTTCCTCTCCCGGGAACAAATGCCGGCTGTTTTAAAAATAACCCATCCAGCTATGGAATGGTGGATTGCAGTTGGATGGTATGTCGTTTTTATGGTGCTGAGCTTTATCACGAAAGGCGGCGGCATTCTGGCGAATGACATCGCGAAATGGCTCTGGTTCGTCATTTTACCGCTTGGTTCATTATGGTTTGTATGCGGGCGTAACCCCAATTTAGCCTCATTTTTACGTTCGTTCGGACTACACAGGCAAGGTTTAGGGAAAGCACTTCTTTTAGGTTTAGTAGCCTTTATTATTTTGTTGCCTTTTATTCTAATGTCGATGCCGGCTTCACAATTGAAGAAAATCCACGACATTTTTCAGCAACCTTTACAGGCAATGGTCATTATTCCGGTTAGTTTCCTGCTGCTGCTTTTTACGGCCGGTTTTACCGAAGAGATCTTCTTTCGGGGAATTCTACAATCGCGTTTAGCTAAAGTGATGAAGTCCGAATTACGCAGTTGCCTGATAATAGCCGTTCTGTTTGGTTTGTATCATTTGCCGTACGCCTATTATTCCGCTGACTGGCAAAGTCATGGCAATCTGGTTTGGGCAATAGCCAGTGTTTTAACCGAACAGGCAATCGCCGGGTTGGTATTGGGTGTACTATGGATGCGAACGCGCAATCTCGGTGCTTCGATTCTTTTACATGTATTGATCGATTTGTTACCGGCGATGACCATGCTGCATTTTACTATCAGGTAACAAGAAAGAATAATTCCCATTCCGGTACAGGCTGGAACCCATGAAAAATCCCTCCTGACCTCCCTTTTGCGAAAGGGAGAGCACCTTTCTCACACTTGTCATCCCTGTCCCATGCCTGCGCATAGGATAAACTCCGGCTGAAGGCAGTAGTCGAAAGTACTTTACGAAGGAAATGTACAGGAATCCATACCGACTCTTTCTCCCACCGGGTATTTTAGGGAGTCCAAGAGGGACGTTGCGACACCTGACCAAAGTTAAAATATCAAATACTACTTATGACTCACAACTCAATCCTTTTATCTTGCACGCACCCCCTTAATACTCCCAATTGCCCGTTGACCACTGATGGCTGATAACTATTTGCGCTTAAGCTATTGAAATTTTTTAACATTTATCATATTGTTAGAAGCAAGGTTACGTTAAATGATGCCAGAAACAAAACCTGATGTTACCTCTGAAGCCATGCCGGAAGCTCCACCGCTGACACCGCCGGATGCGATACCGGCTGTTTCCGAACCTGTACTTCCGAAAACTCGCTGGCAGCGATTTTTACATTGGGAGTTTTGGGGACTTTTTATTATTGTCCTGGTTACTCTGATTTTCCATATTATTGCGATAGACCGCCCCCCGACGATAGTCTGGGATGAAACATGGTATGTTGGGGATGCCCGGTCTATTTTCAGCGGCACCGGCGAATTGCGTCCCGAACACCCGCCTCTCGCCAAACTTTTCATCGTGGCAGGTGATTATATATTTAATGGTTTCAACACTCCTGAAAAAGATTCCGGTGCAAAAACTCAAGGGTACATCGGGAATGACGCCACTAACGACAACGTAATAAATGTCACTGATGCTTCCAAGTTCAATGTCGGCGAGACAATCAGGATCGAGACTGAACAGTTGGATATCACCGGCGTCAATACTACACTCAACCAGATTACTGTCAAACGCGCAGTAGGCGGGACTATCTCGTGGGATCACTCCGGGCAACAAACGATTTATATTTTCACTGATAATGCTTTCGGCTGGCGTTTCTTTTCGATAATTTTCGGTACAATCGGTATTATCCTGTTCTACTTTATTTGCCGCAAACTTAAATTCTCGTGGAAAACCACTATGTTAGCGACCTTTCTCTTTGCGTTTGAGGATATGACTTTCCTGCACTCCAGCCTGGCTTTACTCGATGTTTATATGGTCACTTTTATGCTGGCGGCCTTATTAGCCTATCTCGATGAGAAATATATCTGGTCGGGAATATTGGTTGCTCTTAGCGCCGAATGCAAACTGATCGGCGTCCTCATTATCATTGCCATTTTGTTCCATTGGATTATTTACCGCAGAGATAAGTGGAAAACATTCGTAGTTTCACTCGTTGTTGCTGCAGTATCCTTTGTGGTTTTGATCGTATTTTTCGATTTCTTCATTAAAGGCAATATTGAAAACCCCATTACTCGCATTAATGCCCTGCTTTCCAGCACCGCAGCCAATCAATTTACCGTCCCCAAGCTGTCCATCTCCAGTCGCCCCTGGGTTTGGATTTATCCGCAATGGGTAAACCCGGTTCAAAATTCACCGTTTATCGCCTATTCATACGACCCGCAATATATCTCGTTCATCAGCTCGACGATACAATTGTTAATAATCCCGACCATTGGTTACATGATTTACAAAGTAACCAAAGGGAGCAAAACGGCCGGTCTGATAATCCTCTGGTTCCTGGCAACTTATGTCATCTGGATTCCCCTGGACATTGTCTCGAACAGAGTGACATTCGTGTTTTATTTCCTTACGACCACACCCGCGATTTGTATCGGGATTGCCATGGGGTTAAGTGAAGCCTTGGACTTTTTAAAAAAGCGGCGCGAGAAACTCAATAGACTATCAACCGGAGTGGCCATATCATATGGAGTAATCGTTCTATATCTGTTAATTCACCTGGCCATTTTCATCGTGTTCAATCCGGCGATTCCTACTATCATCAAGACCTGGCTGCCGCCGTTTAATGTAGGTTGAGGCAGCTCTAAATTTACGCCCAGCCGACTCTCACCCTGCATCTCTCTCCTTCCCACAGTGTTTCTTCTACCGTGTAAGCTACGTTTTCCTTTAAGGCTTTAACCAGCCCTTCCATGGGGTTCAGGCAATATATCCGGCAGGGACTGGGAGCACCCAGTTTTTTTGTGATAGCACACAGCCTGCAACTGTTCGCTTGTGCGATAAAACCTTCCGCAGAACTGTTTTTAATTTCCCATTGTGCGCAACCGAAAAGCTCGGATAATTTGAGAAATACTTCTTCGGGTTTATTCATGCCGAATTGAGTAGCCATTATCTTTCCGGTCGCTAGTTGTACCAGACGTTTCCGGTCGCTCACATGTTGCAAGACGCCCTCTTTGTCAAACTGTAAAACTGCATCGGCGAGAACTCCGGCATAAGCCATCTGCAAAATTTGAACCTGTTTGTCACTATCCATCTCTTCTCCTTATTTATAGGCTCTAATTATATTAGTGCGGAGAGAAATGGTTTTGTGACAACTCCGTTCGGTTTCTTTTTTTAATCTGGCAATAGGTCATGCCTTGCAAATTTATCGGAATCCTCCCTTCTTTGCAAGAGGAGGTAGAAGTAATTTTTCAGAGGGGGTGTGTACAGATCACGTGCATCGGTTACAAAATGGACTTCATATATAGGTAACAATTAATGCATAAGCAAGAGAAAAGCGGTGCCGTGGCAGAATCAGTTTACTTTTGGATGAGGGGAAAGGGATTAAAGGGATGGGGCACTCTATCAACATAAACTCCGGGAAAAAGTGATACCCTGATTACAATAAATGGCTCGTAACTGAAAACTCATAACTTACAACTGGCAACTAAACTACAATCTCTTTAACCAATAATTTTTCCCCGGCAGCACTTTTTCGGAAATAAGATATATATTCACTGAACGCGTGATCGACTTCAAGTTCTCATATTCCTGAGGTAAATCGATATCTTTTACGTATTTCTTCATCCGGCAGTGGCAAGAACCCTCAGGATTAAAAAGGACGCACTCGTCTTTCAGGAAATTCTTTAATTTTCTCCGCGTCCTGAACACGATCTGCCGGATTGTTTGCTCATTCATCCCTTGCATTTCGGCAATTTCTCCGTAAGAAAGCTGCACCACGTCTTTAAAAATATATATCAAGCGCGACTCATTATCCAGGCAGTGCAGCATTTCAGTCAGGCATTTATCACACATTTCCCGCACCCAGATATCTTTATTAAAATCCCTCTGTTGCGGTAAATCCAAATCGCCGCCACGGAAATACCCGCGCAGAAATTTAGTAGAATATTGTCTTTCGTTCCGGGCAAAATCCAGAACCACCCGACGGGTAATGCTGTAAATCCACGTTGATATTTTTGCATCACCCCTGAAACCGGGCAACGCCTTAATAATCTCCAGCCAGACTTGTTGGGATGCATCCTGGGCTAAATGGGGATCTTGCACCATCCGGCGGCACACAGCAGACGCCAGCTTCCCGTAATCTTCAACCAGTGATTCCGTGGAAATCTTCATAGCCTTTTCTTTGGAGATAGAAGTAATGTCTATTTCCATAGACCGCTTGTCATCATGCCGATGTTCACCGGTTCGTAGGAATCGAATACCACATCGCGGACAGTACGCATCTTTCTCCATATAGCCTCATATCCCTTGGTATGACGGGCAATTGATATATGCTTCAACCAGGTAGCAATCTCATCGGGTTTAGCCTCACGCAGTTCTTTTACCGTACCCATTAACCTCACCGCCGGAGGAGAATCGAATTTCCCTCCCAAGAGCGATTTCATCCAGAAAAACTTACTTGCATTAACTGCTAAAAAGCATACCCTAGGATTCTTACTGAGGTTCTCGCGCGTCTGTTTGCTGTATTCATCGAAAAAGTATCCGGTCTGGTCGTCCCGCAGTATCAATGCCCCAATTGGTGTCACGTGCGGAGAACCATCAGCATTTGTCGTCGCCATGGAAAAATGCAAACAACTTTTAAAAGCTTCTTCGAATATCGGACGGATTATATTCCAATTATTTTCAATTTTCATATTTTCATTCTTTCTTCGGTGCCCCGATCGGCGGTCGCCGCAGATAAATTGGTTGCAGCGTGACGGCATTATCCACATCGCCGGCGTCCAGGCGCTGTTTACCCAGTTCCAGCAGGAAACTGGCGCGCTTGAAATCTGATATTTGGGGCGGAATGACCGCTTTCGATTTTAGCAGCGTTATAATTTGCTCGGTAACGGCCGGTAAAAATTCACCGCAAAATATTGTCTTTTTCGTGATGTGCTTGCAGAGATATTCCACCGTAACGATATCCGCCTTGACCAGTTGTTGCCATTTCCCATACTTTTTCTGGTAGGTCGCCGTGGCCACTTCACTCCTGCCGGCATTGAAAATAGCGCAAACAGGCAAGCCGGTTTCCGCGTACTGGTAGGCCGCCACCTCCAGGCTGTTAATGCCAACAATCGGTATCCCCAGACTGAAGGCAAGTCCTTTGGCGGCACTGATGCCGACTCTCAATCCATTAAAACTGCCGGGGCCCTGCGCCACAATAATAGCCGCCAGGTCCTTTGCCGTAATGCCGGTTAAGGTAAACAACTGATTCAGGTTGGGTAGTAGTTGTGTGGTATGATTTTGCTTCGAACGCCAGGTCAGCTCCGCTAGCACAGTATTATCCTGCGCCAGTGCCAGACTTGCAGTATCGGTTGAAGTATCGATTGCCAGCAGCACCTGTTTACCTCCCTAAGGACATGGAATAGAGTCTTTTAATTTTTTTAACATACTGACGTAACGCTTTCCCTTCGGTTCGATGATAAAACTGCGCTCATTGCCGGAAAGGTAATCGATTTTAATGATGAGATGGTCTTCCGGTAATACAGTCATACCTTTGTTGGCCCATTCGATGACACATACACCTTTGCCATACAGGTAATCATCCAGGCCAAGGTCGCTGATTTCTTTAATATTGGCCAATCGGTAAAAGTCCATATGATACAATGCCAGTCGACCGTGCAGTTCACGCATAATGACGAAAGAGGGGCTCAGCGTGTATTCCTGAATATCGAGCCCATAGGCAATGCCCTGCGTCAGACAGGTTTTGCCCGCGCCCAGTTCCCCGATGAGTAAATAAATATCCCCGGGTTCGGCCAGCTTGCCGATACTTGTACCCAGCTTCTGCGTCTGTTCCGCACTATGTGTCACCAGTTTCAATGTTTTCATAATCTCGCCCTGAACAAAGTGAAGGGTCTCCCTGTCTAATTTAATCCGAGAAAATGGTCCCAGCCTGTTTTCTTAATGCTGAATGGCTTGCCCCGGCTGTCAATCAGATTTACTTTACTGACTTTTCCCTCCGTGATTTCCCCGATTACCGTGACCGGACACTGCATCGCTTTTTTCACCTTATTCATAACCAACGGACTGGCGGTGAAAAGCAGCTCATAGTCTTCACCGCCGGTCAAGGCCAGTTCCAGTGCACGTTCGTCGAAACAATCTTTTACTGTCGGGGATACCGGAACCAGGTCGACATTAATCCGCGCGCCCACTTTGCTTTCCTGACAGATATGCGTCAGGTCGCCAACCAGGCCATCGCTGATATCCATGCCGCATTTAACGCCTTTTTCGATAAGGAGTTGGCCTTCAACTACACGCGGGTTTGGGGTGAGATGAGCTTGTTTGAGTTCCTTAGCCATTTGGGGCTTAAATTTCAGGTTTTTACTCAGCATTTCCAATCCCGCAGCCGAAGCTCCCAGATAATTGGTCACGGCTATTTTATCGCCCGCTTTCGCCGCTGAACGCCGTAGAATTCGATTATTTTTCCCGATGGCGCAACCGATGACCGTCACGCTGATAAAAATAAATGGGGAACTGACCGTATCTCCGCCGACAATTGCGGTACCGAATTTACCTGCAATAGCGGACATCCCCTTATAGAGTGCAACTACATCTTCGACCTTGGTATCGCCGGGCAAGCCTATGGAAATCAGCGCATACCACGGAGAACCGCCCATTGCCGCAATATCACTCAGGTTCACTGCCAGCGATTTCCAGCCCAGTTCCCGCCACGACATGTATGACAATGAGAAATGAACGTCCTGAACCAGGGAGTCTACAGTCGCCAGTTGAACGGTGCCGCCGCCAAGGTACGCGGCAGCATCATCGCCAATGCCGACAATCAGTTGCTGCCAGGCGGCTTGCTTCTTGTTTTCGGTCTGCTTGGCCATTTTATAGAGCCGTGCAATCAGTCCGAACTCCCCGATTTCCTTGACCTTCATAGCGGAATTATATCATCAAGGCTTGGCCTTGTCTAAAAAACAGTAGCTAAATCAAAATAAATAATCCATTCCGGTAAAAACCGGAATCCAGTTATCATTTTTTGTTCTTATTCAAAGGATTTGGATTAGTATTTAGATATTCTAATTTAGTATTTAGACCGCTGGTCTTCGTTTATGCCAGTCGGTTGCCTGTTGATAGGCATAGCTGATTTTCAGCAGGGTCTCTTCAGAAAAAGGCTTGCCGAGAATCTGCATCCCAACAGGTAACCCCTGCGCAAAACCGGCAGGAATCGAGATGCCTGGAATACCGGCAATGTTAACCGGCAGCGTGCAGACGTCGCTGAGGTACATCTGGACCGGGTTATCCGCTTTCTCCCCGATTTTGAACGGTACGGTGGGTGAAGTGGGCGTTACCAGTGCATCATATTTCTCAAATGCCTGGTCGAACTCGCGTCGTATCAACGTGCGGACTTTCTGCGCTTTGAGATAATAAGCATCGTAATAACCGGAAGACAAGGCGTAAGTGCCGAGCATAATGCGGCGTTTCACTTCCGGTCCGAAGCCGAATTGTTTGGTCTTTTCCATACCTTCCCACATATTGTCGGTTTTCAAGTAAGAGAAACCGTATTTCGAACCGTCATAACGCGCCAGGTTCGCCGAGGCCTCCGACGGGGCGATGATATAATAAACTGCCAGCGCATGCGGGGTCTGCGGCAGAGAAACACCCCAATCAACCCTGGCGCCCAATTTTTCCAGCTCGCGGATGGCTTCTTTCATCACAGTTTCAACTTCCGGCTGCATTCCCGCAACGAAATACTCTTTGGGGATGCCGATTTTCATGCCTTTCAGGTCTTTTGCAAGCCCTTTGGTATAGTCCGGGACAGCTTCCGTCGCGGAGGTGGAGTCAGCTTTGTCATAGCCGCTGATAACATTCATCACTAATGCGCAATCCAGTGCATCCTTAGTCAGCGGTCCTATCTGGTCGAGCGAACTGGCGAAAGCCACCAGCCCATACCGGCTGACCCTACCGTAGGTTGGTTTAAGTCCAGTAACATTGCAGAATCCGGCCGGTTGACGGATACTGCCACCGGTATCCGAACCAAGGGCGAAAACACATTCATCTGCCGCCACTCCCGCTGCCGAACCGCCGCTGCTGCCGCCGGGGACACGGGATAAATCCCAAGGATTATGTGTCGTGAAAAACGCCGAGTTCTCCGTCGAGGAACCCATTGCAAACTCATCCATATTAGCCTTGCCCACCATCACAGCACCCACGTTGTATAGTTTCTCTACCACCGTGGCATTATACGGTGGCACAAAGTTTTCCAGCATCTTCGAAGAGCAGGTTGTTTTGATACCTTTTGTGGATAAAAGGTCTTTAAGTAACATCGGGATACCGGTTAACGGACTTGCTTTGCCTGCGGCAATGAGTTCATCGGCTTTCTGAGCCTGCTGCAGTGCGGACTCTTCGGTGACGGTAACAATCGCCCGCACCTTCGGCTCGACTGACTTGATACGCTCAAGATAAGCCTTTGTTAACTCTACCGACGATATTTTTTTAGCCTTCAGTAATTCATGAGCGGCGTGGATGGTCAAATCGTTATGCTTATCGGTCAATTTCAGGTCTCCTTATTCCAGTACCGAGCGCAGTTTGAATAACTCCCCTTCGCGGTCGGGAGCATTTGCCAGAACCTGCTCCGCTGTCAGTGAATCACGGAAAACGTCTTCCCGCATCACATTTTTCAGATTGATAGACTGAGCCGTAGGCGGTACATTCGTGGTATCGATTTCTTTCAATACCTCGAAGTTCTCGATAATGTTAGATAGTTGTTCCCTGGCTTTTTCAATTTCCGCTTCGCTCATCCCCATGCGGGCAAGAGCGGCAATATGTAATACTTCTTCACGCGATAATTTCATCGTTTACCTCGCAATTCAAACTGACAAGATTATAACATTCGTGCGTAAGAGACGCAACGCTACGCGCGCGGGAAAGAAAGAAACGATATCAATGCCCGGGTACCTGAGGGAGTTCAAGAGGGGCGTTAAGCCCCTCTTAGTGAAAAAAGTTCCCCTCTCTTATAAGAGAGGGGATAGAGATGAGTCGTTGTGCAAGCTACAATGGCTGCTATCCATTTACTCATAACTCCGCATTCACAATTCTTTTCTGAAAGCTGATTGCTAAATACTGATAGCTTATAGCTATTCGCCTTGACCCAAATCAGAACCCGCCGCTACTACCCAAATATTGCCGTGTAATAATAGTTATGCTATACTTTGTTGTAGCCTAAAAAGGAGAGGATAACTTGCCAGACAGCACAACAATTAAAGAATTACTGGAAGCCGGAGCGCATTTCGGGC
>Ga0182027_10002927_pt1 | contig 27399 bp, 24 predicted proteins | sample 712E1DmetaG_FD_121300 | JGI IMG/M metagenome (GOLD analysis project Ga0182027, IMG submission 121300) | Permafrost microbial communities from Stordalen Mire, Sweden - 712E1D metaG (Illumina Assembly) | ecosystem: Environmental > Terrestrial > Soil > Wetlands > Permafrost | place: Sweden...
AAAGGCGCGGGCCGGGTCAGGTGGAAGTGCGAACCTGACCCACCGGCCGGTGATCAAGCCGACCGGTTGCCCGCGGTTGAAGCTAGTTTGGCGTCTGCGCTGTCGGTGGTGCAGTTTCGGCGTTGATTGCACCGCGTTTGGTATCACTCACAGTCACGTCTAGTTGTGACACGGCATAGCGAGAAGTGCAACTCTCCGACGGTGGCACAACTAAGAGTGCAATTTCGTCATAATTCCGGGCGGGCTTAACAGCCGCCTGCTCTGCCAACTGAGCTACTCCGGAATATGGAAGGCGATGATTATGGGCAGCCGCGCTTTGACGTCAAGCGGTTCGTCGACGGCGTAGCCGTGACGCGGCTCATTTTCCTGCCGGGGGCGGCGCGGGCGGACTTGCCGGGGACGAGGTTGTCCCTGGCGAGGGGCGAGGCACCACGACCGGGCCGGGCGGCGGCCGCCACTTCAAAACACGGACGGCGTTTTCGAAGTAGATCTTGCGCAAGATAGCCTCGGGCAGACCCACGCCGTCGATCTTCCAGCGACCCTGGATAGGTGTGGGACTTTCGAACTGCTTGTCGCGCGTCTCGAAGTAGCGCCAGGTCGAGGTGAAGTAGCGTGCCTCGTCCTCCAGGGTGGGCGGGTTGGCTCCGTTCGAGCCGTACATCATGCCGTCCTGCTCGGCCGCCACGCCTAGGTCGGTGCCAAACAGGATACGGTCCTGATACTTCTCATAGAAGAGCCGCATCTTGGCCGCGTCCTGCCGCCCGATCTCAGGCACGCGCGCGGCGGTGTCGATGTAGAGGTTGGGGTACTTGTCGAGCATCTGCGCCACGTGATCCGGATCCTCGGGATCGTTGCCGAAGTGGACCCCAATGAATGTGGTCTTGGGGTGGCGGGCCACCCGCCGCTCGAAGGCGGCGTAGAGTTCTTCCCACGACGGCACGGGCTGGCCGCGGAACGACCATTCGGGGTGCGCCTGCAACTCATCCCAGCGCTCGTTCTTTGCGTCGGCGGGCAGCCAGAATGCCTTGGGATCGCCGGTGTGTATCGCCACCGGCATGCCCAGCTCGCCCGCCTTTTCGAACAAGGGATCCAGCCCAGGGTCGTCCACCGGCAGCACGCGCTTGCCGTCGGGCGTGGGATAGCCGAGGCCCAGGCCCTTGGGGATCTTGAGTCCGACGGCACCGAGCTGTTTGGACAATGCCAGCTCCTCGGCCATGACGTTGCCGTAGTCGGCCCGGATTCCCGCATTGGCCATGCGCAACGCCTTCATGAAGCCGGCGTTGGCAAACACGGCGATACGGCCGCCGGAAGCGCGGGCCGCGGCCAGCTGGGTTTCCAGCCCGTGGTGCGGCGGGCCCGGGCTCATGCCCGACAAATTCACCATGCCGAGGATGCCCCAGGTTTCCATGATCTGCAGGGCGCGCTCGACGCCATCCGGGCTGATGTGGGTGTGCGAGTCGATGCGCGCGAAGCGCGCAGCGGCTTTGGGTGCTGCCGCGGACTGCTTCTTGCCGCACCAACCGTGGCCCAGGATCCCCGCCACGCCCAGACCGCCCAACGCCAACAACAACAGCACCAAGCCCGCAAGACCCCACGCCGACCTCCGGGAAGCAATGGCGCTCACGGCATACCTACGGTTTCTTTGGCTGCTCCGGCACGGGTACGGGCTGAGCTCCCGGCGCAGCCGACGGCGCTTCGGCTTGGACTTTGATCCTCTTCAGCTTGGCGGCAACCTTCATGTTTTCGGTGTTGCCGTCCTTCACCCAGGCGTCCGAAGGGGCGACAATGTGCTCATACGGCTCGTACCCGGGCTTGCGGATCGTCACCTTGTGGGACTTGTCGATGTCCAAGATGCGCCGCTGGAAGGGCGTTTGCCCCATGGGCTCGTCGTCGATGAGAACCTGCGCACCAAGCGGCAAGGATCGCACCTTGAGCAAATACACGGTCTCCTCCTGCCCGGCAGGAGCTGGCGAGCCAGGCGGCGGCGAAAGTACAGGCTTGCTCGCCGTCTTCCTGGCAGATCCTGCTGCCTGGCCTGGGTGCTTGCCAGCCGCAGCGGTAACCTCCGGTTTTGCGGCCTCGGCCACCTTGGGGCTGGCCTTCTCTGGCGCTACTGTGGGCTTCGGCGCCGGGAGGTTATCCACGGGCTTGACCGGCTCGGCCTGCGCCGCTGGCGGTGCTGCTTGAGCGGGCGGCTGGCTGGGCTCGCGCACCTGGGGTACCGCAGGCGGGACCACGGCAGAAGGCGCGAGCGCGGCCGGGGTGGGGGGGGGAACAGGCTCCACCCGGGTCTGCCACGGCTTGGTCTGCAAGAGATAGACTCCAGCGAAGGCTAGCCCTGCTGCCACGATGCCCACCACGACCAGTTTCTTGCCCTGCCCTGCTGATTTCTGGGCCTCCCTGTCGGGGATGTCCTGCTCGGAAGGCTCCGCGTCCCGGGACGCCGGCCGCTGAGCCTCGCCGGACGCAGGACCTGGTGGTTCGGCCGGCGCTGCCTCTGCAGCCTCTGGCGGAGCCGGCATTTCTTCGGTGTGCTCTGCCGAGGTTTCCAGCGGAGCCGCGCCGGCACTGTCCGGCATATCCATGGCCTGGTCGAGCCAGCTCCTTCCCGTCGTGAGCTTGACCGCGCCGGAGCTGGCGCGACCAGCAGTCGCGCCCGTCGTCGGAGCTGACGGTGGAGGAAGATCGGCGAGTAGCCCGGGCTCAGCGCCGCCGACTGGAGGGAGGTCGAAAGGCTGCCGAGCCAGTTTGTCGCCCGCGCCCTTGGCCCAACCCGAATCCGCAGGGGCTGCTTGCGCGGCAGCAGCCGCAGACGACGGTCCCCCCGCGCTGGCGTCCTCGCCGATGTCGATGGGTTCGGACCACGATGAGTCGGCCGCAGCCACCGCGCGCGAGTCAGTCTCCGTGTCCTCGAGAGGTGCAGCGGGCGCCGCCTCCTGCGATGCGCCCGCTTTCGCGCCATGCGAGCTGTCCAAAGAATCAAAGTAGAAACTCGGCGGCTTGTCAGCAATCTCGGTCTTGCCGCCCGAGCTGAACTCATCGAACGTTTCGGACGTTTCTCGACGAGAAGGCTGCGCGGCAACCGGCGGCGCTGGTGCCGGGCGGGGCACGATAGGCGGAGGCGTTGCGGGCCGAGCCACGGGTCGCGCCGCCGGCGCAGCAGGAGCACTTGGGAAAGGCGTCCCAGTTGGGCGATCCCCGCGATTGGCCTTGGCAGCCAAGATCTGCTGGTGAATCGGCTGGCTCTCAGGTGCAAGCTGGTCGAAACGCAGCCCCATGCCGGGAATGCTGCCGACGCGCGACTGATCCGGCTCGCGCACCCACACCACCGTGCCCATGCCCGCGAGCAGCGGGCTGCCATCGGCCAGGCTGAAGTCGAAGCGCAGCAGCGACCCGACGGCCAACGGCTGCTTGGTTCGGATGAAGATGCCTCCCGCGCTTACGTCCGCGCCGTAGCGCGCGACAAATTCGTCGAGGCTCGCACTCTTGAACTTGATCCGGAGTGTGATCGCGTTGCCTTCAGGGCTTGACGGCTCGTCCATGGGGGGGTTCCCTAGTCGGGAATGGCTCAGAGGTTACGACGGCGGTGAGTTTCCTTCAATTACTGATTAGTTGCCCTCTCGTCCGGCGCAGCGTGCTGCCTTTGCTCGGCGTGGGGCTGCTTGCAGCGACTAGCTCGACAAGCGTCGCTGAGACTCTTCACGCCGTCCAGGGCATGGTTGCTTCCGATTCCCGCTTGGCCTCGCAAGCGGGCGTGAAAGTACTGGCCGTGGGCGGGAACGCGGCGGACGCAGCCTGTGCCACGGCCATGGCGCTTGGCGTTGTGAACCCATTCGCATCTGGCCTGGGCGGAGGCGGCTTTGCCCTCATCTATTCGGCCAAGACCGGCAAGGTCGAAGCGCTTGATTTTCGCGAAACTGCGCCTGCGGCTCTGCGCCTCGAACTCTACTTGCGGGAAGGCAAGATCGATCGAGCCCTGTCGGTTCGCGGGGGTCTGGCCGTGGGCGTGCCTGGCGAGCCGGCTGGGCTGGCCGAACTCCTGCGCCGGTGGGGCACGCGGCCCTTTTCTCGTTGCATCGAACCAGCCGAAGCCCTGGCACGCGGGTTCCCGGCGTCGGCTTGGCTGGTCGAGCATGTGGCAGGCGCGCTCACGCAAGATCCGTCCGAGGCTGCCAGTTTTCTTCCCCGCGTGCTTGCGCGCAAGCGCGGCAGCTTGGCTGATCTCCGCGCCGGCGATCTCGTCCGGCGGCCCGAGTTGGCCCAAACCCTCGGCCGTCTGCGCCGCGCGGGCGCCGCAGCCTTCTATCGAGGCGAAATCGCCAAATCCATCGTCACCGCCGTGCAGGGCGCGGGCGGCGTGCTCGACCGCAAGGATCTAGCCGGCTACGCCCCGCTTGAGCGCGCGCCGCTAGTCACGACATTCCGGGGCCGGCGCATCTTCGCCATGCCGCCGCCGTCAGCCGGCGGGGTGGTCACGTTCGAGGTGCTCGGGATCTTCAGCGAGCGCATGAAGACCTGGGACCCTGTCCCAGCCGGGCCGCAGGATCCGACCTTTCTGCACCTGCTGGTCGAGGCGCTCAAGCATGGCTTCGCCGACCGCAGCCGCCTTCTCGGCGATCCGGGGTTTGTCAGCCTGCCACTGTCGCACCTGCTCGATGCCTCCTACCATCGCGAGTTGCAGGTCCGCATTCTGCCCGACAGGACCCTGTCCCCCGAGCGCTACGGAACGGCCGAGCCGACCGCTGCAGCCCCGGCCCGCGACGCCGGAACCGCCCACATATCGGTGGTGGACAGCGAGGGGAGCGCCGTCGCTCTGACCACCACCATAAACCTGGATTTCGGGGCGCACCTGGTGGCAGGTCGTACTGGGGTGCTGCTCAACGATGAAATGGACGATTTCTCGCTAGCGCCCGGCGTGCCCGACGCGTTCGGCCTGGTGGCAGGCGGCGGCAACCGGCTCGCGCCGGGCAAACGTCCGCTCTCCTCAATGTCGCCCACCATCGTTGTGGGCGATGACGGCGTGGAGATGGTGCTGGGCGCGGCTGGCGGCCCGATGATCATCTCAAGTACAATTCAGGTCCTGCTCGATGCGCTGCTCTTCGGCATGGAGGCAGAAGCCGCCCAGGCAGCGCCTCGCGTCCATCACCAGTGGAGCCCAGATGTCCTCCAGTACGAACCTGGGTTGCCCGCGGCCGTCGTCGGATCCCTGCGCGCAAAGGGTCATCACCTGGAAGCCCGGGACAAAATCGGCAAGGTCAACCTTGTGATCCGCAACGAGGCGGGCCTGCAGGCTGCGGGAGATCCCCGATCTGGCGGCGCACCGGCGGGATACTGAAAGATGCTATTCTCGCGAAGAACGATAATCCGGATGAAGAGGAGGAATCGCTATGTCGATCGAACTGTTTAGTCTCAAAGACAAGGTCGCGCTGGTCACCGGCGGAACCCACGGCATCGGCATGGCCATCGCCAAGGGCATGGCCAAGGCAGGGGCCAAGATCTGCGTGAACGACATCTTTGCCGACAAGCTGGAAGCGGCCAAGCAGGAATACAAGAAGAACGGCATTGACGCTTACACCCTCATCTTCGACGTCACCAAGGAAGAGGACGTGAACCGGGGCATCAGCCAGATCGAAGCGGAAGTCGGACCCATCGACATCCTGGTCAACAACGCGGGGATCATCAAACGCATCCCGATCCTCGACATGAAGGTCCAGGAATACAAGGACGTGATCGAGATCGACCTCGTCGCGCCCTTCATCATCTCCCGCCGGGTGGCCCCGTCGATGATCAAGCGCCGGGCGGGCAAGATCATCAACATGTGTTCGATGATGAGCGTCTACGGCCGCAACTCGGTGAGCGCCTATGCCTCGGCCAAGGGCGGCTTGAAACTACTCACCCAGAACATGTGCTGCGAATGGGCCAAGTACAACATCCAGGTCAACGGTATTGGGCCTGGGTACATCGCCACCGCCCAAACTGAAGCGATTCGCGTGAACGGTCATCCCTTCAACAATCTGGTGATGACGCGCACGCCGGCCGGCCGCTGGGGCGAGCCCGAGGATCTGGTTGGAGCGGCGCTGCTCCTCGCCTCCAAGGCCGGCGACTACATCAACGGCCAGGTGGTGTACGTGGACGGCGGGATCCTGGCCAATTTCGGCTACGTGGCAGGAGAAAACGACGTGAAGTAGATTCCTCCGGATCGCGTTGACTGCCCATGGCCTAGAGTTGTAGGGTGCCCTGAAGTCATGGCTACTATCCCCCTAACGCCCACGACTGGCGAGGCCAGCGCCAACCAGCAGGTCACCACCCTTCTTGGCCGAGGCAGCGAGTTCGAGGGGAAGTTGTCCTTCGAAGGCACCGTCCGGGTGGACGGTAAGCTGTCCGGTGAGGTCTTCACCGAAGACGTGCTGGTCGTCGGCGAAGGGGCAGAAGTCAACGCTGAGATATCGGTTGGCTCCATCGTGATTCAGGGCACCGTGCGCGGAAACATCGTGGCCAAGCGGGGCGTCGAGATTCACACCCCAGGCCGCGTGCGTGGCAACATCAACACCCCGTCGCTCTTCATCGAAAAGGGAGTCCTGTTCGACGGCCAATGCCAGATGGAGCCGGGTGGCTCTGCGCCCGAGCCGCCACCACATCGGCCCGCGGGCGGTAAGGCCAGCAAGGCGGGAGGCAGCGCCCCACCCGCTCCTTCAACCGGCTAGTGCCGGGGCCCGTGCCAGCCGTGACGATCATTCGCTGTCTCCTCCAAGTTGCCCCTACCCAAAGCGGCGTGCCGCAAGCCGCGGAACCGCAGCTCCTCGACCTCGACAGCACGGTGTTCGTCATGCTGGGGCTGTTCTTGCTGTTGGCCCTCATCTTGACCCAGTGGCTGTGGAAGCCATACCTGCGCGTGCGCGAGGAGCGCGTGCGCCGGGTCGAGGGCGCGCGCGCTGAGGCCGAGCGTCTGGAAGCCGACAGCGCCGGCCACCTGGCGCGCATCGAAGCCCAGTTGGCCGAGGCACGCAAGGTTGGCCATGCCGAGCGTGCTCAGGTGCGGGCGCAAGCGCTGGCGCGCGAGCAGCAGGTGGTAGCTGAGGCGCAAGCCGCCGCCCACAAGATGTTGGCCGAGGCGCGCACCAAGCTGGATGCGACCTTGGCTGCCGAGCGGGCCAGGCTGGCGGATAGTGCGGCCGCCCTGGGACGCGAGATCGCGGAAAAGGCTCTGGGCCGGAGGCTGGCGTCGTGAAGCGCGCATGGTTGCCCCTGGCGGCCCTGCTGGCTTTGGGGAGCGGCGTTGCTCGCGCTGACCACCCAACCCTCACCGAGCCCGTGTCCGGGTCGTTTGACCATGAGCCATCGCAGACGGGTTCTGCGCCCGCAGCGGGCGAGCCCGCTGCCGAGCACAGCACCGGCCACGGAGAACACGGCGAGCATGCTGGCGTCGATGCCAAGACCCTGGCGCTGCAGCTTCTCAATTTTGGCGTGCTGCTTTTTCTCCTCATCTGGTTCGGCGGCCGCGCGCTGAGCAAGGCTTTCCGCAGCCGGCACGAACAACTCAAGATCGAGATCGAATCCGCCGCGGGCCAGCGCGCGCTGGCCGAGCAGCGGTTCCGGGAGCAGGACGCTCGCCTGGCCAACCTGGAGCAGGAGTTGGCCGCCCTGCGCGCAGCCGTTCACGAGGAAGGGGAACGCGAGCGAGCGCGCCTGCTGGCCGGAGCCGAGGAGAAGGCCAAGCGCATTCAGGACGAGACGCATTTCCAGCTCGACCAGCAGGTCAAGGAGGCCGAGCTGCGCCTGCGCGCCGAGGTGGCCAGCACCGCGGTCAAGTTGGCCGACGAGCTGCTCAAGCGGTCGGTGAGTCCGGAGGACGAACGCCGTCTGGCGCAGGACTTTGCCGCCGGTGCGGGAGCGCCAACAGAAGTGGTGCGCTGATGGCAGCCCTGGCTGGATCGATTGCCCGCCGCTACGCGCGCGCCATCTTCGCCATCGGCGTTGACAAGCGCGATTTCGAGGCCCTGGGAAGCGAATTGGAAGCAATCGCGGCCTTGTGGAACCAAGCGACAGACATCCGCCAATCGCTGTCCAATCCCATTTTCAAGCTGTCGCAAAAGCGCGCCATTTTGCAAGGGCTGCTCCCCCAAGTGGCGCCCACGCGCGAGGTGCAAAGCCTCGCGCTGCTCCTGCTGGAACGCGGCCGCATCGCGGCCTTGCCTGCCATCGCGCGCGCCTACCAGGAGATGTGCGACGACAAGTTGGGACGTGCGCGCGCCACGGTGAAGTCGGCGCGACCGCTCGACGTGGCCACGCAAACCGAAATCCGACGCGCCCTTGAGCGGCGCACCGGTCGCAGCGTGATCATGACAACCGAGGTGGACCCCACTCTGCTGGGCGGTATCGTCGCACAGGTGTCTGGCCTGGTATTGGACGGCAGCCTGCGCGCCCGCCTGGATGCCCTACGAAGCAAGATTCTCAACTGACCTCTAGCCGCAAGGAAAGACCATGCAGATTCGCGCAGAAGAAATCAGCCAGGTCATTCGCAAAGAGATCGAGGGCTTCGACCAGAAAGTTGCCATCAGTGAAACCGGCACCGTGTTGGAAGCGGGCGACGGCATCGCTCGCGTCTATGGCTTGGAAAACGCCATGGCCGGCGAGCTGCTGGATTTTGGCAAGAACGTGGTCGGCCTGGTCTTGAACCTGGAAGAGGACAACGTCGGGGTGGTCCTCCTCGGAGACTTCGAAACCGTGCGCGAGGGCGACACAGTCAAGCGCACCGGTAAGATTGCGCAAGTGCCGGTGGGCAACGCTCTGGTCGGGCGCGTGGTCAACGCCCTGGGCATTCCCATCGACGGCAAGGGCCCCATCGAGTCCAGGGACTTCCGCAAGATCGAAATCAAGGCCCCGGGGATCATTTCGCGCAAGGGGGTGCATGAGCCGGTGCAGACTGGCATCAAGGCCATCGATTCGATGATTCCCATTGGCCGCGGCCAGCGCGAGCTGATCATCGGCGACCGTCAGACGGGCAAGACGGCACTGGCCGTGGACACCATCATCAATCAGAAGGGCCAGAACATGTACTGCTTCTACGTGGCCATCGGCCAGAAGCAGTCCACCGTGGCCACCGTGGTCGACAAGCTGCGCGAGCACGGCGCCATGGAGTTCACCACCGTGGTGTCGGCGACCGCGTCCGAGTCGGCACCGCTGCAGTTCATGGCGCCCTACACCGGCGTCACCATGGGCGAGTACTTCCGCGACAGCGGCCGCCACGCGCTCATGATCTACGACGATTTGTCCAAACAGGCGGTGGCCTACCGCCAGCTTTCACTGCTTCTGCGCCGTCCCCCGGGACGCGAGGCATTCCCGGGCGACATCTTCTACCTGCACTCGCGCCTGCTCGAGCGCGCGGCCAAGATGTCCACCGAGAAGGGCGGCGGCTCGCTCACCGCCCTGCCGGTCATCGAAACCCAGGCGGGCGACCTGGCGGCCTACATCCCCACCAACGTCATCTCCATCACCGACGGTCAGATCTTCCTGGAAAATGACCTGTTCTACTCAGGCCAGCGACCCGCGGTGAACGTGGGTCTGTCGGTCAGCCGGGTGGGTGGCGCCGCCCAGATTGCCGTCATGAAGAAGGTGGCTGGCATGCTCCGCCTCGAGCTGGCCCAGTACCGCGCCCTGGCCGCCTTTGCCCAATTCGGCTCGGACCTGGACAAGGCCACCCAGCAGCAGTTGGCGCGCGGCTCGCGCATGACCGAGCTGCTTAAGCAGGGCCAGTACGTTCCCCTGCCGGTCGAGAAGCAAGTCCTGATTCTCTTCGCCGGCGCCAACGGATTCGTGGATGCCTTGCCGCTTGCCGCTCTGGATCGTTACGAGCGCGAGCTGTACGCCTTCGTCGAGGCGAAACACCCCGAGCTGCTGGCCGACCTGCGCAACAAGGGCACTGACGGCAAGGCATTTGACGGCCTGGCCACCCAGATGCGTTCCGTGCTGGCCGAGTTCGCCAAGGAGTTCGCAGCCACCTTGCAAGCCGCTTCCTAGTTCATTTTCCAATGCCATCGCTGAAAGTCGTCCGCACCCGGATCGCGTCGGTAAAGTCGACGCAGAAGATCACCAGCGCCATGAAGCTGGTGGCGGCGGCAAAGCTGCGCCGGGCGCAGGACTCGATCGTGGCTGCGCGGCCCTATGCCCGCACCCTGGCCGAGGTCACCGCCGAAGTGGCGGCGCGCGCCGGTGGCGATTCGCATCCTCTGCTGCAGCAGCGTGATCCGCGCCGGATTGTCCTGGTGGTGGTCACCTCGGATCGCGGCCTATGCGGCGGCTTCAACAGCAACATCTGTCGAGCGGCCCAGCGCTGGGGCAACGACAAGATCCACAACAAAGAGGCCGACGAGGTGAACTACCTGGTGATGGGCCGCAAGGGCCGCGACTACTTTCGCCGGCGCAAGCTTCCCATGAAGGGCGACTTGCCAGGCCCCACCGGCGTCACCGCGGTCCAGTCTGCCAAGGACCTGGCCGCTACGCTCACCGACGATTTCTTGAGCAGCCGGGTGGACAGCGTGCTTCTGGTCTACAACCAATTCCGCTCCGTGGTCTCTCAAAGGGTCAGCATCGATCCCCTGTTGCCAGTGGCACCGAGCGCCGCTGGCCGTGGCGGTCAGGACTTTCTCTATGAGCCGAGCAAGCCCGAGATCCTCGACTGGATTCTGCCGCTCTACCTCGAGATGCAGATCCACGCCGCCTTGCTCGAATCGATCGCCTCGGAATTCGGCGCGCGCATGACCGCGATGGAAAATGCCACCAAGAACGCCACCGAGATGATCGACCGGCTTACCCTGCAGTACAACCGCGCCCGCCAGGCCGCCATCACCAAAGAGCTGATGGAGATCGTGGGCGGCGCCGAGGCGCTCAAAGGCTGAATTCACCTGAGGTCGCAGATCATGATCCCGACAAACACCAGTAATCAGCAAGGAAAAGTCGTCCAGGTCATCGGTCCCGCAGTGGACGTGAAATTCGAAGGCTCGGGGGGCCTGCCCGAGATCAACACGGCGCTAACCCTGAGCAACCCGGCCATTGACGCCACCCCGGACAACCTGGTCATCGAGGTGGCGCAGCACCTGGGCGAGCAGACCGTGCGCTGCGTGGCCATGGACACCACCGACGGCTTGGTGCGCGGCACGCCGGTGAAGAATACCGGCGCCCCCATCATGATGCCGGTGGGCCGCGAGGTTCTCGGCCGCATCGTCAACGTGGTGGGACGGCCGGTCGACGAGCGCGGCCCGGTTCCCGCCACCAAGTTCTTGCCCATCCACCGGCCCGCGCCGAAGTTCGTCGATCAATCGGTCAAGGTCGAGATGTTCGAGACCGGCATCAAGGTCGTGGACCTGTTGGCGCCCTACCGGCGTGGAGGAAAAATCGGCCTATTCGGCGGGGCGGGCGTGGGCAAGACCGTGATCATCCTCGAACTCATCAACAACGTAGCCAAGAAGCACGGCGGTTTTTCGGTGTTCGCTGGCGTGGGCGAGCGCACGCGAGAGGGACGCGATCTCTACGACGAGATGACCCACTCCAAACTCTCGACCGGCGAGCCGGTCATCTCTAAGGCCGCGCTCATCTACGGCCAGATGAACGAGCCGCCCGGCGCGCGCCTCCGCGTGGGCCTGTCCGCGCTCACGGTGGCCGAGTACTTCCGCGACGAGGAAGGCCAGGACGTGATGTTGTTCATCGACAACATCTTCCGCTTCACCCAGGCCGGCTCGGAAGTGTCCGCGTTGCTCGGCCGCATGCCGTCGGCGGTCGGCTACCAGCCCACCCTGTCCACTGAGATGGGCGTACTGCAGGAACGCATCACCTCGACCAACAAGGGGTCCATCACTTCAGTGCAGGCCATCTACGTGCCCGCCGACGATCTGACCGACCCAGCGCCCGCCACGGCATTCGCCCACCTCGACGCCACCACTGTGCTTTCGCGCGAGATCGCGGCACTGGGCCTGTATCCCGCGGTTTCGCCGCTGGAGTCGACCTCGACCATCCTTTCACCCCAGGTGGTGGGGGCCGAGCACTACCAGGTCGCGCGCGATGTGCAGCGCATCCTTCAGCGCTACAAGGAGCTGGTGGACATCATCGCCATCCTGGGCATGGATGAGCTTTCAGAGGACGACAAGCTGACTGTGTCGCGCGCGCGCAAGGTACAGCGCTTTCTGTCACAGCCCTTCCACGTGGCCGAAACTTTCACTGGCCAGGCTGGCCAGTACGTCGAGATCAAGGACACCGTGCGCGGCTTCAAGGAAATCATCGAAGGCCGCTGCGACGACATCCCTGAGCAGGCATTCGTCATGATGGGCGGCATCGAAACTGTGCGCGCACGCGCCGAGAAGATGGCCAAAGAGAGCTAGAGAAGCGATGCAACTGACCGTCACCACCCCGAGCGGCTCCCTGGTCCAGATGGAAGTGGACGAGATCGCCGCGCCCGGCGCCGTCGGAGAGTTCGGCATCTTGCCCGGACACATCCCCTTCATGGCGGCGCTCAAGCCCGGCGTCCTCTTCTATCGAACCAAGGACGGCCCGCGTTTCCTTGCGGTTGGAGACGGCGTGCTACAGGTGGTGCAAAGTGGGGAGAGCAACAAGATTTCGGTGCTGGTGGATCGGGGCGAAGCCGCGCGCGACATCGATCGCGACACGGCAACGCAGGAACTGGCTGCCGTCGACGCGGAGTTGGGAAAAAGCAAGGCCGAGACAGCCGCCGACGTGAAGGCGCTGCTCGCGCGGCGGGCCTGGGCGGCGGCCAGGGTCGATGCTGCGAATCGGGTGAAGTAGAGCGGGTCGAGCGGCGGTGCACGGAGGGAGCGGGGTGGCATTTGGCCAGCGAGGGAGTCGCGTGCTACTGGAAGGGTTGGAGATCCGACTGTGAAAAAGGTAAGTGTGCGGTGCCGACCTAATCGTCTCCAACGTTGTGGCAAGCTCTTCGCGCAGCGGCTCCGGCGCAGAAGGCCGATTGATGCGCCACCAATCGCGGACAGCACGGATTTGGTCAAGAGCGTCGGGTGAGAACTCAATTCTGAGATGCTTCACCGACCTGATCTCGCGCCGATCTCTGCCAGCACTTGCTCAGGGTCACGAACGGCTTGCTTTGGGCACCCTAGGAAAAATGGCGGGCTCGGTGAAATAGCCAGCCGACCCTCGACGCACCCGGTGCCGCCTGCTAGGTCCTGGGGCGATGAAGTTCTTCGTGACCTGCGCCCGGGGCACCGAAGGCGCGCTCCGCCGCGAGCTGGTTGTCCGGCGCATCCACGCCCCCCGTGGCGCCACCGGGGGCGTTTCCTTCGACGGCACCATGGAAGACGGGATGAAGGTGTGTCTGTGGTCACGCGTGGCCATGCGAGTTCTGCTGGAAGTGGGCAGCTTCCCCGCCTCCGACGCCGACACCCTCTACGCCGGCACGCGCGCGGCTGACCTGCGCCGCTTCTTCGGCAGCAGGACCACTCTCGCCGTCACCGCCACCACCCACGAGAACCCCGAACTGCACCACTCGGGATTCGCCGCGCTGAAGGTGAAGGACGCCGTGGTCGATGCCCTCCGCGACCGCATGGGCCATCGCCCCAACGTCGACGTGAAAGACCCCGACGTATCCCTCATCCTGCACCTGCGAGGCCACGACGCTCGCCTCTTCGTCGATCTCGCCGGCGAGCCGCTCCATCGGCGCGGCTATCGCGTGGCCATGGCCGACGCCCCTCTCAAGGAATCCCTGGCTGCGGCAGTGCTCGCCCTGGGGGGCGTGCCCGCCGACCGGCCCTTTGTCGATCCCATGACCGGCACCGGGACGCTGGCCATCGAGCATGCTCTGGCCAGCCGCAACATCGCCCCGGGCCTGCGCCGCGCCTTCGGCTTCGAGCGATGGTCTGACCAAAGCCACCTGCCGGTGTTCGCGCGACTCAAGAAGGCAGCGCAGGACGCCAGATTGGCCAAAGCCCCCTGCCCCATTCTGGCCCGCGACATCTCGGCTGCGGCGATTCAGTCGGCCCGCCGGAATGCCCGAGCCGCCGGGGTGGCCGAGGACATCGAGTTTGCAGTCGCCGATGTCGCGACATTGTGGCCTCACGATCCGCCCGGAACCATCTGCATGAACCCGCCCTACGGCGAACGGCTGCCCGGTCCGGCACCGGAACAACCGCTGGACCAGCTCTACGCCAGCGTCGCCCGCACCCTAGACCAGATGCACGGGTGGAGCGCGGTCATCCTGTGCGGCAATCCGCTGCTCGCGCGAGCCCTCCGGCGTAAGCACGAGATTTCCCACCGCCTGTGGAACGGCCCGCTTGAAGCGCGCCTGCTGGTGTACCGGCTCTAGCCCGCACTATTCACGAGCTGCACCAAGTCGATGTCTGTGCGGGCTAGGCAAACGCGTGCGGAGCCTGCCGGCTTTGCCGGCAGCGCAGCGTCGCGGGAGGGTTTGGGAACCCTCCCAGGGTTCCCATTACAAACGACCTAGCCCGCCACACTTCAGTGCGCCCGAACCAGTCTGTTACGGTTTGACCGTCGGCAATCCGATCGTGGTGAATAATGCGGGCTAGCCTCTACATTCCGCTCAAGAAACGCCACTTGTTGTTGGAGGTTCGTTCCAGCAGGAACCTATGGCGGTCGTTGACGCGGCGGTAGCGTTCCCCGGTTTCGCTCTGAAGCTCGAACGCGCCGTTCAAAAACGCATCGACCTCAACCTGCTCCCCCTTCACCCTGACCTGTTGGTATTCGATGTCGTAGCGAAGAGACTGCACGCGCCCCAGGCGAGCGGTCAGAACCTCACGCAAGCCGTCGTAACCGTAGTCATCGTTCGCCTGAGGCGTGCCTCCATCCTCGAAGTACTTCTTCGAAGCCAGCATCAGCAGTCCTTCAATGTTCTTCTCGATGAGAAAAGCTCGATATTGCTCGATGGTCTGGACGATGGCCAGGTTGTCCTCAGTGGCAGGGATGGTCGTTCCGACCAAGTACCGCGTGTGACCGCAGCCAGCAATGGCCGCTGCAAACACGACCGCCAGTGCACCGAATCTCGAGGTTGTCATGCGCTTCTTGGAGGGAACTAGCATCAATCGTTCCAGCAGGAAAGGCCCACGATCAGGCCCGTCCTTCGCCGCGCCCAGTCCCACCCGCGACTCTCTGGCCAGAAATGGTCCGCGGTGCTGCCAAGATGACAGCGCATTGCCATGTCAACGCCTAAACAGCCGATCGACATTCTCCTTCTCCCAAGCAGAGGCACGCTCGTAGTCGGCGAATTCACGTTCCTGGGCGAGAAACTCCGGCGGATGGAAGCAGCGCCGACTCCCGTTGCGACGGATCTCGTACCTGCCGTGAAGCATCTCGTGAAACACGATCCACTCGACGAAGAAAGGCGGCACCTCGGCGCGGTCCAACGCGGGATGGACGCGGATGATGCGGTCCTCGACAGAAAAACTGCCCATCTTGATGGACCGTTGCTGCGCTCGGAGAACCGCATGGCCCCAGGTGATCTGCGCCTGCAAAGTCCCATGGAAGTAGCGCCGGTTCAGGCGATCGAAGATGTCCTTCAAGTCGTGGAAGCGTCCAACCGGCCGCAACTTGAGCTGGCGTGGCCGGCGTGGTGCCCGACTGATGATGTGTTCGTGACGCTCGATGAACTCCCCGAGAACTCCGGACGCGCGCCGGTCGTTGTGGACCACGTAGCGCGCAAGGGCCCGCACCAGCCGAGGCTCGGCGCCGGCGAATACCTGGTGAATTCTGACCGCGTAGGCCGCCGGCTCGCGTCGCACCGCCACGATGTTGTAGTGGTTGCTGGTCAGCGTGAGGCGCAGGCTCTTGCCGGGCGGTAGATAGGCAGCTACGGCGTGCTCGAGCCGAATCTCCTCCAGTGAGCGGCCGCCAGCGGGCAACCGGACGACCCGGCCCGGGTTCCTTGCTCGCGCGGCCCAAAGCGACATGGGGGCAGAGGCAACCGTTCCGTCGTCGGAATCGGCAAAGCGGAAGGTCAACTGTCGTGGATCCACGCAAGCCGACTCACCGTCCGTGGGCATGGAGTCGGCACCTTCAGGGAGCATCGTGCTCAATTGTCTCCTTGTCGCGTCGCAGTTCTCACTTTCGATTCTGCGATCGTATCAACCTGCTAGCTGTGGATCAAAAATCTATCACTTTGAAGTTATTTGACTTTTCCTGTGGATAACTACCTTTCAGCATAAGTAGGTAAATGTGCGAGCAAATGACATCAACACGCCTCACTGTTCTGGCCGACGAGCGTAGAGCGCATCTCACAAATCCGGACCGAACCATGGCCGAGCGGGAGCGATTTGTGAGACGCGCTCCAGCCTTCAGCCCTGTGGCTTGGGCGTGTCGGTGGCCGCGGAAACCGCAGTCGTTTCAGCCACGACCTGCTCAGTTCCGGAAGACGCGGAGATGCTGCCAGAGATGGGCGCGACACCCTGTTGCGACTCGGCAGCAGCCGGGACCTCGGCTGTCTCAGCTTGCCGGCGCGGGTCATCGCGGACCGGCTCTTCCTCCTGGTTGGCCGCGCTGCTGCGTTCTTCCTCTTCCAACATGGCCTCAACCTCGGCCGGCGGGCCAAGTTTCTTGCGCCGCCGCCGCCGCCGATCCGCGCGCTCGCCCTCGCGGTCCGCATCCGATCGATCGAGCGGCGTCTTCTGACTTGGGGAACGCAACTCGAAATCCTCGAGCGCGAACGATCCGCGCGCCTTGACGATGATACGCTTCTGCAGGCGCTTCTCCATGTCCTCCAGATACCCGTGATCCGTGGTAGCCAGCACCTGCGCGACGTCAGGGTGCACTTCGACCAGCACGGTGTCCCCTTCGATCAGGTTGCCCTGCCGCCGGATCTCGCGCAGAAGCTCGTAGGCCACAGTTCGCCGCGACTTGGTGTAGCCCTTGCCCTCGCAGTGTTCGCAGGGCTCGGTCAGGGCGTGCAGCAACGACTCGCGGGTTCGCTTGCGGGTCATCTCGATCAGGCCCAGCTCGGAAATACGGGTGACCACTGCCTTTGATCGGTCTCGACGCAAGTGATCGTTGAAGGCACGCGTGACCCGGTCGCGGTTGGAGGCGCGGTCCATGTCGATGAAGTCGACCACGATCATGCCGCCCAGAGAGCGAATGCGCAGTTGCTCGGCAACCTCGCGACAGGCTTCCAAGTTGGTCTGGGTAATGGTGTCTTCCAGATTCTTCTTGCCCACGAAACGGCCGGTGTTGACGTCGATGGCGGTCAGTGCCTCCATCTCGTCGACGATAAGGTAGCCGCCTGACTTGAGCCATACCTTGCGCTCCAGTGCCCGGTCTATTTCGATCTCGATGCCGTAGCCGTCAAAGATAGGCTCCGGCCCATCGTACAGATCGATCTGCCCGGTGAAGTCCGGCATGAACGCCGCAATGAACTTCTTGATCTTGTCGAATTCGGCGCGGGAATCGATGATCAGCTTGGCCACGTCGGGCGTGAACATGTCGCGCACCGTGCGCAGCAACAGATCGAGATCGTTGTAGATCAGCGCAGGACAGCGACTGTTCTGGGTACGGCGGACAATCTCGTTCCACAGCTTGATGAGAAAATCCATGTCCGCGCGGAGATCTTTCTCCGGCACGTTCTCCGCAACCGTACGCACAATGAAACCCGTGCCCGGCGGCCGCATCTGATCGATGATCTCGCGCAGGCGGCGCCGCTCCTTGTCCGAGGAAATGCGCCGCGAGATTCCCACGTGCTCGACGGTAGGCATGAACACCAGATGGCGGCCGGGCAGCGAGATGTAGCGGGTGGCCCGGGCGCCCTTGGTGCTGATGGGTTCCTTGGTCACCTGAACGACGATTTCCTGCCCCTCTCTCAGCAGATCCTCGATGCGAGCCCCACCGGGCGGCCCAGACGGCTCGTTCTCTTCGTCGTCGTCCTGGGCAGCATCCCGCCCTTGTCCCTCACCCGCTGAGACTAGCCGGCGAAGATCGTCCGGCGTCCCACGCACGTCCGAGACGTGCAGATAGGAGGACTTCTCCAGACCAATGTTGACAAAGGCCGCTTGCATCCCCGGCAAGACTCGATCCACCCGGCCCTTGTAGATGTTCCCCGCGATGCCCCGTTCCTGTTTGCGCTCTATGTAGAGCTCAGCCAGAAGGCCGTCCTCCACCAGCGCAACGCGAGTCTCGGGTCCGTCCGCGTTGATGACCAGAAAGCTGTCAGTCATTTAGGACTGTGAAAAACCGGCATCCAGGTTCGACAACCCTGACGTCAATGTCAGAGGGATCAGACCCTCGGTGTCTCGTCGTCGTGGCCGATGTAGCATGAAAACCTCACAAATTCAAATAGTTCCGAGTCGAGCAGGTGTCTCTGCCCAGGCCGGCACGTTAGTTGCTAACCATATTCCGGCAGCAACGAACGGCGGCACTGACTCCGAGAGTTGCTCCTCCTCCCAACACACCGGCGCAAGTCGGTGTGACCTAACCTCGCGGTTGAAATTCTTTAACCGCCTAACATAGATAGCCAAGCTTAACCAGCTTTGCTTAGAGATTTTGGCAGCCCTCGTGGACAACCACGGGGGCTTTGCCGTTTTGAGAGCTACTTCATTCATTGGCGGAATAGCGTGACGTGAAGGTACACGTAGGCGCCAACGAAGAGTAGCGCATCGATGCGGTCGAGAATACCGCCGTGGCCCGGAATGGACCGGCCAGAGTCTTTGACGCCCGCGGTTCGCTTGATGAGAGACTCGACCAGGTCACCCGCCGGCCCGACCACGCCAGCGATCAAGCCGATCGCCACCCGGTCAGCGATGGCCAGAGGAGGCGAAAATGCCCATCCGAAAGCCCACCCTGCCACGAATGTCACAGTGAGGCCCGCCGCTAGTCCGCCCACCGCTCCTTCGACGGTCTTTCCCGGCGAAAGCGTCGGCGCCATCTTGTGCCGCCCCCACGCCCGGCCCACGAAGTAGGCTCCGGTGTCATTGCCAAAGGCAACTGCGATGGCAAGCGCAACCCATGCCGGCCCAAAGCTGCGGTGCAAGAGGGGCAAAGCCGCCAGCAGTCCACCGACGTAGAACACGCCAAATTCCGCCGCGTAGAGCCGCGCCCCTGCCGCCGGGATGTCGACTGCGCGCACCAGCATCAACATGGCCACGGCTAGCGTAGCGGCCAAAAACCACAGCGCGCCCAGCTCCGGCCGAAAGTAGAGCGCCAGATACAAACCCACGCCGACCAACACGACCCCTGCACGCTCGGCCGCAGGTCGAGCAGCCATGGTCATGGCCGTGTACTCGCGCAAGGCCAGAGTAGCCACCACGAGACACAAAGCCGCCATGCCGAGAGGCTCGCGCCAGAAAACCAACGCCCCGACAGAAGGCAGCGCCACCAACGCCGATGCGATCCGGACGAGCAGATTCTTTCGATCCGGCTTCACACCCTACGCCTCACCCCAGACGCCGAAGCTGTTCTCCGGTGCGGCCGAAACGTCTCTCGCGGCCTCGGTATGATTCCAGGGCACGCACGAACTCGTCGCGACCAAACTCGGGCCAATAGGTGTCGGTGAAATAGAGCTCTGCGTAGGCCGATTCCCAGAGCAAGAAGTTCGACAGCCGAACCTCCCCCGAGGTGCGAATCAGAAGGTCGAGCTGAGGCAGGTCAGCAGTCTGCATGGCTGACTGGAAGCACTCCTCCGTGACATCGCCGGGCGAAAGTGCTCCGCGCTTGACCGACTCGCACAAGGCTCGGGTCGTGGCGACGATGGATTCGCGGCCACCGTACGAGAGTGCCAGGCAGAGGGTCATGGCTGGGTTGCCGGCCGACTCGCGGACCAGGGCGTCGAGCGGCTCGCGCACCAGGCCGGGCAGCCGGTCCAAGTCTCCGATGGTGACCAACCGGATAGCATTGTCCATGATCTCAGCCCGTTCCGCGATGACGTACTCGCGCAGGAGCCGCATCAACATGGCGACTTCCTCGGGCGGACGAAGCCAGTTCTGTGCCGAAAACGCGTACAGAGTCAGGGCCTTGACCCCGATCTCGCGCGCGGCGCGCACCACCTCGTGTACCGCATTCGCCCCCCGACGGTGGCCTTCGATGCGCGGCAGCCCCCTGTCCTGCGCCCACCGGCCATTTCCGTCCATAATAATTGCAACGTGGCGCGGCAAGACGGCGGCATTGATGGGCATAGACGATTCCGGGTACCACAGGAATGGGTTTGCTTCAACTCTCCGCGCAGGTCTGCGGCAAGAAAACGGGTTTGTAGGCCGCCCCGTAATCGTCTACCCTTCGGCAGAGGATTGTCTCCACAAGCCCCAGAGAGGTGATTGCGATGAAAACGCGTGAAGATATCGAGTCTTACCTGCTCAAGCTCGGCGTCGCTCACGAGGACATGGGCAACAACGTCTGGCGCATAAGAGACAACGGCTTCGACAACCTCTTGGTCTCCCTGGCCGGCCCCGTGGTGGTGTTTCGACTCAAGGTGATGGACCTGCCCCAAGGCCGGCGGGAAGCGCTCTTCGAAACTCTGCTCAGGCTCAACGCCAGAGAGATGGTCTACGCCACGTTCGGCGTCGACGGCAACGCGGTCGTGCTCACGGATTCGTTGCCCTTGGAGGATCTGGACTTCAGTGAACTCCAGGCGGTGGTGGATGACATGGGAATGGCCATCAGCAAGCACTATCCGGCGCTGTCGAAGTTTCGCGCGGCGGCCTAGACCGAGCAGCAAGCGCCCGGCAAGAAGGAATCAGTCATGGGAATATTCTCGCGGATCGGAACTCTGATTAAGTCGAATCTCAACGATCTCATCTCCAAGGCGGAAGATCCGCAGAAGATGCTCAACCAGCTCGTCGCCGACATGCAGAACCAGCTTGTCGAGGCGAAGAAGCAGGTGGCGGTCTCAATCGCGGACCAGAAGCGTCTGGAAAAACAGCGCGATGAGCAGACCGAGCTGGTCCAGGAATGGGAACGCAAGGCCATGCTCGCGGTGCGCGCGGGCGACGACAGCCTTGCGCGTGAGGCGCTCAAGCGCAAGAGCGAGCATGAGGCGCAGGCGGCGGAGTTCACCAAGCAGACCCAGCTACAGAAAGACTCGGTGGACAAGCTGAAGGAGCAACTGCGCACGCTCAACGACAAAATCGAGGAAGCCAAGCGGAAGAAGAACATCCTCATTGCGCGCCAGAAACGCGCCGAGGCGCAGAAGGCGATCCAGGACACCATGCAGGGTCTGTCGGACACCAGCGCCTTCGACACCTTCGAGCGCATGGCGCAGAAGGTGGACCAGATCGAGGCCGAGTCTGACGCCTCGGTGGAGTTGGGCGGTGAGTTGTCAGGGGACACCCTGCAACAGAAATTCAAAGCCCTGGAGTCTGGTAGCGCCGGCACCGACTCGGCGCTGGCCGAGTTGAAGGCCAAGATGGGCCTTGCCCCCGCGCCCGAAGCCAAGGCTGCCCTGCCCTCTCAGGTCACCCAGGATGAGTCCAAAATCCCCAGCGTGCTTACCACAGAGAACCGCAACAAGTAGGGTGCCACTCGGCTCGTGCAGCCTGACGCGTGGGGAGCCAGCCGGCTCCCCCTGCGAGGGCTTCGGGACCGCCGGCCGCCCTGCCCACCCCGCGCGCGTCGCGCGCGCCCTCGTCGCCGGCGGCCCACCATCGCGGGAGCGAGAGGGAGCCAAGCCCCCGTAAGATGCCAGGGTTTGGCGAGGCCGAGCGAAGCGAGCGGGGTGGGGGTGGCGGGTGGGGGGCCGAAGGGCGAAGCGAACCCTTTGAGGGTTCCCATTTCAATACCCGCAAGCTAGGACGCCGACCAGCCGATGGAATAGTCCAATGGCATTCACGGTCCTGCTGGTCGACGATGACCCGATGGCTCGCAGCGCCATGGAGCGAGCCATCCTGGACGACGCTAGGCTGCGGCCTTTCGGACCCAAGGTGCTGCAAGCGGCGAGTGGCGAGCAAGGCCTCGCCATGTTCGTCAACGATCGCCCGCAGGTGGTTGTCACCGACCTCATCATGACCGGCATGGATGGCTTCGCGTTCTGTCGAGCCGTGCGCGAAGCCCCTTTCGGACAGGACGTCGGGCTCATCGTGATATCCGGCATCTACAAGGATCTCTCCCTGGCCGCTAGCCTTGAGAAGGACGTCCGCGCAACCTTCTTGCCTAAACCGTTTTCCCGGACTGATCTCATCGAAGCGATGTTGGCCTGTCTGCGCGTGCCGGGCCGACCCACGGTCTCGATGGCGCACTCCCCGACTGCAGCAGTGGTCTCTCCTCCCCCGCCGGTGGCTGAAGGCCGGGCCTTCCCGTCGGGAAAAACCCCGCGACCGGTCGTCACGCCACCACGGTCGCAGACACCGGGGCCGACTCTCCACGTGACGACCGACCCTGCGCAGGCGCCCACGCCCGGACCCCTTTTGCGGACTGCCGCGCAGCCAGCCTCGATACCCGCCAGGCCGCACCCAGCCGCCGCGATGGATGGGACAGAAACCCTGCGTTTTTTCCCGTCTACTCCTCCCTCGCGAGCTTTGTCAGGGCCGTCCGGCTCACTGGCCGAGCGAGGGGTTCCCAAGCTGCTCTTCGACCTGACGGACGGAGGTCAGACGGGCACGCTTGCTTTGGCTCGCGGCAAGGTGCGGAAGGAAATCTATGTACGGGACGGCAAAATCGTCGCCGCCGACTCGAATCTGCGCCAGGAGGCCCTAGGAACCCTGCTCTGTTCCAAGGGCATCATCGACGAGCGGCAGCTCGCCTACTTGCTAGCCGAGACCAAGGCCCGCGGCCACAAAATGGGAGCCGTGCTCATCGAACTCGGTTGGCTTTCGCCCGACGAGGTGTTGCAGTGTCTGGCCGCTCAGGCACGCAAGCGCATCTCCGACTGCCTGCGCTGGGAGGAGGGAAGCTGGAGTCTCTTCCCCGGCGACACCTTCGGCGACCGAATCATCGAGCACCAACTGGACGTCGAACGCATCATCTTTATGGGGCTGTTCCGCAGCACCACGCCCGAGAAACTGGTCAGCCGCTTTGACGAGAATGGCGCCCGCGAGGTCAAGCTGACACGTCGTTTTGGCCTGCATCGCCCCGGCTTCGAAGCGGTCTTCGGATCCGAGATCATCCGCGTCCTGGCAGCCGGAACCAGCGTGGGCTCGCTTGCGTTGCGGGACGACGCCCAGCTAGTCATTGCCGCCATCGATGCCCTGCTCGAAACCGGCCTGGCCGAGTTGTGCGACCCGGTCAGAAAGCCTGAAATCGCTCCCGTACCCAACGCTTGGCAGTCCTCGCTCTCGTTGGAGAAGTTGGGGTCCGAGGTCTGCAGGCGCATCGACTCCATCCGTATGGAAGCCCCCGACGAGCTGTTCAGTCAGGTCCCGCCGACCGCGACCCCGGCCCCAGAAGAAGAAGCTGGCATTCCTCGGATGGCAGACGCGCAGGACTCCGGTGCCCTGGACGTCGGCTTGCGAGCCATCACCCTCAAACCCGAAGAAGATGGGGCGGGCGCACCTGGCCGTGACTCGCCCAGCGAGGCTTTGCGACAAGCCATGCTGCGCACCTACCTGACCATCCGTGGCGAGAGCCTCTACGAAGCGTTGGGCGTGGCCCGCGAGGCCCCGGCTGCGGAGATTCTCGCGGCCTGTGCGGCCAAGTCTGCCGAGTTTTCGCCCGCCGCCGTGGCTGGGATCGATCTGGTTGCCGCTGATCGGGCCAGGCTCGATGCTCTGCGCGCAGCCATCGACCACGCGGCCAGGATTCTCGCCAATCCGCTATTGCGGCAGGGCTACGACCGAACCCTGGCACCATCCTCGTCGCCCGAAGCAGATCCTTTGGGCGCCGAGCTGGCCTTCGGCGAGGCCATGCGTCTCTTCAACGCTGACAAGATCAGCGAATCCCTGCCGAAATTCGAAGCGGCAGTGCGCGCCCGACCTGACCAGGCGCTCTACCATGCCTACTTGGCTTGGGCACAGTTGGCAGCTTACGGTCCCGACTGGGCCGGCGCGGCCCGCAACGCCCTCCAACACGCCCTTGCGCTCGATCCCGACTTGGCTGAAGCGCACGCCATGCTTGGCCGCCTGGCAGCCACGGAGAACGACGCAGCGACCGCCCGCAAGCATCTGGAGCGAAGCCTGGAGCTGCAGCCGATCCAGCCTGACGTGGTCGAGCTGCTGCTGCAGGCCTATCAGCGACTCAACGACCCCAAGGGCGCAGAGGGGTTTCTGCGCAAACTCGTCGCCGCTCTGGGCGAGCGCGCCCAGCCATTGCGGCAACGCTTGTGGCGCGAGTTGGCCAACCTCTACGAGAACCAACTGGGCGATCGGCTTTCCGCGCGCATCGCGTACGACATGGCGGCGCGCCTCGCGCCGGATGACATCGACATTCTGAGAAAGTCGGCTGAGATGAACGCGGAGGATCCCACGCGCTGGCGCGAAATGGCGCGTGCGATCGCCGCGGGATGGCAGCTCCATCCCGAAGACGGCCGCGCGGGGCAGCGGCTGGTGGACCTGTTCCTCCAGCAAGGAAGACAGGAGGCGGCGCAAATCGCGGCCGCGGCCATGGTGCTGCGTGGGTTGGGTGACGACGAGATTACCAAGCTGGCCAGCCAAGGCCGGCCCACGGTCTTGAGTCGGATCTCGAGCAAGCTACCCGCCAATTGGCCTGGCCGCATTGGCTACACCCCCGAGTTCGCAGACGTTGAATCGCTGATCGCGCTCTTGGTCGATTCCGGGGTTCTCCCGCCGGTCACCAGCCCGGATGGGTGGCTCGACAGCGGCGCAGTGGTTTCGTCCAGCCAACAGCCGGAGCCGTTCCGTCAGGTACTGCACTACGTCTGCGGGCTCTTGGAAATGCAGGCTCCCCCCGTGCTGTGCCACCCGGTGCCCTGGGGCAGCGCACGTATGGCCCACCTGCAAACGCCCGCACTTCTCTGCAACTCAACCCTTCTCGAACACTCCGACTCGGTCGAACTCGGGTTCAGGTTGAGCCGCGCCCTGGCGCTCGCTACCACGGGACGGCTGGCCGGCTCCGTCCGCTCGGGTGGCCAGTTGCGCCCCTTTGTCATGGCCGCGCTCGCCACAGCCCGCGGGTCGTTGCGCCTGCAGGAGCAGGCCTTCGATAGCGCTAGAGATGCGATCGCCTCTCTCGCTGCACCCGCACGCGCACGCATCACGGAAGTCAGCCAACAGCTAGCGGGCAAGTATGGGGCGATGAACCTGACCGCTTGGGCCAAGGGCCTGGATCGGATGGCCTCACGCCTGTCGCTGGTGATTTGCGGCGATCTGCCGCGGGTTGCACGCGCTGTGGCCGCAGAGGAAGGCCAAGCGGCCCTCGATGACCTGCTGGCGTTCGCCTTGTCGTTCGACCATCTTGACCTTTGCGAAGAGCTCCGCTCGGGCAGTGCCTTGACCGCTGAACCCAAATAGCGCAGTGCGTCCCCGGTTCTCCCACTTACGTTCGTAATGATTGTCCCTTGCCCCAAAAGCCTGTTATAGGGTGAAGCAAAGGCAGACTGTACGGGGAAGATGCGGAGCGCTCCGGGGCCGCAGTAGGCCAGAGATGGCCTTGTCCGTACCGGTGGTTGCATCGAGAAGTCCGGAGAGGAAGAATAAGAACGATGGCCCAAAGTCAGACGCACACGACGGCACGCTTTAATGGAGTCAAGGTTTTCTCGGCCACGATGGCCCAAGAGCGAGAGAACCTTGGCGAGAAGGTTACCGCCTGGATTCGTGAACACCCGCAGTGCCAGGTGGTCGATACCATCGTGACCCAGTCCTCAGACGAAGCGTTCCACTGCCTCGCCATCACGGTCTTCTACCTGGAAGACCGGCAGGCAAAGTAGCTTCTCCCGTGCCCGACAGGCTGGTGGGCGGACAGGAGGAGTCGAAGTCTATCCTGCGTGGTGGTCGTCTATCCGTCTATCCGCCGACAAACACGAATGGGTAGCTGACTGAGCCGCCTCCCTTTTGCGACCTAGGGAACGACCATCGTGAAATCTGCGCGGTCACGCACCCCGGCAGCGGCGTGTCGCTGAAAGCCGGGGCATCCACGCGCAAGCTCGCCGGGTGGCCGTCAGCGCCGATGGAGAAGCTGACGATGGCTTTGCCTGACCGAGCCTGACCGGTACGCGCCATGTTCATGTAGCAGCCACGCACCGCCATCAGGTTTCCCCGGATGATGCGCTGGACCTCCTCACCCGCAGGTTGTTCGGGCAGATCGGGCACCGCCTGAACCGCAGCGGGACCGGCCAGGACCGGAGGGGGTTCGGCCTTCACGTGGGATGCGCGGCGCACGTTTCCCATCAGGCCCTCGCCGCGGTCATCTTCGATGTACGCGACGTCTGCCCCGGCCTGAGCCAGGGCAGCCCACTTCTTGTCGAATTCCGGATCAGAAGTGGGCGCGCTCGCCACAGAAGAAGCACCCTTGTTTTCGGCGCGCTTCGAGCACGCCACAGCCGAAAAAACCACGAGCAGCCCGAGTCCTGCAACCAGCAGCTTGGTGTTGTTCCGCATGGCTCGGCATTTTACACCCGTCGGGCCGGTGGTGGCATCCGGAAGTCTGAGGGCAACATGGTCTTGGGCCGAAAAGGTGATGCTCTCTGGGCACGGCGAACTCGCCGCAGGACGAAGACCCAGAAACCGAGGGAAAGCGCGGTGATGGTGACCCAGATGAACCAGTTGAGGCCGTGCAAGAGCGCGAAGTTGTAGGCGCCGTGGAAAAGCACGGGTAGGGCCAAACAGAAAATCCGGTCGCGCCAGACACCGCCGACGCGCCGGCCAGTCTTGGCGCCGAACTTGACACGGCCAGCGTAGTAGCCCATGGCCCCGCCGAACAGGGCGTGTGCCGGAACCGCAAACACCGCTCGCTGCCAAGCGATGCCCACGCCGCGACTCGAAAGATAGACGAAATTCTCCAACGTGGCGAAGCCAAGCGCGATGGTCACACCGTAGATGAGGCCGTCGAGCGGCTCGTCGAACTCGCGCCAGTAGTAGACCGCGGCCATCAGCATGACCCACTTGGCGACCTCTTCGACCAAGCCCGAGAGCACAAAGGCCTCGAAGAGACGCGCCGGCTCGCCGCCCAGGTGCAGCCACTCCTCGGATACCGCGTCTGCCAAGCCAGCGACCATGCCTTGTGCCGCCAGCATCGAGTACATGCCCAAGAGGTACGCGACAAGAAGACGGGAGATCGGCTCGCGATCATAGCGATCGCGAAGATAGAAATAGACGAGGAGCGCCAGGGAAGGCGCTGCCGCAACAAGCACGGTCCACATGGGCTCCCCAGGGTAGCACCGATCGCCGCGGGCTCGAACCGGCCGTGGCCTGCCGCCAGGACAAGCGCTATGATTCAATAAAACATCATAAGGGGGCGAAATAGTTTCGACGGGAGTAAGCGAAGCTCTGGTAGCGTGCCGAGGCGCCCGAGGCCTCGTAAAAACGGGCAACAAACAAACGCGAACGATAACTCGTTTGCGATGGCCGC
>Ga0182027_10002929_pt1 | contig 27398 bp, 23 predicted proteins | sample 712E1DmetaG_FD_121300 | JGI IMG/M metagenome (GOLD analysis project Ga0182027, IMG submission 121300) | Permafrost microbial communities from Stordalen Mire, Sweden - 712E1D metaG (Illumina Assembly) | ecosystem: Environmental > Terrestrial > Soil > Wetlands > Permafrost | place: Sweden...
ATAATATTTGCTTTGCTCGCGCTCCTCCTGCCGGCGGACCTCGCCGTAGGTGACCTTCTCGTTCCAGGGCAGTTCCCATGCGGCTTTGACGTTGTGCAAGCCGATCAGGATGCGCTCGAGGCCATAGGTGATCTCCACCGCCACCGGGTCGAGCGTTACACCGCCCACCTGCTGGAAGTAGGTGAACTGTGTGATCTCCTGACCGTCGAGCCAGACTTCCCAGCCAAGTCCCCAGGCCGAGATGGCGGGTTGTGCCCAGTTGTCTTCCACAAAGCGAATGTCATGTTGGCGCGGGTCGATACCGATGGCTTTGAGCGAATCCAGATAAAGTTCCTGCGGGTTACCGGGGTCGGGCTTGAGAATAACCTGGTACTGATAATGCAGTTGGAAGCGGTTGGGGTTCTCGCCATAGCGACCGTCATCGGGTCGCACCGACGGCTCGACGTAAGCCACGTTCCACGGCTCAGGGCCGAGCACGCGCAAAAAGGTGGCGGGGTTCATTGTCCCTGCGCCGACCTGTGTGTAATAGGGCTGCCACAGCACACAGCCGCGTTCGGACCAGAATGTTTGGAGCTTGAGGATGACCTGTTGGAAAGAAAGGGGCATATTGAATTTACGATTTTTGATTGAAGATTTAGTTAAGCAATTGGATTATACCGTACACGATTCTGATTCCCCGATTTAGATTGGTTCAAGCGATTCGAGCAATAATAAGAGTTGAATTCAGTTTGTCCTGCCGAATTAATATATAAAATTATACGGCTTTAGTCATATAATTACAAAGTCTTTTCGAAGGTTACTGAATAACTTATTTTAGGAGGGTCAGATGTCTGCTGGAACTTTCTTTGATGACCAAAAAGAGCAATCTTTTGTAAAGTCAACCATTGTCTCAAAATACTTTTGGGCATGGGCAAAAGTAATAACTTCTGTACAAGACAGATATAAAAAAACAGACAAAAGGATTGCTTATATTGATTTGTTTGCTGGCCCTGGTCGTTATGAAGACAACACAAAATCAACGCCGTTGTTAGTCCTTGAGAAGGCAATTGCTGATCCACAAATGGCTAAGAGGCTTGTAACGTTTTTCAATGACAAGAATCTAAAAAACACGCTTTCATTAAACCAAGCAATTCAGGAATTACCTGGTATTGGAAAACTCAAATACCAACCGGTTATCAAAAATATTGAAATAGGCTCTGCTATTGCGGAACAATTTAAGCAAATGAGCGTCGTACCTACTCTACTTTTTGTAGACCCTTGGGGTTATAAAGGCCTTTCGCTAAATCTTATCGACTCGGTTTTGAAAAATTGGGGATGTGATTGTGTTTTCTTCTTCAACTACAACCGCATCAACATGGGATTGAATAATGAGAATGTAAAAGAACATATGAATGCTTTGTTTGGAGAAAAACGAGCAAATGAACTCCGAACAAAATTACCAATTTTGTCTCCGCACGAACGTGAATTGACAATAGTCGAAGAGCTAGGCCATGCTTTTCAAACAATGGGCTACAAATTTGTTTTGCCCTTCCGATTTAGAAATGATGATGGAACAAGAACAAGTCATCATCTAATTTTTGTTTCTAAAGAATTTCGAGGTTATGACATTATGAAAAGAATTATGGCGAGTGCAAGTTCAAGCACAACACAAGGAGTGGCATCTTTTGAATATAATCCTCCGGATAAACGAATGCCTTTTCTTTTCGAATTGAGTCGGCCGATTAACGATCTTGCTGATATGTTAATGACCGAATTTGCCGGGAAAACCCTCAGCCTCGGCGATTTCTATGAAAGCCACAGTGTAAACAAGCCGTATACTGAAAGGAATTATAAGGATGTATTACTCAAACTTGAGGCGGAGTCCAAGATATCAACTTCGCCCCCATCATTAGAACGCAGAAAAGAAACTTTCGGTAACAAAGTGAAAATTGCTTTTCCAAAGAAGTTGAATTAGACTTATTAGAACATTAATGCTATGATTGAATCGTCCCTAATTAAAGGTAATCTCACAAGGAGGCAGGAATGGCTGAACATTCTGGGATCGAGTGGACAGAATCCACCTGGAATCCTCTAACTGGCTGTACGAAAGTCAGCCCTGGGTGCAAGCATTGCTACGCAGAACGCATGTCAAAACGTCTGAAGGCTATGGGACAGCCGAATTATGTAAATGGCTTCAAACTCACCTTGCACGAAAATGCCATGGATAAGCCGCTCGAATGGAAAAAGCCACAGGTCATTTTTGTCAATTCCATGAGCGATCTGTTCCACAAGGACGTCCCTCTCGAATTTATCCTTGAAATATTTGATGTAATGCGCCGCTCTCACTGGCATACCTTTCAGGTGCTCACAAAACGTGCTGAAAGACTGGAAGAATTGAGTCCTCAAATTGATTGGCCTGAGAATGTCTGGATGGGAGTCAGTGTTGAAAATCAGGACTACACATTCCGAATTGACCATTTACGGAAAACCGGTGCAAAAACCAAATTCTTGTCACTTGAGCCATTGCTCGGCCCGTTGAACAAATTAAATCTAAAAGGTATCAATTGGGCCATTGTGGGTGGCGAGTCCGGCCCGGGGGCGAGACCACTCGATCCTGCCTGGGTGACGGATATTCGGGACCAATGCCTGAGGGCAAAAGTACCGTTCTTTTTCAAACAATGGGGCGGGGTGCAGAAAAAGAAGGCGGGAAGGACGCTAGATGGCAGGACGTGGGATGAGATGCCCATGGATTTGATAAAGGCATAAGATTCTAAACACAAAGGTTTAAAAGCGAACGGCGCATCTATTGTAGATGCGCCGATTTTGGTTAGAGCAGTATTTTGTTTTTGCTAGATAGCGCCGCGTATTTTAAGGCTTCTTCAACAGCTTCGGGAGTTAGTTGTGGATAAGTCTTTAAAACTTCATCACGGGTCGCACCGCTGGCGAAGAGCTCAAGAATGAATTCGATGCTTAAACGCGTACCAACGATATGAGGTTTGCCGCTTAAAATTTCAGAATTATATGCAATATGAGTAAACATGATTTATCTCCTGAACGCTGATGGAATTATACAGCCAAACGCAGAACGGTGAGTCTAAGCAGCGGGTGCGTTCAGGGCTGGCCAACACACCAAAGACAACCTCACTTTTCTGGCGACTATATATTTTTGATGCGAGAAGTACATTGCTTTGCAACAGTGCTAAAATGTCGGTCATGGATTTTCTCCGACGACCATGAATTGTTCCATTATCATTCGCGCCTACAACGAAGCAACTCATCTGCCCCGTCTGTTGGAAGGCATCAGCCAGCAAGCTGTCAAGGATGTCGAAGTGATTCTCGTGGACTCCGGCTCCACGGATGCCACCGTCTCGATCGCCGAGTCATTCGGGGCACGCGTGGTGAAGATACCAGCAGAAGAGTTCATCTTTGGCAGGTCGCTCAACTTTGGTATACAGGCCGCGAAGCATGAATTTATTGTCATCGCCAGCGCACATGTCTATCCTGTATACCCTGATTGGCTGGAATGTCTCCTGCGTCCGTTCGACGATGACAGGACCGCGGTCGTTTATGGCAAACAGCGCGGCACACGCACCAGCAAATTCTCAGAGCATCAGATCTTTCAGCAATGGTTCCCCGACGAAGACACACAGCGCCAGCCCAGTCCTTTTTGCAACAATGCCAACGCCGCCATCCGGCGCACCTTATGGGAGCAGCATCCCTACGACGAAACCTTGACCGGCCTCGAAGACGTGGCCTGGGCCAAATGGGCTCAGGCACAGGGCTGGAATGTGGGTTATGCAGCAAAGGCGGAGATCATCCACGCCCACAACGAGACGCCGCGCGGCATCCTCAATCGTTACCGGCGCGAAGGCATGGCTTTCAAGCGTATCTTCCCCGAATCGCATTTCAATATCTATGATGTCGTACGACTTACAGCGACGAATATTTTGAGCGACCTTTGGCACGCTGCGCGCCAGCGCCTGCTGCTTCGGAATCTGGCTTCGATCTTTTGGTTCAGGATCATGCAGTTCTGGGGGACATATCAGGGCTATCGGTTATCAGGACCGCTGACGGCACACCTCAGGCAGACCTTCTATTATCCGCGCGGCGCGAATGCCAAAAGCCTGGGTGATTCGACAGAAAGGGATGTCCAGCCGATACGTTATAAGTAGATCAACAAGTTCAGTAAATCACGGATTTGTCAAAAATGCCCAATAAGGTATCCAGCTCTGCTATGGCATCGGATGCGCTTGGAAGAATTTCCACATCTCTGTCGTTGCGTTGATCGGCTTGCCCTTTGGCCAAGTATGAGCGTGAGGATTGATACTAAATAGAATAACGGAGGCGCCGTCCTTGCATTGCCTCCATTCCTGACGAGTGACGGCAATTGCATTCGGCTGAGTTACCGTCGGCGTCGTCACCGTCGGGGTCGCGTTGCACGAATCCCGATTCGCCCAGGCCGCCGCCCAATCCGGAATGGAGGGAAATATATGTCCCGCTGCGGCTCCCTTTCCCGGTCCCCCGTTGTATGGAACCACCGGATCGGTAATGCCGTGGAACGCCATGATCGGCATGGGCCGCGAAGGAGAGCAATCCTGCCAGCCGGGACTTGCATATCCGCCTTCGACCGGTGCAATGGCTGCAAAGATGTCCGCCAGGTCGCAGCCCACGCGGTGGGTCATGCCTCCTCCGTTGGACATGCCCGTGGCAAAAATCCGCTTCGGATCCACCTTGTAATCAGTTTGCAGATTTTTAACAAGGTCACGAATAAATTGCCGGTCTGCGGCGCCAGCCGAACCAGGGTCGGTGTACCATTGCCGATTCATCCCGTTCGGGTATGCCACCAGGAAACCCTCGCTATCCGCGAGCGCGGACAATCCGGTCTCAGCTTCCGCCCCCTTGCCATCGGAACCGAAACCGTGGAAGGTCACAATCAGCGGCACAGCTGTAGCAGATGAATAACTGGCGGGAATATGGACCCACGCATCGCGCGTTTTTCCTCCGCTGGAGAGGCTGATATCGAGGCTTTGCCCGGTCTGCGTTGTTCCGGTACCGGCAGTTTTCGCTGTGTTTGTTTCGGGGCTTTGCCGGGTCTGCAGGATTCTGGTGCCGGGGGTTTTCGCCGTGTTTGCTTCGGGGCTTGGCCCGGTCTGCGGGGTGCTGGTGCCGGCAGTCTTCGCCGTATAAACACATGCCAGCGACAGGGCCAGCATAAGGATAAGCGTGATTCTTTGATTCCACTGTATGTTCATTCCACACCTTTTGCTTTCAACCCTTTATAAAATCCAGGTATAAACTATTATATCTAGAAATTGCCGCTTAGGCTGGAACGGCGTCCTTCGATCACGACAGAGGCAACTAACACAGCAGACACATGATCCCGGGTGGCAAACCTTCTATCATCCGCGCGGCGCGAACGCGAACAGTATGAGCGACTCGAAAGAGAGATGTCCAGCCGATTCGTTATAAGTAGATTGGGAAATTGGGGAAGATATAATATTTTATAAGTCATAATACGTCATGGATTCTTCTTTGCTTGACTACAGAACATGTGTTCTGTATAATAACAGTAGTTACTCACAGCCCTGACATGTAGTACCCGGAAAAACGAGATGCGGCAGGGCATATGCCCTGCCGCATCTCGTTTTTCCGGAATCCTTCGCCCCAGGCTGGAAGCGTGGGGCGAAGGGTGAGTAATTACTAATAACAATATATTCCCGAAGGGTTCTGCTTACTTATGTATTAAACCTTAGCCCGAAGGGCTTTCATGTATTGACGCGAAGCGGTGGCACCATCAGCAGGGGTTTTAACCCCGGCGAATGCGAAGCATAAGCGAAGCGAATCCTGTGGAACCGAAGCGGTGTCTCTTTAAGGATCACCACCAATTGAAGCCGCTGGAATATATGATGCAAAACAAAACACATCGTCCCCGTTATTTTTCTTGGGGTAACCTGCGGCTAGTGATAAATAAAAAAGTATTCGTTCCTCGGAGAACCTAAATACCCGAAGGGTCTTTAGGTTCGGAGATGCCGGGTGCACTTCTCGAAGATGCCGAATGCACTTTTCGGCCCGGCGCGGTACGGATTGAATAAAAGGAATACTAGTAGCTTAACATTTCTTCATCCATACTTGCAAATAACCTGGTCGCAAACTGAAGTTAGGATTCAATCCACGTGTCGCAGGAGGGTATTCGTCCCTCCCAAAAATTAACTATTTTCTACTCAAAATTATTAGGTCCGAAGACGAGGGTTGCCGCAGGTCAGTAGAGGGGTGTTCGAATATTATTCATTCCTGACACCACTATTCCTATTTTGAGTATTTGACCACATCCTTGAATTAACCACTCAGTCGAATAAAGGATAAAATACGATCTACAAAAAAAGGCGAGAATAAATCATGAACTTCACAGACTACCAGCAAAAAGCAAAACAGACTGCCAAATATCCGGTCATCGGACATGGCGTCATCTACCCCACACTGGGACTTGCCAATGAAGCAGGCGAAGTGGCGGGCAAGATCAAGAAGATCTTTCGCGATAAAGAAGGCGTCATCGGCGATGCCGAGCGTGAAGCCCTTAAAGGCGAATTGGGTGATGTGCTGTGGTACCTTGCACAGGTATCCACCGAGCTTGATCTATCCCTGGATGACATTGCCGAACACAATATCGCCAAACTGCTGGACCGTCTGGCACGTGGAAAAATCCAGGGCGATGGAGATAATCGTTAATATCGTTATATATAATGAAAGAAATAGAACAGTGAGTGAAGAATGGCACATAACTATTCATTACAATCCTATTATTTCACAAAACTCTAATCTTATTCCTACACATTCCGCCCTTCCTTTTTGGTAGAATCGAACTTGACCCAAACTATCTCAATTGGGTCCAGGAGAAATAAACATTATGGCTGGCATGGAACGTTTTACCCAGCGAGCAAGAAGGGTTCTTAGTTTAGCCCATCAGGAGGCCGAACGCGGCCACCAGAACAGTATCGGTACTGAACATTTGCTTCTCGGTCTTATGGAAGAAGAAGGCGGTGTGGCAGGCCGGGTGCTGCGCGAGCTGGGGCTTGAATCAACCCGTGTGCGCGAGATCATCGAACGCGTCAGCGTGGAGAGTCATCACGAAGATAGCAAGATCGAACTCGCACCCGATACGCAACAGGTCCTTGAATATGCGGTCGACGAAGCGCGCCGGCTGGGCCATCATTATATCGGCACCGAGCATATATTGCTCGGTCTTGTACGCGTCGACGGCACGGCCATGGAAGTGCTCCGCAGGCTCGGCGTGACGGCCGACCAGGTCCGCCGCCAGACGCGTCGCGTCCTGAATGAAACCGCCTCCACCCCCGCACCCACGGTGGGCGGTACTCAGCCATCCCCCCGGGCGCCGGCTGCCGGTCCGAAGACACCTCTCGTTGATCAACTGGCCACCGACCTGACGACCATGGCCGAGGAAAAGAAACTCGATCCGGTCATCGGCCGCCAGATGGAGATCGAACGCGTCATTCAAATATTGGCGCGCCGCACCAAGAACAATCCCGCCCTCATCGGCGAACCCGGCGTCGGCAAGACTGCCATCGTCGAAGGACTTGCCCAGCGGATCGTCGAAGGCGATGTACCTGCGCCCTTGATGAATAAGCGCGTGCTGCAGCTCGATGTGGGCTCCCTGGTCGCCGGCACCATGTATCGCGGTCAATTCGAAGAAAGACTAAAGCGCGTTATTGATGAGTTGAAGCAGTCCGGTGCGATCCTCTTTATCGATGAAGTTCATATGCTGGTCGGTGCAGGCGCCGCCGGCTCGTCGGTGGACGCTGCCAACATTCTCAAGCCGGCCCTTTCGCGCGGCGAACTGCAGGTCATCGGCGCCACCACGCTGGACGAATATCGCAAGCATATCGAATCCGATGCAGCCCTCGAACGCCGCTTCCAACCGGTGCAAGTGGACGAACCGTCGGAGGAAGAGACGATCGAGATCCTCAAAGGCGTCCGCTCGGCGTATGAGGAGCATCATCATCTGGTGATCTCAGACGAGGCCCTCGTAGCTGCGGCCCACCTTTCGTCACGGTATGTGACCGAGCGCTTCCTGCCCGATAAGGCCATTGACCTGATTGACGAGTCGGCCTCGCGTGTGCGCATGTACAAGAGTCCCGCCGCCAAACAGGCCAAGGATCTGTTCGGTCAGCTGCGCACCGCTCGCCAGAACCGTTCGCTGGCGCAGGAGGAAGGCAACCCTGACGACATCAAGGAATGGGAGAACCGCGAGACGGATCTGGGCGAACAGATCGAACGCCTGCGCTCCGGCTGGGACAGGGCCAACAGCCCGGTCGTTTCGGCGGAGGATATCGCCGAGGTCGTCTCGATGTGGACGGGCGTGCCGTTGATGCAACTGGCGGAAGCCGAATCACAGCGCCTGCTCAAGATGGAAGACGAACTTCGCAAGTCCATTATCGGACAGGAAGACGCCATCGTTGCGATCTCGCGCGCTGTGCGCCGGGCCCGCGCCGGATTGAAGGATCCCAAGCGCCCGATCGGCTCGTTCATTTTCCTCGGTCCCACCGGCGTCGGCAAGACAGAACTGACCAAGACCCTGGCCAAATTCATGTTTGGCAGTGAAGATGCGGCCATCCAACTTGACATGTCCGAGTTCATGGAACGCCACACGGCTGCACGTTTGGTCGGCGCCCCTCCCGGTTATGTCGGTTATGAAGATGCAGGCCAGCTCACCGAGGCTCTGCGCCGCCGGCCCTATTCCATCATCGTCTTCGATGAAGTCGAGAAGGCGCATCCCGAAGTGCATAATATGCTGCTGCAGATCATGGAGGAAGGCCATCTCTCGGATGCCAAGGGACGCAAGGTGGACTTCCGCAATGCGATCATCGTCATGACCTCGAATATCGGCGCGGATATGATCAAGAACCAGACTCTCGGCTTCCAGTTGAAGCGCGACGAAGCGGATCAGGAGAAATTCTCCTATGATGATATGCGCAAGAGACTGAACGATTCGCTCAAGCGTGCCTTCCGGCCGGAATTCATCAACCGCCTCGACAGCATTGTCATTTTCCGTTCGCTGAACAAGGACGACATCGAGAAGATCGTATCGCTCGAACTGGACAAGGTGGCGGAGCGCCTCAAAGAGCATAGCCTCACCCTGACCGCGACCGAGGCCGCGCTCTCCTCCATAGCCGATGAGGGTTACGACCCCGAGTTCGGCGCGCGACCGTTACGCCGTGTCATCCAGCAGAGAGTGGAAGACGTACTCTCCGACCGGGTGCTTGCCGGCGAATTTAACGACGGCGACTCGGTGCTCGTGGATGTTGATCCCGATGGAAAGATCGTTCTGATACGGGCCGAGGAAAAGACACCTGATCCCGTAATATAAATATTGCCGTGAAAACAGAAGGGACGGCCGCCTGGCCGTCCCTTCTGTTTTTTTGTAATCCTTTCTTAATGAATATTTCGCCCTTACAGGTCGTCTTATCCGGTGAACAAGCCTGTAATTTATAAAAAGGAGAATTTATCATGGACAAGAATCTTCAAACCGCGATGCTGGCCGGAGGATGTTTCTGGTGCCTCGAAGCTGTTTTTGATGAAATGAAGGGTGTGGAGTCGGTCGAATCCGGCTATTCCGGCGGCACAGTTGCCAACCCCAGTTACCGCGACGTCTGTACCGGCAGGACCGGACATGCCGAAGTGGTGCAGATCAAATTTGACCCACAGATCGTTACTTTTAAAAACATCCTGAATGTGTTCTTTGCCATCCACGACCCGACCTCGCTTAACCGTCAGGGAGCAGACACGGGGACGCAGTATCGCTCGGCGATCTTCTATCACGATGACGAGCAGAAGGCGACGGCAGAGCAGTTAATTAAAGAGCTGAATGAACAGCACATTTGGGACAAGCCGATCGTCACTGAAGTGACGAAGCTCGATAAGTTCTATGTGGCTGAGGATTATCATCAGGAATACTTCGCCAATAATCCCTACCAGCCCTATTGTCAGGCTGTAGTCGCGCCCAAGGTATCCAAGTTCCGCAAACATTTTCTTGAGATGTTGAAGAAGCCGCAGCCTGTATAAGTGGATTGGGCGCGTCTGATGTCAGAATCAAGGGCACAGAACTGTCGATGTGCCCTTTTTATTTCCCATTTGCTTTTCTGAATAAAGCGATGGTCAGCTCCCGTCCTTTATCTGTTAAGACATGCCCTACACCCGGTAATTTTTCGTATTCCACGTCAAACCCGTACTGGTTGAGCATCCCGGCTAATCCCTGGCTGCCCTCTACTGCCAGCGAATCGTCCTGGTCGCCGATGACAACCAGGAATGGAATCCCTTTGGCGTTGAGATTCGGACGATAATAATTTCCTGCTGACAGGATCGAAACTCCGCTCACGTATTGAGGGTTCGCGAAGGTAAATCCCTGAACAAATTGGGCGCCGGCTGAAAAACCGGCCAGGAACTCCCGGGGAGCAACACTATATTCAGCGCGAACCTGATTGATGGCACTGAAGACTTTCGTCTCGCCATCTGACTGGTACCAGCCCCCGCTGGAATCGGCGATGCTTGGACAAAGGAGGATAAAACCTTCTTTGTCCGCGTAGGACTGCCACCAATTCCAGCAGTCCAGGCCTGAACCCCCCGACCCGTGAATGCCCACAAATAATGGCCATTCGCGGTCGGAAGAATAATTCTTCGGTATATAGAGATAATATTCGACAGGTGAATCATGGCGGTATTTAGCCGGATCTGCGGGAATTGAATTGTAAGCCATCAGCCCCAGCGTCACACAAAAGGCCAAAAGCACAATGGCAGATCCCACCAGGAACCAGTTTGACGCTCGATTCCTTTTAGGTATGTTCTGCAAGGCTGGATTTTGTTGAGAACTTGCCTCTCCTTCACCGGCCGGAGGCACAGGTCCTGATTTTTGATGTGCGGCAAGATCGGCTGGTTGGGCCGATTGGGCAACAACAGTTTGTTTGGAGGCAGTATCTGTTTTAGATGGTAATATGTTATTTCGGTGGGATGTCAATGCAGCCAGAGCCTGTTGCACCCGCGCATCGGTCGGGTTGACACGCAGGCAGGCCTCCAGGATCTGGATCCGCTGCTCGATCGAAGTATATGTTTCAGCATACCACAACCAGGCAGGGACATCACATGGATCTGCTTTTAGGATTCGCCCCAACTCCCGGCGGGCTTCAGCGGTTTTACCGCCGTATACCAACTGGATGGCGCTTTGCAAACGGTCATCTGCCATAAAAACCTCCCGCATGATTGCAGTTGCATCCGTTCAAATTGCTTGAGGGTGGGTTCAAAAAACCGGGCTTGTGAATTTCATACGACAGAGACTGTGAACGTTCTGAAGTGAATTTGTAAGCTAGCCCTTCGACCCATCAACTTCCCGATGCTTACATATACAGTATACATCGTTTGCGCGAAAGGTATAATATTCATTACTTGAACCATGATCAATGAACAACTCACGAACACGTTGGATCAAAAATTAACAACCGGTGAGGCACCGACATTCCGGGTGCGGGACGTCCCCATCTACGGCGACGCGATCCTTGCTCCGATGGATGGATACTCCGACTGGCCGTTCCGCTCCGTCTGTCGGGGTCTCGGCTCGGCCATGAGCTATTCAGAGTTCGTCAAAGTGGAACACATCATTCACAACCCCAGGCATACGCGTGCAAAACTGCATTACGAAGAGGCCGAACGGCCGGTCGTATTTCAGATTTACGGAGATGACCCCGATACGATCCTGAAAGCCGCCCTGATCGTCCAGGAAATGGGACCCGACATCATAGACATCAACATGGGCTGCCCGGCCAAAAGCGTCTCTTCGCGCGGCGCAGGCGTGGGGCTGATGCGCACACCCTTGAAAGTCGCACATATCTTTCGCAGGTTGAGTTCTGCACTCAAAGTGCCGGTCACCGGTAAGATCCGCCTGGGATGGGAAGACCGCCGCACATACAAATTGATCGCCCACATCGTCGAAGAAAATGGCGGTTCCCTGATCGCCCTGCATGGCCGCACAAAAGAGCAGAGCTACGCCGGCGAAGCCAATTGGGATGCGATCGCCGAAGTGCGGGCTGCCGTGAAGATCCCGGTCATCGGAAGCGGCGATGTAAAGACGGTGTCCGATATTGAGCGTATGAAGAAACACACCGGTTGCGATGCTGCCATGATCGGGCGTGCAGCAATTGCCAATCCCTGGATATTTTCCGGGTTGGATCGGGAGCAGGTTTCGCCTGAGCAGGTGCGTCAGATCGTCAAAACCCATTTCGAACGGAATGTCCAATTCTATGGATTGGAAGACGGGCAGAGACTCTTCCGCAAGCATGCCGTGCAATACTTATTGATGAAACGGCTCTCCCGGGAGGATCGCAAGAGGATCCTGCAGCGCACGCCGCCCGGCGAGTTTCTTGCCATGCTGGACGAAATTTACGCGCCTGCCCTATAACACAATTAATAGAACAGAATTTCTGGTATACTGCCAGGGGAAGATGCAAGGCTTTATCTTACGAGGAAATAATGGCTAAAACTCATACCCGTTACGTGTGCCAGGAATGTGGACGCGTGTCCGCATCCTATATGGGCAAATGCCCGCAGTGCGGATCGTTCAACAGCATGATCGAGGAAGTCGTCCATGATGAGCCGGTCAGCAAAGGTCCATCCGCCGTCCGCGGTCTCACCGGGCGCTCACAACCGCGTCCGATCGGTGACGTAGCCGGGGATGAAGAGGACCGCATTCCTCTGCCCATGGGCGAGTTTGCACGCGTGCTGGGCGGCGGTATCGTCCCGGGCTCGATCGTGCTGGTCGGCGGTGACCCGGGCATCGGCAAGTCCACGTTGATGCTGCAGATGGCGCTGGAAATGGCGGGCACGAAGCGCATACTGTATGTTTCGGGCGAAGAGTCCGAACGCCAGATAAAGATGCGGGCCACACGCCTTGGCAATAACAACCGGGAATTTCCAAAGAATCTCCTGCTCGTTACCGAGACAAATCTTGAAGTCATCCTCAATCATGTCAATGAGATCAAACCCGACCTGTTGATCGTCGACTCGATCCAGACCGTTTATCTTTCCGAGTTGGATTCCTACGCCGGTTCGGTATCTCAGGTGCGTGAGTGCGCCTCCCAGCTGCGCGAGCTGGCCAAGTCGAGCGGAATATCGGTCTTCATGATCGGTCACGTCACGAAGGAGGGAGCAATTGCGGGGCCGCGCGTGCTGGAACATATCGTGGATACCGTGCTCTACCTCGAAGGCGACCGTTTTCAAGCGTACCGGCTCTTGCGTTCGGTGAAGAATCGCTTCGGAGCCACTTCCGAAGTGGGTGTGTTTGAAATGCGCGAGCGCGGGCTGGTCGAAGTGACGAATCCCTCGGAGGCTTTTCTCGCCGAACGGATGATCAACGCGCCGGGTTCTTCGATCGCCGTGACGATGGAAGGCACTCGTCCGATACTGGTTGAGATCCAGGGTCTGACCTCGCCCACGCAATTCGGAAATGCGCGCCGGACTCCCAACGGGGTGGACTTCAACCGACTGTTGCTCATCGCGGCTGTGCTCACGCGGCGGCTGGGACTCAAGCTCAGTGAACAGGATGTCTTTGTCAACGTGGTCGGCGGCATTCAAATCGATGAGCCGGCCGCGGATCTGGCAATTGCCGCGGCTATCGCTTCTTCATGGAAGGATATTTCCGTGCGCGCCGACACGGTCCTGATCGGCGAAATTGGCCTGGCTGGTGAACTGCGCATGCCCGGCCAGATGCAGGCACGGCTTCGGGAAGCTTCCAAACTCGGATTCAAGACCGCCATCGTGCCAAAGGCCATCAATAAAGGCGAGGGCTGGCCAAAAGGGATCGAAATCATCGAAACCCGCTCCATTCAACTGGCCTTGGATGCGGCCTTGATCAGCGAGCCAAAAGAACCTCCCAAAGGCCGTAAGGTGGCTTAAAAGATAGGGAAAGTTAGCTCAGTGTGGGGACAATTCACGGCCATCCATCCCAATTTTTTATAAAGAACTGAATCCGTTTGGAAATCGGAGTAAAAGGTCACATTTCATCCGTGACCTCTATCACTTGCTGTATCCTTGCGTCCACCATAAAATCACTATAACAGACAATCATTATCAATAATCCTTGGGAGAGGATGGACACCATGCAAATAACTCGTCAGGCCGATTATGCAGTACGTGCGGTTTTATATCTTGCCAATCTGGGTACCAGTGAGCGCGCTGCCACCAGCACGGTAGCAGAGGAGCAGCGGATTCCACCGTCATTCCTGGCCAAGATCATTTCGCAATTATCCATTGCAGGATTGCTCCACACTTCGCGTGGGGCACGCGGCGGTGTAACCCTGGCCCGCGAACCCGCAGACATTTCCCTGCTGGAAGTCATCGAAGCCATCGATGGACCGATCCAGTTGAACGAATGCGTCGCCGATGACAGCCTGTGCTCCTTCGATGACACCTGCCCGCTGCGCTCCGTGTGGTCCGATGCGCAAGGCGAACTGGTAGCCCGCTTAAAGAAGACAAATTTTGCACAATTGATGCAGGGAAACAAAGTCCCGGTCTAGTCTTCATCATTCGAAAGCCTATACCTCTCGACTATAATAGTCGGGAGGTATTTTTTTTATTATTCAAGGAGGAACATGATGTCTGGCCCTCGCACCGTCCGTGCACCGCGCGGCACTCAACTCACCTGCAAATCATGGCTGACTGAAGCCCCTTACCGCATGATCCAAAACAACCTCGACCCGGAAGTGGCCGAGCGTCCCCAGGACCTGGTGGTCTACGGTGGACGCGGTCAGGCGGCTCGTTCCTGGGAAGCGTTCGACGCCATTCTCGAATCGCTCAAGAACCTGGAAGATGATGAGACGCTGCTGGTCCAATCGGGAAAGCCGGTAGTGGTATTTAAGACCCACAAAGACGCGCCTAAAGTCCTGATCGCGAATTCCAATCTTGTTCCTCATTGGGCCACATGGGAACACTTTGATGAATTAGCTAAAAAGGGTCTGATCATGTACGGCCAGATGACAGCCGGGTCATGGATCTACATTGGCACACAGGGTATTCTACAAGGCACCTATGAAACCTTCGGCGCGCTGGCCAAACTCAAAGGCTGGGGATCGCTTAAAGGGAAATTTGTGCTGACCGCCGGTTTAGGGGGCATGGGGGGTGCGCAGCCGCTTGCCATTACCATGAACGAGGGTGTGGGTCTCATCGTGGAAGTCGATAAGGACCGCGCCGAACGGCGCCGCACCCTTGGCTATGTGGATACTGTGGTCGATGACCTGGAAGAGGCCATGACCCTCGTGGAAGAGAATAAGGCCGCGGGCAAGCCTCTGTCCATCGGGTTGATCGGCAACGCCTCGGACATCTACACGGAGCTTGTCGCGCGCGGCGTCACTCCCGACGTGGTAACCGACCAGACCTCGGCGCATGAAGCCTTGATGTACGTCCCCTCCGGGCTTTCCGTGGCCGCTGCGGATGAGCTCCGCAAAGCCGATCCCGAACGATATAAAAAAATGGCCATGTCTTCGATGGCAAAACACGTGCAGGCCATGCTGGATTTCCAAAGCCGCGGCGCGGAAGTGTTCGACTATGGCAATAACATCCGCCAGCAGGCTTACAACCACGGTGTGACGAACGCATTTGACTTTCCCGGCTTTGTACCCGCCTATATCCGGCCCTTATTCTGTGAAGGGAAAGGCCCCTTCCGTTGGGTTGCGCTCTCCGGCGACCCCGAAGATATTTATCGTACCGACGAAGCCATCATGGAATTGTTCCCGGATGACGACCATCTCCATCGCTGGTTGAAGATGGCGAAGGAGAAGGTGCCTTTCCAGGGATTGCCGGCGCGCATCTGCTGGCTCGGTTATGGTGAGCGCGCTAAGGCAGGATTGAAGTTCAATGAGTTGGTTTCAAAAGGCATCGTGAAAGCGCCCATTGTGATAGGACGCGATCATTTGGATGCCGGCTCGGTCGCCAGCCCCAACCGCGAGACGGAAGCGATGAAAGACGGCTCCGACGCCATCTCGGATTGGGCCATCCTCAACGCGCTGATCAACGCCGTGGGTGGCGCGACCTGGGTCTCGTTCCATCACGGCGGAGGCGTGGGCATCGGCTACAGCCAGCATGCCGGCCAGGTGATCGTGGCCGACGGTACACCCGAAGCAGCTGTCAGGTTGGAACGCGTCCTTACAACCGATCCGGGCATGGGCGTCGTCCGCCACGCGGATGCAGGCTATGAAGAAGCCATAGCAGCAGCAAAGCGGAATGGCATCAAGATGCCGATGTTAAAGTAAATAAAGGATGAACGAAAAACTGCCGGTTGATTTGCAGCACTGTTATCAGATTACTACATTTGGGTAAACCCGGCTGCCGATATAAATTAAGATCGTAGAGGTCAGGATGAGCACAAGGAAATCCAACCCCACACCATAAACGCTGGCGCCGTCTGCAAGCATGAGGGCGCGTAACGCATCCACTTCGTAGGTGAGCGGGTTGATGCGCGATATCACCTGCAGCCAGGCCGGCATGATCGAGATCGGGTAGATGGCGTTGCTGGCGAAGAACAGCGGCATGGTCATCACCTGGCCGATGCCCATAAAACGTTCGCGCGTCTTGACAATGCAGGCAATGATCAATGAGAAGGTGGAGAACAAAGCCGCACCCAGCATGACGGCGATCAGCACGCCGACCAAAGCCAGGGGGGACCAATTCACTTTGACGCCAAGAAGGAGTGCCAGGATATAGATAATAACGGCTTGTGAAAGCGACCGTATGCCGGCAGAGACGGACTTCCCGAGCACAAGCGCGCCGCGCGGCGTGGGGCTGGCCAGGAACTTATGCACGATCCCCAGGTCTCGTTCCCAGATGACGGCGAGCCCGTAAAAGATCGAGATGAACAACACGCTTTGCGCCAGAATCCCCGGAGCCATAAAATCGAGATAACTTACATTACCGGTGGGAATGGCGCGTATACGACTGAGCACCTGTCCAAAGATCAATAGCCACAATACCGGCTGTATGGCGCGTGTGAACAGATCGGTCGGTTCATGCCGCAGCTTGCGGATCTCAAGCTCTGTGATGACCAGGGTCTTCCGCAGGAACTGGCTGATCGCAACAAATAAATTTTCGTGCTCTTCGTTCGCGGGCCTAACCCAGGCGACGCGCAGTACGTCTTGTTCTTGAGATTTCACGGATACTACCTCCTGTTTCAAGCTCTGTCCCGGCATAATGGGCAAAGACCTCATCCAACGTCACATCCTCACCGCCAAGCGAATCCTTCAATTCAGACGGCGTGCCGATCGCCGCAATCCGGCCTTCGTGCATGATCGCTACCCGGCTGCACAGGCTGTCGGCTTCTTCCATATAATGGGTGGTCAGGATGATCGTCGTTCCAAAATTGGACTTCAGCAAGCGGATGTGTTCCCAGACCGAGCCGCGCGCCAATGGGTCCAGGCCGATGGTTGGCTCGTCCAGGAACAGGATCGGCGGACGATGAAGCATGGATTGGGCGATCTCGAGGCGGCGGATCATCCCGCCCGAATAAGTGCTGACCAGTTTCCGGGAGGCCTCTTCAAGCTGCATCAGCTTCAATGATTGTTGGATCCGTCCTTCCCGTTCGATGCCATGGATGTCGTACAGTTTGGCGAACATCAATAAATTCTCGTAGCCGGTGAGCGCCCCATCTGCCGAGAGCAACTGGGGGACATAACCGATCCTCCGCCGAACACTGCGGGCCTGATGGACGATATCGAAGCCTGCGACAAGAGCCGTACCATTGGTGGGTGGCAAAAGGGTGGTAAGCATCTTCAATGTGGTCGTCTTTCCCGCGCCATTGGGTCCGAGCAGGCCAAAAATTTCCCCTTCCTGCACGGAGATGTTTAATTCGTCGACGGCGGTGAGATGACTGAACCGGCGGGTCAGTTGTTTGGTTTCCAGGATATTCATTTTATCTTTCTGCGTTTATATTGAGTTCTTCTTCGTGTTCGAGCATGAATAATTCCCTCAAGACCTGCATCGCGCGCGAAATCGCCTTCAAATCTTCCTCGGCCAAGCCCGACATTTTCTCGGCGATATATTTCTGGGTAGGTTGGTAGGCAGCATTAAGTTCATCATGCCCCTGGGGAGTAAGAGAGAGACAAACCTTGCGACGGTCCCGGCTGTGGGCGGTACGGCTGATCAGGTTGCGGCTTACCAATCCGTCAATTAACTTGGACATGGAAGGCAGGGTGAGCCCGATATGAGTCGACAGAACCGAGAGCGAAACACCCTCATGGCGATTGATATAAGCCATCGCACGGAATTGAGGTACGCTGATATCTGCCGCACGGCGTTCACGGAGCTTGGCCCGTATGGTGCGCATGACCAAGGGTACGACGTCCATTACCTGCTGCGCTGTATCTTGAACAATTTTTGTCATTTTATTTCATTTTCTAATAGTTTTATTATCTAATTATATTCTTCTTCAACTATCTGTCAAGAGGGCAGTTGCGAAACCCAAAAGGCCTATTGCTTTTCATTCATCGAGGCGATACGATAGACAGATTCAAAGGAGAGTCTTATGCGTATTTTTAAAATAGTGGCGTTATTGGGTTCGGTCAGCTTGCTATTGGCCTGTAATTTACCGATGTTTGCGCCTGCAACCCAATCCACTTTACCAACACCCACCACCGCAGGCGTCATCCCTCTTAATACGCCGATCACCGTGCTCCCAACCTTCACCACGGTCCCAACCATCACTCCGACGGCAACCATTGTGCCTACGCCGAGCGTGCCTCAGGTGTCACCGATATCCGCGGGCGTCAACTGCCGTTCCGGTCCGGATGTCAGTTTTCCTTCCGTCAGTTCCATCGCTCTCGGAAGTATCACTCAGATAGCAGGACGAAACAGTGACTCGAGCTGGTGGTATGTTCGTGATCCATATAGTCCGGGCAGTTTTTGCTGGGTATCTGCCGCGGTTGTAACTACAGCAGGCAACCTGGCAGGCATACCCGTCATGGCGCCCCCGGCAGGTATCGTGACGAATGTCTCAGCCAGTGCAGACGTTGCTTCCCCAGTTATGTGCGGCGGACCGAATGCTGTCAGTTTCAGCGGACAGATCACCACAAATGGCCCGGCGAAGGTCAGTGTCCAATGGGAACTTACCGGAGATAAATCATTCACCACATCTCCGGAGACTGTCAATTTTAAAGCGGCAGGTACAAAATCCGCTCCGGACGACGGCACCTATTCGACCGATTGCGGCCATTTCACCATCACTCTGCACGTGCTCAGTCCGAATGACATCTCCGGCTCGAAGAATTTTAAGGTGGAACCTTAAAATAACTCTGATCAATCGATAAGAGCGGACAATGCGTCCGCTCTTTTTATTTAGTTGCTATTCACATCGGTTACAATTTCTTTGATAAAGCCTGACGTGGATGCCCGCCATGACAAAAAATTTCTCCGGCAAATTCTGGTCTTTTACCTTTTATCTCCTGTTCTTTGCCGGAGCTGTGGCCATATACAATTATTTCGCTTTATATTTTCAACAAGAGGGGATCCCGGGGGTTCAGATCGGTTTGCTCATGGGCACATCCTCTCTGATCAGCATTTTTGCCGGGCCATTGTGGAGCGGACTGGCTGACGCCAGCCACCGCCATCGCCTGGTCCTGTTTACCGCGATCATCGGGAACGTGATCGCCATTTTTCTTTTCCCCATCTTTCATACCTTCCTGCCGTTCCTGGTGCTGATGATTATTCAATCTCTGTTCGGCGGACCGATCGTTTCCATGGTGGACAATTCCACCATGTCGATGCTGGGCGATGAAAAAGAAATGTACGGACGCGTCCGCATTGGTGGGACGATCGGCTGGGGAGTGGCCGCACCGATCGTGGGAGTCATCGTGGCTCGCTTTGGTTTGAGGTGGAACTTTTCAATCTATGCCGGCCTGGTCTTGATAGCCTTGATAGCTGTACAGCAACTGCGCTTTGGACAACGGGTCGTCAGCGTATCTTTTTTGGGTGGCATACGGGAACTATTGACCGATCGAAAGTGGATCGTCTTCTTGACCATTGTCTTCATTGCCGGAAGCGGCAGCGCGGTCATCTCAAACTATCTGTTTATCTATCTGCAAAAAATCGGTACAAGCCCCTCCTGGATGGGCTGGGCAGTGACTATCTCAACAGTAGCCGAATTACCGGCTCTGCTGGTTGCCCATCGTTTATTGAAAAGATTGGGATCGGACGGGCTGTTAACGCTCGGGCTGGCCGCCACGGCCCTGCGCTGTGGACTATACGGCCTGGTCAACGTCCCATGGCTGGCGTTGGTTATACAACTTATACAATTTTTCACCTACCCGATCCTGCTGGTAGCAGGCGTTTCTTATGCGCACGAAAATGCTCCGGCTGGGTTGGGTGCCACCGCCCAGAGTATATTCAGCAGTTCTTTTATGGGATTCGGATATGCAGCGGGCGGTTTCATCGGCGGAGTTTTGATCCAATACATCGGGGTCCAGAAGATGTTCCTTGTATTTGGCATGCTGATTTTGCTGGCTGCTTTGATCTTCGGCCTTGCCCAACGCCTTCAGTCTGTAAGCCAGCCGGCTTGAACTCTCTTCACGGCCCTTCAAATTCGTCCCCCGCTATCATATGCAATTTGATTGGATCGGTTTCGTTCTTCGATATATTTTTTCCAAAAATCATGTTCCTTTCTCATATTACGGATTAATACCGGGTATGATGATGTTGAAATAATGAAAAACCCGGCCCATAGTACAATTCAGGCTGTTTATTTTATTTACAGGAGTTTGAAAGGCAACAATGTCTACAAAGCGAATTGCAGTTCTTACGAGCGGGGGCGACGCCCAGGGTATGAACGCAGCAGTACGGGCAGTGGTTCGAACCACATTAGATAAGAAGGCTGAAATATTTGCGATCTACGAGGGCTATCATGGATTGGTGGAAGGGGGCGAGCTGATCCGCAAGATGGAGTGGGAATCCGTTGGTGGTATTTTACAGCAGGGCGGCACAATCATTGGAACCGCTCGCAGCGATGAATTCCGCACTCACGAGGGACGCCGGAAAGCCGCTTTAAACCTTATCCAACTCGGGGTCGACGGGTTGATCGTCATCGGCGGGGACGGTTCTCTTACCGGTGCGTACATTTTCCGCCAGGAGTGGCCTGCTTTACTATCAGAGCTGATTCAAAACGGCGAGATCAGCGCCGAAACCGGCGCCGCACACCCGAACTTGCTTATCGTCGGCATGGTCGGTTCCATAGATAACGATTTTTATGGCACTGAGATGACCATCGGTACGGATAGCGCCCTGCACCGCATCACCGATGCGGTGGATGCCATTACAAGCACTGCCGCCAGTCACCAGCGTACTTTTATTGTCAAGGTCATGGGCCGTAATTGCGGCTACCTGGCTTTGCATGCCGCCCTGGCTACCGGAGCGGATTGGGTCCTGATCCCGGAAGCCCCGCCGGATGTGGATAACTGGCAGAACGTGCTGGTCGAGCGGCTCAAGGCCGGGACCAAAGCAGGACGCCGCGACCACATCATTATCATGGCGGAGGGCGCACGCGATCGCGATGGTAATTACATCGGCAGCACCGACGTGCAGCGGGTGCTGGAGGAGAGCACAGGTGAGGAAGTGCGCGTCACCGTGCTGGGCCATGTGCAGCGCGGCGGCCGCCCCACCGCCTATGACCGCAACCTGGCCACCCTTCTTGGACACGAAGCCGTCATCACCATTCTAAATGCCAAAGCGGAGGATGAACCCGTCCTGGTGAGGATCAAGGCGAACCGCATAAGCTGCCTGCCCCTGATGGAATGTGTGGAAAAAACAAGAGCTGTCGCAAAAGCGATCGACGCCAGACAATATGAAAAGGCGATGGAACTGCGTAGTTCAGGTTTTAAAGATTCGTTCCAGACTCTCAAAACGATGGTGCGGGCCCTGCCTCATCCTCCAACACCCGGCCAAAAGCGATTCCGGATCGGTGTGTTCCACGCAGGTGCACCGGCTCCGGGGATGAACACGGCCGCCAGGGCGGCGATCCGGCTGGGGCTGGATAAGGGTCACATCATGCTGGGGGTAAGCAACGGTTTTGAAGGCCTGGCCGAGGACCAGATCCGGGAATTGGACTGGATGAGCGTAAGCGACTGGGTACCCTTGAGCGGCTCCGTATTGGGTACGAGCCGCATGATTCCCAAAGGGAAGGATTGGTATGCCATTGCCCGGGCGATAGAAGACAATCACATCGACGCACTGCTTGCGATAGGCGGTTGGAGTGCCTATGAAGGCGTCTATAAGATGGTCAGCGACCGGGGAAATTACCCGGCTTTCAACATTCCGATCGTGTGCCTGCCTGCCTCCATCAATAACAACCTGCCGGGGTCGGAATTCAGCATTGGCGCAGACACGGCACTCAACAACATCGTCGACGCCGTGGACAAGATCAAACAGTCCGCTGTGGCGACGCGGCGTTGTTTCGTGATTGAGGTGATGGGTCACTGGTGCGGCTACCTGTCGTTGATGAGCGCGCTGGCCACAGGTGCTGAGCGGTTTTATCTGCCCGAAGAAGGCATTACATTGCGTGACCTGCAACATGATCTGGATGTTCTCACCCGCGGATTTCAGGCGGGAAAGAAACTGGGGCTGGTCATCCGCAACGAATACGCCAACCCCGTTTATACGACCAGTTTCATTTGTTCACTCTTTGAGGAGGAAGGGCGGGACATTTTCGATGTGCGTCCGGCTATCCTGGGACACCTCCAGCAGGGTGGCGACCCTTCGCCCTTTGACCGGATTCAAGCCACGCGCTTTGCGAGCCTCTGCCTCGACTACCTGATCAATGAATGCAATCGCGGCACAAGCGGCAGCGCCTTCATCGGTATGCAGAACGGGGAGTTTGTATTCCACGATATGCGGGACTTCGACCGCATGGGAGATTTCAAGTATCAACGCCCGATGGAACAATGGTGGCTGGGACTCAAGGGAATCGCCAACCTGATGGCAAAGCTTACGCCGGATTCCTAATAATACAAACCCTTATGATCCATTTAACTGCCTCCACACCCATGTGGAGGCAGTTAAATTTCTGCAGACTTAACGAGTGGTTTTTCCATAAGTCTCTCCTCCGATCTAACCTCCCCCAAGTATAGGACATAACTAGTCCAATTTCAATCGTTGAGGGGCTTGCCGGGCCATTCCTTCCATTCAAGATTTCTCCTTATTCGAAATAAAAAGGTAAAATCCTTTAAGTATGTCTACCAACCCGCCTATTCAATGGAACAAATTGCACGGCTTCGTGATTCGGGGCTATCGGGTTGCCTCCGGCCCATCCAAAGACTATCCCTACGGCGCGCTGGACAGGCAGAGACCGATATTCAAAGCCCGCGGTCTGAACCTGGACGGTTATTTCAACGGCACATTGAACATTGACATCCGGCCGTTCACGTTCAAGTTGATCAAACCGGAATTCACTTTTCGTAACGTCGAGTGGACGGACCTGCATCCCCCTGAAAATTTTTCCTTTTCACACTGCAAGGTGATATACAAGGATGCTGAACATGAGGGCTGGGTTTATTATCCGCACCCGGAAACAAAACTGCGTAACTTCCAGGATCCTTCATTACTGGAGGTGATCGCCCATACAATTCCGCAAATAAAATATGGGGATGAAGTACAAGTACTCGTGAATCCGGAGAGGATAGAGGTCAAAAAGTCTGCGTAATGCCTGTTTAACGCGCAGGTTATTTCTTTTAGAACCGTAAATGTTTGACGGTCAATCCGTTGTTGATCAATTCCTTAAGCGAATCGATGCCGATGTGCAGGTGTGTATCCGCATATTGCTGTGTGATCTTCTTATCGCTCTCGGCGGTCTTGATGCCGCTGTGGATCATCGGCTGGTCTGAAACCAGGAGCAGGGCGCCGGCCGGGATCTTGTTGTAAAAACCTGTGATGAAAAGAGTGGCGGTCTCCATGTCCACCGCCATGGCACGGACGCGGCGCAGGTAGGTCTTGAACAGCTCATCGTGCTCCCACACGCGGCGATTGGTTGTGTAAACGGTGCCCGTCCAGTAGTCTCGTTCATGGTTGCGGATGGTGGTCGAGACCGCTTTCTGCAGGTTGAAGGCCGGCAGGGCCGGCACTTCGGGCGGGAAATAATCGTTCGAGGTCCCCTCGCAGCGGATCGCGGCGATCGGCAGGATCAAGTCGCCGAGCTTGTTCTTCCGCTTGATGCCACCGCATTTGCCAAGGAACAGGCAGGCTTTCGGGTGCACGGCACTCAACAGATCCATGACCGTGGCCGCATTGGCGCTGCCCATCCCAAAGTTGATTAGGGTGATGCCCTGCGCGGTGACGCTGGGCATGGGCTTCTCCTGCCCGTTTATGGGGACGTTGTACCACTCCGAGAAGAGATGCAGATAATCATCGAAGTTGGTCAGCAAAATGTATTCGCCAAAATCTACAAGAGCGGTATCCGTGTAACGCGGCAGCCAGTCGGCTACGATCTCTTCTTTGGATGTCATGGCGCCTCCAAAATTATTATCTTCGACAAGTCATGGGTTCAATCATACTTGAAGTCGGGCGTTGCGAAGAAGCGAATAGTGATGTTCCAAGTGTTGAAATAAACCGATGACCTATTGCAATCGCTTCTAATCAGGGTATCATAGGACAGATAACGCTTTTGGAGGAACTATGAAAAACCGACGTATCGTGGCCCTATTCATCGTCTCGATGCTTATACTTGCCTGTAATTTTCCGTCCGTAACCGTGAACGGCGTGGATCCGTTGGCTGCAGGCGCCTCGCCTACCTCCCCATCCGCAAGCGCACTGCCTGCGACAGTGGCACCTGTACCGCTTTCCACATCGACTATTCCCTTGGCGTCACCGAATGGTCAACCTCTCAACTGTCGTTCCGGCCCGGGGACCGGCTGGTCAGTGATCGTGATATTGAATCCCGGGCAGACGGCCGAGATCGTCGGCAAAACCCCTGACGGCTCGTGGTGGTACGTCAAGAATCCATTCCTCCAGGGAAATTTCTGTTGGATATCCGCCGCTTACACGAACACATCCGGCAACCTGGGCGGAGTCCCATTGGCGGCCATACCGCCCACCGTTGTTTTGCCTACAGCCGTACCAGCGGCTGTAGTCGTAACGGATGTCTCCGTGTCGGTGAGTCCCAATAAGATCGGAGTCCCTGGTTGCATGGGGCCCATCCAACCTTCCACGATCAGCGCCACCATAACTACGAATGGCGCCATCAAATTGCAATACCACTTCGAAACCGATCAAAACGGTTCGCTGCCCAGCCACGGCGTGAAATTCCTTGGCGCCGGTTCAAGGAATGTATCAGATAGCTTTACACCTCCCCTTACCGCGGGTACATACCAGGTGCAGTTATTTATCGACGGCATGAACCTTAAGGGCATGGATGCCGTGGCGACCTATAAGATCACCTGTTAGACGAGAATTCAGATTTGTATTTTCTGAGAGGACGGCTGCAGTAGAGCTATCTCCCATCCATATCCGCTAAACAAAGTGAAGAATAGATGCACTGATAAGAGACCTCTGAGATGTCCAAAATCTCGGAGGTCTCTTAAACATAAGGTAAAATCTCCTCACAATGCCATCTGATACCCAGGTCATCTACTCCATGACGCGCGTGGGGCGGCTCGTGCCCCCCAACAAACAGGTGCTGCGCGATATCTCGCTCGGTTTCTACTATGGCGCCAAGATCGGCGTGCTCGGACTGAACGGTGCCGGCAAGTCCACCCTGCTGCGCATCATGGCGGGCGTGGATACCGAATACATGGGCGAGATCGCCATGTCGAAAGGCTACAGCGTGGGATTGCTGGAACAGGAGCCGAAACTCGATGATACGAAAACGGTGATCGAGGTGGTGAAGGAAGCGGTGCGGCCCATCGTGGATATGCTGGCGCGCTTTGACGAGGTCAATGCAAAGTTTGCTGAACCCGATGCGGACTTCGACGCGCTGGTGGCCGAACAAGCCAAACTTCAGGAACAGCTCGATAAACACGACGCCTGGAATCTCGACAGCCACCTGGAGGTGGCCATGGACGCGCTGCGCTGTCCGCCGGCGGATACCCCCATTAAGGTGCTATCCGGCGGGGAACGCCGCCGCGTGGCGCTCACCCGGCTGCTGCTGACCGAACCAGATATCCTGCTGCTCGACGAGCCCACCAACCATCTCGACGCCGAGTCCGTGGCCTGGCTGGAACATCACCTGCGCGAATACAAGGGCACGGTCATCGCGGTCACGCACGACCGTTACTTCCTCGATAACGTGGCGGGCTGGATCCTCGAGCTCGACCGCGGCTACGGCATCCCGTGGAAGGGAAATTATTCCTCGTGGCTGTCGCAAAAGGCGGAGCGCATCCAACAGGAGGAGAAAAGCGAGAGCAAGCGCCAGAAAACGCTGCAGCGCGAACTGGATTGGATCAACATGTCGCCCAAGGCACGCCAGGCCAAAGGCAAGGCGCGCCTCACCGCCTATGAAAACCTTTTCAGCCAGGAAATGGAAAAGGAACGCGCCGACCTGGAGATCTACATCCCGCCGGGACCGCGGCTCGGTGACATCGTCTTTGAGCTGGAAGGCGTGACCAAGTCCTTTGGCGAGCGGCTTATTCTTGATTCATTTTCGGCTTCCATTCCACCGGGCTCCATCATCGGGATTATCGGTCCCAACGGCGCGGGCAAGACCACGCTGCTCAAGATGATCGTCGGGATGGAAAAACCCGACAGCGGCTCGATCAAGATCGGCGAGACTGTCAAGCTGGCTTATGCCGACCAGTCGCGCACGCTCGACCCCGAGAAGACGGTCTATGAAGAGATTTCGCAGGGCGCGGATACGCTTGAACTCGGCAACCGCAAGATCAACTCACGCGCCTACTGCGCCTCCTTCAACTTCCTCGGAAGCGACCAGCAGAAGAAGGTCGGCACGCTCTCGGGCGGTGAACGCAACCGTGTGCATTTGGCGAAGACCCTCACCGAAGGCGCAAATGTCCTCTTGCTCGATGAACCGACCAACGACCTGGATGTGAATACGCTGCGGGCACTTGAAGAGGCCCTGGAAGAATTCGCCGGCTGCGCCATCGTGGTCAGCCATGACCGCTGGTTCCTCGACCGCATCTGCACACACATCATTGCTTTCGAAGGCGAATCACAGGCAAAGATGTATTTGGGGAACTGGTCCGATTACGAAGCTTATTTGAAGGATAAATTCGGAAAAGACCTGACGCCGCATCGCGTGAAGTATCGAACCCTTAAAAGGTAAATTCAGTAAATCACTGATTCAGTATGTCATTGCGACGAGCCGTTTCGAGCGAAGCGAGAGCGAGGAAGCAATCTCAGCCTAAACGGCAAAAATTGCTCAACAAAATCCCGTCCACCAAACTGGA
>Ga0182027_10002930_pt1 | contig 27394 bp, 15 predicted proteins | sample 712E1DmetaG_FD_121300 | JGI IMG/M metagenome (GOLD analysis project Ga0182027, IMG submission 121300) | Permafrost microbial communities from Stordalen Mire, Sweden - 712E1D metaG (Illumina Assembly) | ecosystem: Environmental > Terrestrial > Soil > Wetlands > Permafrost | place: Sweden...
ATGTTTTTATCAGTCAGTCACGTCATGTTCCACCAGATCCAGATTCAGTCCGTGATGCAATGCCAACGCTATTTGAACTACTTGAGGAAGAAACTGAACCTTCTGTAAAGGCTGTGCTTGGACATTTCTTTTTTGTATATATTCATCCATACTCGGACGGAAATGGCAGGATTGCAAGGTTTTTAATGAATACAATGCTTGCTTCCGGAGGTTATCCATGGACGGTAATTCCTGTAGATAAAAGAGAGAATTACATGGCTGCCCTTGAAAAGGGTAGTGTAGATCAAGATATTAGTGTTTTTGCTGCTTTTATTGCCAATCTTACTAAAGAACAAATGAAGAAAGAGTCTTCCTTTAATATCAGGAATTCTTAATTCTCACCCCGACTAAGTAAATCAAATGGCCTTGTAAATCTAATATTTACGAGGCCGTTTTCATTAGTAGTACAAAATGTAGCATAAAAATATTTTGTAGTCAAAAATCTCAAGTCTGTAATTACACATTATTTATTTCTAATCTTTTAACCCAAATTTCTTTACAACTATAACTAATTGTTATCCTTTTCATACCTTTAAGTTAAGTTTAAAATATACATTATAAAATCATCAAAACAAGTTATGAAATGGGCATAAATATTAAACTAGGAAAAACGAATTACTTTCCTATCTACTTATTATGGTTGGCTACAAATATCGGTCCTCTTGCCTTTATTGTAACGCGTTATGTAAACTTAAGTGAATGGAAACTCTTTATTAATGAGTTGATACTTCTTATAATTTTGTACATATCTGTTTATGCAATTAATTATTTAATTGCTACCTATTACTTTGATATGGGAGAATCTCATCTAAAATCTCAAGTAAAACAGTCTGTCTTAAATCTCTTTGCAATTATCCGATCTGCAATAGTATTAGTTATTCTTGGTGTATTTGTATATTTTTTTGCCTTAATACCCAAAACATTGGTTCTTTTGACAATTGGGTTAGAGGTATTAATTTTCTTATACCACTTTTTGAAGAAAAAGTTCAATAGTAAAAATGCTCAGAATTGATAGATCTGTTTTTATAATGCCATTTTCACCCCATTGGCCTTTAACCAATTTTCGTGTTCTCTGTAGTTTGGCATCTTCTTATCGAGTTCATTCCAGAATTCCGGTGAATGATTTGGAAACTTAAGATGTACCATTTCATGAGTTATAATATAGTCTAGTACTGGTACAGGGGCCATTGCGCACTTCCAATGGAAATTCAGTCTATTATTTGGTGACCAGGAGGCCCAACGGTTTTTTAGCTCAAAAACCTTGAAAGATGTTGGTTTGGCAAGAAATTTATCTTCTATAAGTTTAAGCCGTTCCGTGATCTTCTCATTCGCTTTCTCCTTGTAAAATTTCTTAAAAACCATTTCAGCTTTTCCGAGATATTTTTTGTCAAGTTGAAAATTGCCTCCACTAAGTTTTAATGGTACTGATTGGTTCTCTAAAATTGCTAATCGATAATTTCTGCCGAGATAAAGAAAAGATTGACCATTAACATACTCACGAGTAACTTTACCTTGATTAAGTTCCTTCCATTTAGCCAATTTGGCGAAAATCTGATATTCTTTGGCTTTTATTGCATTCTCAATCTTATCATCAGTAGCTGTCATTGGTGCCAAAACTCTTACAGAACCATCACGTTCTATAAAGATGCTCATGGTTTTTCTCCGTTCAGTCTTCTCAATGATAATATCAATACCTTCTAAGATCATCTTAAATCAGTTTCTCTGTTTTTAGCCAGTTTCATTAATTCTGTAGTAAGATCTCCAGCTTTTTCTTTAATGCCTGAGATATTGCTGAATTTTAGCTCTTCTTCTATTATACCTTCCATTTTTCTTCTCTCAGATCCTTTATTCCAGAAATTTCTTATCTGTGCGGAATCTTTTAGGATTACCATAATTTTCTCAGTTAGAACTTTCAATATTTCGGATCCTTTGTCTTTGGAGTCTCCTAAGAATGTTGCTATAAGGTCAAAAAATGGTTCTTCTTTCTTCCTTTCAACCTTCATTTCTTCTCTTAGAACACCTAGCTGGGTAACTATCTCCTCCCAATTTTCCTTGTAGGCATTCAAAATCATTTCTAATCTATCCTTGAAACGATTATAAAGTGTTGGATCTTTATCAAGGTTTACCTTGATGTGCCAACGTATGGCATGCTCCATTTCAGATGCTTTGGATTTTGGTGTCTTGTTCAGATAGTCAACTTTATTGTTAAATTCATCAGATAGTATTGATACCTTGGAGACTTTAGTATCTATACCCATCGAGAGCAAATGTTTATCAATCAGCTTACGAACTTTTTCAGAAGCCCATTTCAAATCCATTGTATCATCCTTGTAGCGATCTTTTATACGCCAAAGTAAATAACCCAGACGTTTTGCCGGAATCCAAAAATCTGTTCCTGCTTGGACGTTGAAAAGTAAATCCAGGCTATCATAAAAGCTTTTGGTATAAGTAAGTAACTCAGCTCTGAATTTTATAGCTTTTGCCTTTTCAATGCATTCTTCAGCAAATTCAAATTCTTTTGTTCCATCTGTAAATTTCTGTTGAAGAAATTCATTTATCTGTTTAAGATTATTGTCATTAAATAGATCTATCAATCTCTTGTAACGGGTTTCCAGAATTGGAATTTCTTTATTGATATCACGAAATTCTTCCAGGAAGTTAATGAGGTTGCTTTTATCCTTATCTGTGTAAATGCTCAAAGCTTCACTTAAATGCTTTGTTACACCAAAATAATCGACAATCAATCCATAGGATTTCCCCTTTCTGGTACGATTTACACGGGCAATAGCCTGGAACAAATCATGTTCACGCATGCCCTTATCCAGGTACATTACCTGTTCAATGGGAGCGTCAAAACCTGTAAGTAAGCGATCGCATACACATATAATACCAATACCTGTCTCAGGTTTATTAGAGTTGAAATCATTTTTGAAGTTTTCAATAGCATTTTGTTCATAAGCTTCACTTCTTGCTTTACTTATGTACCCTGGTTCATTATTACCCAAACTTGAAACAATAGCTGCCACCTTAAGAAATTCCAATTGCTTTAATTGGTCTTTATCAATGGTTTCTTCAGGTTGCTTTTTTATCTCTTCAATTCTGTTTATAATTGCTATTTCCAATTCATACTTGAAGCGAACTGCTGCAACAATACTTGAAGCAACAACTTGTGCTTTAAAACCATTAACCAAAATGTCTTTGGTATAATGTTCAAGAATGTCTTTAGCTATTTCAGCTATACGATCTGTCGATTCCAGATAAGCAACTAAAGATCCATATCTACGCTGTATTTCTTCCTTTTCTGCCTGCGTTCGCTGCTTAAACATATCTTCAAACTCTGCATCAAAAACCTCCTTGTCATCAAGTTTGTCTTTTGATACTTTACCGATATATTTAATCTCGACTGTAGCCCTGTCCTTTACGGCTGTATCAAACTTGTAGTAATCAATGAATCCGCCAAATCGTTCATGAGTTTTTATCTCGTGGCGTTCAGTTAATAAAGGAGTCCCTGTAAATCCTATGCGGACAGCATTAGGGAAAGCTGAAAACAAATTATCACCCATATCACCACCTTGTGTCCTATGGGCTTCGTCAATCAGCAATAAGATTCTATCACTGGCATTAATTGTTTCGAATTTTTCAAATTTGGGTACAATACCAGCATCTATGAGTGATTGAGCCGATACATTATTTTCATCTAAAAACTTATGAATCATTACCATATTAACATCGCCGGTATCATCATTCAATAAATGCAAACGAGTTCTTCTGTCAATTACTCTCACCGGCTCACCAGTTAAAGCCGCTGATTCAGAAAGTTGATCTTCCAAATCAGTGCGATCAACAATGAAAATTATTTTAAAATCCTTCAGATCACTGCAACTACGCAGTTTTTTAATCAGAAAAACCATGGTTAAACTCTTACCGCTGCCCTGTGTATGCCATACTACACCACTCTTGTCCATCGGTGATTTGCCTTCGCGAATATTCAGAATTATCTTTCCAACGGCACGGTATTGATTATAGCGTGATACAATTTTAACTTCAACACCTTTTTTAATCTCCATGAACAAAGTGAAATGTTTCAGGATATCCACCAGAATTTCTTTGTTCAACATCCCGTGAATCAATACTTCCTGTCGTTCTTCATCAGGAGGATACTCGATAGTTCTATATTCTTCAGGGAAGATGTCAACCCAATTATTGTAAAATTCAAACTCTGCACTAATGGTTCCGACTCTTGCCTCTCGCCCATGGGTAATAATGCTGAACATATTATAGTGAAACAGTTTTTCTTCACCTTCCTTAAAGCCATAATCATCCTGTCTGGTGTTGGCATAACGGGTAACCTGCAAATAGGCCTCACTTAACGGTTCGGCAAAATCAAAATCTTTTGCTTCTACCACCACCACAGGCATCCCATTCAGAAACAAAACTATGTCAGGAATAATCCCCTGACGGCTCGCACCGGGTGTAAGCAACCTGAATTGATTAATAGCAATAAATGAGTTTTTATCCCAGTTTTTGAAATCGATCAACCGAACTGAGGGGCTATTTTCTCCGGTCAGTTCATTTTTAGCGACACTTGTACCCTTCAAAAGAAGACGATGAATTTCTTTATTTGCTTCATGTAAACTTTTCCCCGGGAAATTTTGCAGTTCAAATAGAATTTCATTTAACTGTTTGTCAGTAAGCCACTCCCTACTATCATCTGTGACATTTATCTTTTTGATGCTGTTTTTAAAGACATCTGATAAAACTACTTCCTTAAAGTTGTTGCGTAAACTTTTTTCAGGTTCTTGTGGTACGCCAATCCCCTGGTCTATAACTTGCCAGCCTAATTGGCGAAGTTTATCCAGGAAAGGTTTTTCAACATTAATGTATTCGGCCATATTAATCCTTAGTTAGTCTATTTATATCAAAATAGAATAAATAATCCTTTGCCTGAGCAACGAATTTTGTATTGTTCTCAAAACTTTCCCCATCAAGAAACTTAAAAACATCTTTTACTATAAAAATATCTCCATCTTTTACCAGTGCCATTTCATATTTCTCAGGTTCATTTAATCCCATTTCTTTTTCTGGATGGGATATAATAAAAGAATCATCCGAAATCACCTTAACTTCTAAATATTTCCATTCATTATTTTTGTTTTTGTAAAGGATATCATAATGAAGTTTATCATTTTTATCTGGAGTTGTAGAGTTACCCGAAACCCATTTTACATTTTCAGCTCTATATTCTTTTATTAATGTATTATAAACTAATAACTCAGCAGCTTTCCCGCTTCGCCTTTTTGCTCTTTCGCTTTGTTTTGAATGAAGCCAAGTCCCATTTGAACCTCCATTACTTTTTAAAGAAACCAACTTATTCGATTTACTTAAAGAAGCATCTATTATATTACCTAAAATGTTGTCGTTTTTATGATTGTTTGATTCATCGTTTTGTTCTTTTAAATAATGTTTCTTAAGATAGGTTTCAATGACTTCTGTATTGTCCTCGAAATAAAGCAGACTTCGAATAGATTCTTCTTCAATGTCGATATCGTCAATTGAATATTTAGAGAGTAAATCAATATAATGGTTTTCAATATTTATACTATCAGAGAATGAACTGTTAATATCTATTTCAAAATGATCTTTTATCCATCGGTTTAAATACAAAGCATAATCTACGTTCATATCATATGCTAAAGGGATTATTTGATCCTCAATTTTTGAATGAAATTCCAAATTATACTTATTGATACTAGAAATAAATTTTGGTTGACTATCCTTTGCAGTTGAAAATTTAAGCCAAAGAAGTTGTTTAAAATTATATTCCTGGTCTTTAATAGTGTCAGCAAACTTTTTTTGATGATAAGGCAGTAAGCCTTGTGGTACTATTTGTTTAAGATTAAGTGAAAGTTCTTCGGATAGTTTTTTAATTAGACTATAACTTTCATTGTTGCTGAATGTGTCAAAATCTACATTTGAATAATCATCAGGCAATGTAAACGCTAAGCCTTCAGCCACTTTGTTGTTTAGAACATCAATATTTTCAATAGGTTCAAAAAGTTGTTTCCTTTTTTGCTCAAAAATTCTTTTCCAAAAATCAATTTCCACTCTGGAAATACCTAATAATTGAAATACCTCTTCAATTTTCTCTTTGCCTAAATCCTGAATCGCTAAATGAATAGTATCTGATAAATCATTTTTTAGTATCTGCCTGAAATCATTTTTTAAATCGTTTACTTTAAAGATAATACACATCATTTCAGCAAAAGCATCACAGAAAATTGAATCACGCTTAATTGATTCTATTGAAATGATGCTATTGTCTTTGTAATAAAAATCATCCTTAATATTGATGTATTCCTTTTGTTCAATTGGAAAATCGGTTTTCTCAGCAAAATTAAAATTGCATTCATTTACAAGGTGAACCTTGCATTGCTTAATTGCATTGGCTTCCTTTCGTTTTGTGTCAAAATCTGTAACTCGTTTCTTAAGATTGGGACTTTCTAGTCGGTAAGCAAGCAAGTAAGGTTTAATTAATTCAAAATGCTTTTTAAATTCAGCATTATAATAATTTTCCCTAATGCTATTTGAATCTATCTGAATTTTAAACTCTCTCAAGCTTTTTACCCCAAAATACTTTTCTACATTATCTTCACCACTTCTCTTCTGGAGATTTAGCAAATACAAGGTGTCAAGGATTTTTTTTGGCAAGATGGTGTTATCAGAATAATATATTTCGTCAATTGGTTTATAATCTTCTAAATCACCTTTTTTTGCGAATAGCAATAAATTATCAGGAATTGTAATATTTGAGTGTTGTTTAACGAAACTTTCTAGAGCAAGTTTATAAATAGTCTGAGTGAATCGTCCTTTTTTGGCACTATCCTTTTCGGGAATAGCTTTTAATATTTCATAAATGCTATCCGGATCAATCTCATTGAATGATTCTTTTGCTCCTAACTTAATTAGGATTGATTTTACTTCCGTTTTATTAAGACCATATTGATCCAAAAACTCAAAGTCTATTTGGAAATTCTCATTGATGAGTTTATTCAATTCTTCACTACCATCTTCTAATATATAATTAGAAAAAAGATCAGATTTAAGGAATTGATAACGTAAATATGAATAGTTGGAGATTATTGTAGGTCTCCAGGTAACATAATACCAGCTGATTCTTTCATCATTACCTTCAAGTTGTTTTCGTATAAAACTATCTTTAAGTACCAGTAAAACCAACCGGTTTACAGGTATTTTTTGTATTTTATCAAATCGATCAATTTGGTAAACTAACGAATCTTTTTGAATTCTGTTAATTTCAAAATTGTCGGGCTTATCTGTACCATTTTCAAAAATAAAATCAATATAATCTTTCTCGGACCAATTATTTTGTAGGTTGACTGTAATGATTTTGGAAAATTTATTTACACCCAACCATATAAAGAAACTTTCAATTGTTTCAGGGTCCTCATTTTCTAAATTCCAATAATTTATCTCATTTAAATAATCATTTTCTGTGTAGATTCCTTGATAAATCAATTCAGTTATTGCTCCACTGGGATAGCTTTTACTTAAAAACAAATTCTCAGCAGTGTCAATTATTTTTGCTTTGTTAATCAACGGCACTTTAATCCTGAGTTTGTCTTGTCTGTTTTCAATATTTTTAAAGTTAGCATACAAGGCAGTCACCATTTCTTTAATACACATCAATCTATCCTCATTTTCACTTAGAATGTCAAGAGTATCTTTTGTACCGGTAATGATTTTGTCTATTACATTGTTACTATCATAGGGTTGAAGGTTGACAACCGATTTAATGGTTCTCTGTAATTCTCTTGATTTTGGCTCCTTTTTATCAAAATCATTTTCAAGAAGTTTTAACAAGGCATCATACAATTCAGAATTCATGAAATCAACTTTCACCGATTTAGGAATGTTAAAATTTTCTTCTGAACGAATTACCGGTGTAAAAGCAATATCATCTTTCGAAATAACCTTGCCTGATTCGTTTACCAAAAGGGAAAAGCGTTCTAGTTCATCATTGAATGAAAGAACCTTTGATAGTTGGACAATGAGTTGGGCACGCAGGCTTATTGAAATATTGGTTATGGATAATTCCTCAATTTTTTCAACTAAGTAAGGGTGACTAAATTTATCATCCAGAAATCTGTTTTCTACTTCATTATTCAATGGTATAAGTAACCCAGGTAAAGTATTTGGGGAATGCTGCATAAAAAATGAATCAAATTCATCTGTATAATAAACAGCTTCATCTAAAGAATTATATTGATTACTTATACATGGGTAAATAGCTTCTGTCTTTTTTAGACCATTTAAATCGTCGTAAAAAGTTACTATTAATTTTGAATCGGACACTTTAGTTGATGGTGTGAGCAATTTGTAGGGGCGCCAGTCTATTTTCTCATTGGTTAAAAAAAATGAACAATCCCTTAATAGAGCAACCAGCTCCTTTAGAATATATTCATTTTTTTTTGATTCATTTAAATGATTTCTTGAACTGTTTAATTCGAAAGTGCCATGGATAATACATGGTAGAGAAATAGAAAGTTGCGTTGGGAAAAAATTAAAAAGTTTCCCATATGTATCTGACAAATCTGGTTGAAAAGCTACTTTTAAGTTGTATGATTGTTTTTCGTTTTTTGTTTTGTCCTGATATTCCTCCGGCAGTTGGTTCTCCTTGGAAAATACCTTCCATTTCTTATCCTGAATTTCAGTTATTGTAAAATTCTCTTTACCTGTTTTTTTACTGCTTAATATTTGAGTTTTGGTTTCAACATCATTAATTCGAATTGATATAGTTTGAATGCTATTCAAAAACAATAAAATTTCTTCTTTAATTTCTTTTATCTGTAATTCGATATCCTTTTCAAAATCCTTTCTATAATGTATTTCTATACGGGTTGTCCATTCAGATAATGAGTCTGATTGTTCGATTTTTGGAATACCCAGCACAGGAAATGGAACTGTTAGTTGTGTCAGGTTTCTCTCATTTCTTAGTTTCTTCTTATCTGATTCGGAAAGATTGAGTTTGGTATTAAAAACATCGTATGCAATCTTTTCAGAAAATGAGATCCTACAATTATTACCTAATATTATTATATTTTCTGCCCAATTAAGAATAGATCGAAATCCAAGTCCTTTGTTTCCAATGTAGTTAATTTTAGTCTTTGTACTCAGGTTAGCTAACATTAGGGATTTTATACCCCCCATAGTAAATGATTCACCCTTATTTGAAATAATAAGTTTTAATTTGTTTTTATCCCATAAAATATATACCTCATTCGAATCAGCATCATCGGCATTTTGCAGTAACTCTAACAACTGCCTTCCATTATATTCTTTTGTAAGTTCTAGCTCACGGTTATAATCGGCAATAAACCTATCTGAATTATCTCGGTAGGTTTTCAAATTGCTCTCAATGAGTTTTTCTATGTCCGTTTTGAAACTCATACCATTTTTTCTTCCTTAGTTGTTACGCTCTTCCTCCCGCTCAACAAATCCCCCATTAACCCTGCTTTCGACTGTTGCAGTTTGTGCAAGCAGATTTGCTCCGTTTGGATTACTTCATTCATTATATTTATCCGATTTACAATCTCAAATTGCTCTTCAGGTTTTGGATATTTAATCCTCATTACTTTCAATGATGACATACTTACTGCTGGTTGTGCTGTTGTTGAAATAATATTATTTATCGCTTTGGTTTCATATAGAAAATGCAAATATGTCTCTAAGAATTTGTTAGAATTTATTTTTGAAACTGTAATCTTCAGACAATTTCCTGCTAAAATTGCGACTGGGTGATTATCAGGTAAAATAGCACAAGTGCCACAATGAGCACCAATTTTTGCCATAATTATATCTCCTGGTGTGACTTTGCTTCTGATTTCTGATTGAAAAGTGTCATTATCAACATAAAGATAATTTTCGGCTAAAAATGTATTAGAAGTAACAAAGCCGCTTTGAATTATAGGAATGCCAGATTTACGGTAATGAATTGTCTTAAGATTACTCCCAAAAGGTCCATCAACTATCGCATTTTTAGTATCCATAGCAAATTCTTCAATAGTGATAGTACCCCAATCCATCGGCACCATCCCCAACTTACTATCTTTATACAACTCCGGTGCATCTTCGTATTTGGGACGAAGTTTTCCAGTGGTTATTTCAATGCCTCGTGTAAACAAATCGTGAAGCATTCCTTGTTTAATGGCTTTGTATTTGGCAATGGCAACTTGGGTTTTCTCTATTACCCCATCGGCGATGTTAAGGATATTTGAGATGTGGCGTTGATTGAGGAGTTTTTTTGGGTATGATATTTTGATTTTTGCTAATTCGCCTAAATAAACTCCGCCTTGTGCAGAAGCATTTTTAGACCTTTCAAGAGATTGTTGAAATTGATTAGAAGTAAAATAGTGATAGCAGTAATCTGGATTTATTTCTAATGGATCAACTCTAAAAATACCCACACTTCTTTGAAAAGTGAATTTCCGTTGTTTATTTTTAATTATAGCAGCTCTTCCAATTGTCCCAACAATTGTCAGTACTAAATCATTTTCTTGTATTTCATAATTTGAATGTATCTTGTCGTAGTCATTTTTGGAAATTCTTCTGCAATCTTCAGGAATTAAAACTTTGCCATCCACTATATCCTTAGCACTCAATAATGGAATTCCATTCTCATAATCTCTGTGAGTTCCATGAGTACCGTCTTTGATAAAGAGAGTTAATTTTTCTAATGGTTCTTCCTTCCATTCATTCATATCCTAACTCCATTAAAAAAGTGTTTAACAATTTGGTTTCTTTTTCTCTTTCACCTAAAATGTTGTGTAGGGGTGTGGTGTATTTGTTGTGCAGGTTTTCTATGGACAGCAACAAACTGCGGCTCTGGTTTTGCAGGTAGCCATTTATGGTGGAGTGCAATACTTTGTTCCATCGTTTCAAAATGAGTTCCTTAGCTTCATCAGGTAATATTCGCTCGCGTGCTGTATCTACAAGGTTTTGTTTTTTGTCTTTGATTTCCCTAATTACCTTCTTGCATTGTTTTAATTCATCCTCTAGTTCGATGTGTCTGGACATGCGGTTTTCCAAAGTTGTTATCTGCTTCTCCAAGTCTTGATAAGCAATATTTTGCCTGTTAACATTCGAGACGCAAAGTATTGCGTCTGTACTTTCTTCCTGATTTGCTTTTTTGTAAGCAGCAATCCGTTTTTTAAGATTATTTATTTCTTTGTTCAATTCTTTCAGTTCGCCTTTCAGAGATTTAATTCCTTCCTTAAATTCTTTCAGCTCCTTAGTAGGCCATATATCGTAATCCTCTTCCTGCCAGACATCTTCTTCCAATTCGTTCACTTCCTTAAATATGGCTTCCAGGTCTTCTTTCCTGGCTTCGTTGATTCGTAGTTCTTTAAGCACTTCAGGAAACTGGCTTTCAAGAATTTCGTCATCAGGTATTAATTCAGCATTCCAACCGCTGGCAGCCACACTTTTCAGATCAGAATTAAGTTTGTTCCAATAAGCAGCCAATGCACCACGGATCTGGTAATTATCCAACAATGTTTTTTGTCCGGTCTTTAATTTGGCAGTGGCATCAGAAAAACTTTCAGAGAATTTCTGATAGAGTTCAAAAATATTCCGCGTTTCGGGCAGCGCTTCGAAATCTTTTACCACGCTGTTCCACCAATCGCTTAACTGGATGGTATATTGTGCCTGTGTGGCTTTTACTTCTGAATTTTCATCCAATAGTTTTTTAATGTCTTCTTTATTTGCAATTGCTTCAGAAAATTTCAGATAGCCCTTTTTTAAAGGAGCAAATAATTTATTACGCAAGCCGGGATAAGACTCAAAAGCATTTTTCAGCGTATCCACTTCACTTATGGGAATGCCTCCATGCAGGTGCGCATATACATCGTGTGGCTCTGCCGGTGGGGCATTATCTACGAACCTTCGGATGTTCAGGTTGTATTCTTCTGCTGCCAACTCTTCTTTACTAACAAGCCTACTGTACTTGTCGATTTTCTCTTTGTTACGATAGGTGAAAGCAATTTTCTCAATGTCCTCCGGTCGTAGTTTGTTTTGCACCTTCCCTTCTTTGTATTCCCGGTCAGCATTGATAAATAAAACATGCTCTCTCAAATGAGCATCTTTTTTATTGATCACAATCACTGAAGCCGGAATACCGGTACCGTAGAACAAAGCAGGCGGCAATCCAATTACGGTTTCAAGGTATCCTTTTTCAATAAGAGATTTTCTGAAGTTATGTTCATCGCCACCGCGAAATAATACACCGTGAGGCATTACAACTGCCATGCGACCTTTATTATTCAATGATGCCACCATATGTTGTACAAACATGAAGTCAGCTTTACTTTTAACAGGCATCCAGAAATTGAAGCGTTCCTTTTTCTTCATCCCGTCTTTGGAATAGTTTTGGGAGAAAGGAGGATTGGCTATTACTATATCAAATGTTCTTAATTCACCACCACGTTCTTTGTTTTCATGCAGAGGATTCATTAAAGTATCACCATTAACAATATCGCTGTCATAAATTCCATGAAACAGCATGTTCATTTTACACAAACTCCACGTAGTGCCGTTTTTTTCCTGCCCGAAAAGAGAAAGGTTACGTGCAGAACCATAGCGGCTTTCCACATAGTTTTTACTTTCAATGAGCATTCCACCGCTACCTACAGTAGGATCATAAACTTCAGCATCATGTTCTGGCTCTAAAATATTAATAAGCAGCCGTACTACTTCGTTGGGAGTATAGAATTCTCCTCCCTTTTTCCCGGCACTATCGGCAAAATATTTAATAAGAAATTCGTAGGCAGCACCTAATAAATCAGGGAATTCAAGATTATCGTCAGTCAGACGGATACGATTAAACTCACGTAGTAATTCACGCAAATCTTCATCTGTAATTTGCTTATTATTTTTACCAATGCTGCGGTTGAAATTGATGGATTTTAAAACACCCTCCAATTTATCAAGGTTTGCATCTTCAAGTGCAGCAAGTGCTTTGTTCAGATGGTCCCCAATTTCTTCCTGAAGGTTTTTAATGTTTTCCCATCGAGAGGCTTCAGGAACAAAGAAGTCGTATTCGGGAGCATTTTGTTTCTCAAGTTCTGCGTAAATGAGTTCGGGATCTTCAAGATGTCTTTTTTCTACCAGGTACTTTTTACGAGTATCCCGTTGTACATCAAACTGGTCGTTCACTCTTTTTAAAAAGAGCATTGCAATAATATATTCTTTATATTCAGACGCATCCATATTGCCACGGAGGCTTTCACAAGCTTCTTCAAGAAAGGTTTCTAAACGGGAGAGTGATAGTTTATTTGTAGCCATTAAATCAGTTTCAAATTAGATGATGAATTTACATTTATTAATTGGGTTTCATGGTGCATTTTTTTCACTAAAGTCCTAGAATTAAATTAGTTTTGAATCTCTTGATAAATTTCAGCTACCAATATCTTGCATTTAAATAGTTAATAAAGTTTCTGAATTTAGAATCAAATAAAATTGGTTTCAAGAGTCTCTGCGGAGTAATAATATTATACTTCTGAGGTTCTTTTAGTTGACCCTTCCAGGCGTCTTCAATACCTGATTGCAGTAAGCCCGGTGCTTGAACCTGATATCGTAAATTCAAATTGTTCTCTGGAATAATATCAAAATGTAGGTAGTCATCAGCATTTAACTCAGCTTTTTTGTTCTTTATCATTTGCCAAGCCAATAATGTCTGACGCATTATCTGATAAAATGGTTCGTAATAAAGATTATCCAAATCAACTGTACATTTAATCGGAGAATCCGAATCGGTAATTAAATGATCATATCTTGACTTACGGGTAATTCCAGATTTACCATCTGCCATGCAGGTTTTGGTATAGTATTCGGTATACTTCCATTCAATAAATATTTGAATCTTTTTACCGTCTTTTAATATCCCTGTCATCATGGCATCTACGGAAGTACAATTTGCACCTCTTGTCTGTTTTTCCCCACCAGGGACTTCTCTTAGATAGCTTCCGTTACTGACAACCTCAAAACCAATATATGCATCATCGAAGTCTCTGCATACGTCAACAAAATCATGGTTAAGTCCTTTCAGTATTTTCAATGCAGTGTCTTTATCTTCTCTAAGAAAGAATAAATGATTAACACAGGATACCTGAGAAGACAACAAATGTCCTGTTGGCTCTGAACTTCCTGGCCACCAAACAATTTTATTGGATTTAAAGTATTCGATTGCATCTTTCCGTATTTTGTACCAGAGATTCTTTTCAGCATCAATCAATACAAATGCTCGTTTATCTCCTTCAAAAACGCCATCGCCTGGGTCGTTAAAGAAACCATCTCTGATTCTTACTACTTTTTCTCTTTCGGATTCTCTATAAATCATGTTTTACTTGTTTAAATAATTGTTTTTCCCTGTTCTATCAATTTAGGTCGTCATGACGATCTTTAAAATGGCAAGGATCCATTTAATTTATATAATGAGTTTAATAAAGCGTCCGAATTCTTCCCTGCGAGAAGTTTATTCTTTTCGCTCTCAGATAATTCTATGATTCCGAAATTTTTGATATAATTTTTGCTCATTGAAATGAATCCCGAAGAATAATCTTTAGTTGTTAATCGTATATAATTGAAAAAAATATCCGATTCAAGAATCTTTTTTGCGATTTCCAGTTCTTCAATATTATTGGATATAATGGCTATACCATTATAAAAAAGCAATTCTTTGTCTTCAGAAATAATAAAGGTTGGACGTTCACAAATATGGGGGAAAAACAATTTTAGTGAACGAAGATCCAATGATTGTCTCCGACCATATGCATACCAATTCTCATATTCTTGGTTTCCTTTGTCCCTTTTTCCTAGCTCTCTCTTGTGGACATATAAATATTTATATGCATATGGATATTCTTTTTGGAATTCAACCTCATCTATCAGATTTGTTAGCCCATTTATTTGGTAATATGGGTAAATAATTTTTTCTCTTTTTGTGTATAGGTCCTCTTCTGTTTTAATTTTATTTGCATTAATTATATCTCTGCATATTTTTTTTTCTATTTTATATTCTTTCCCGTTCTTCTCCATTAAATAACAATCTTTGTCTGCAACTTCAGATGGAATGAATTTATATATATCATTTTTCAGTGTAGCAATTCCATTCCTGGTTATGTATTTATCCTTGAAAGAAATTCCAGTCGCTTCTAACCTTTGGATATACTCATGTATTTTTATTGAGTCTGCTAAATTCCATCCATCAAGATTATTTAATAATTTATATTCATAAAAATAAAAATCATTGTCTTTTAGATTGTTAAGCTCGGTACTGATTGATAGCTTATAACTAATGCCACCTGCTTTCTTGTGCAAGAAGCAGAGGCAAGTGTATGTATTTCTATCTTTAAATATTTGTTCGCCACCAAAACTTATAATCTTCAGACTAATCTGATGATCCGCAAAATACTGTCTTAATGCCCTGCCATTGATGCTTTTTAGAAATGTGTTAACAGTGATATATCCCAGAACGCCATTGGCACTTAAGTTTTCAAATCCAACCTGGAAAAAAGGAATATATAGATCAGGGTGTCCACTTTTTGTAACAGACCATTTTTCTAATAGCCGGATAGAATTACTATCCATGTTTCTTGAGCATACATAAGGAGGATTTCCAACTATTACATCAAATCCGCCATTATTTTTTACGACTGGAGATACATTCGTGAGGTCAAATTCAAGAGCATTTCCACAAAATAAATTAAATGTAAATTCTGGTGGATCCTCTCCATTGGTTAATGCTAACAAAGCGAGAAGAATTTTGGTGCGTTCAATGCTATATTCTGTTATGTCTAGTCCGTAAATACGATTAAAAATGGAAGTGTACGGAATTCCGGTTTGCTCATGGATTCTTACTGCAATCGTGAAAAGAAAAGCCCCACAACCACATGATAAATCTGCATATAGTGCTTTGTCAATATGATTATTGATACTCTTTAAAGTTTCGTTGACAATATAATCACGAATGAATTTTGGGGTATAAACAGTTCCATTAATTATTTTATCTGCAGGGGAAATTACAAACTCAAATAGTTCAATAAGATCTTCAAAATTGAATTGCAATGAGTTTTTTTTAAAGATGGCAACAAAATCAGTTATATATTTGATTTCCAGATCGTCTAAATCTGAAATTACATGATTTTTTATCAATGAACAATTTGTGATTTCAAGTTTATTAATCTCAATAAATGCTGAGACTATTAATCTATTAATGGTTGTAGTATCAGTTGAGTACTCTTTTAGATATTTAAATACTTCCTTTTTCAAATCAAGTTCCTTTTAATTTGCAACATTTATAATCAAATTCGGCCAAATGAGCATAGGATCCCACTCAACAGCACTTTGTTCAAATGGTCTCCAGTGGGATGCCTTTGTATGTACATATGATTTCCAAAAATACCTTTGATAAATTCTAACTAGGTTTATGTATTCCCCATCCTTTCTTAACTCGCGCCATTGGTTCGGGAAAAAATTGGCAAGCACAAAGTCAACTCCTAATATGACATCCATTGGATAATGTACAATGCGTGGCGAGTCAAGTATCAAAGAATTTCCAAAATCCATGTATTTCTTATCTAGCTTTCGACCACCAAATTGGAAATGATAAATAGGATGTATTTCATCTGGTTCAGTATCCTCTTCTGAGGTTAAGTGCCTATCTAAATGGAGAGATGAAACTACTTCTTTCTGCGTTCCTCCTTGTATTATTTGAGTTCCAGATAGATATATATTAAATTCAAGATATTTAAAAGGATCTTTAATCTTTTCAAAGTCATTGAAGTCACAAATTAATTTTAATGATAATTTTAGCCCCATATTTATGACATGATCTGGATATGTATGCCGAGGAGTTTTTTCAAAAGGGAATGTTAATTCGGATATGGTATACCCCCAATAGTCATAATTAATGCTACTATCTGGCATTTTTGGTACAAAATCCAAATTTATTAGTTGTTTAGCCGCTTCGTAAATAGGATATGGGTTACAAATCCCTAATCTATTCAAAACTCGAGCAAATTGCTCTAAATCACTGGCACGACTTCTTCTAAAGCCTATCACTTGTTCATTTATTGGCATAATCAGGAAAATGTTTTTTTAATGTCATTGAACCTTTCACGTTCAAGAGGGTGAACTTTTAATCCCTGATCTCGCCTTACTCTTTCAAGTGCTGCTTCTATTGAAATATATCTTGTCTCCTGCCATGGGAGAGGGTCTTTTTCATCAATGCGTAAGCCTTCTCTGGGATCTAATGGCCTATTGAATCCCTGACAGACTGTCCAGTACCTATAGCTTGAGGACTTTTTAATAGGTTCTGCAACAATTAATCTTTTTAATCCGAGTCTCTCGCTTAAGATTTCTACCCTTTCTCTAGCATCAAGGCTTGCAAGAGTATTCTCTTTTTCAATACTTTGCCACCAATCATTAAGTTTATACATCCACCATCTGTCGAATGCATTGCTAAACACTCCTGAGTATTTAGCTTCCTTTAGAATTTCATTCTTTAATATGTCCCAGTCTTCAGATGCTTTTACATCACATCCTAGTCTGGATGAAAGGTAATATTCATCAATTAATGGACCAGGGGCCACTATTAGTTCGTTTAAAATGTACCGGGAAAAATTAAATACTGAGGAGAACTCATCAAGATAGCTTGGAAAGATTCTCTTATCAAGTCTTGAAAGATTTTCTAAATCTAGAATTGTTGGTAGATTAGGCTTATCCATTCCTATCTTAGAATATGCCTCAATTATCGCATGAATTCTAAATTGAATGCTAGAGTTGCTTATTTCTTCCTTTAGAAAAATCCAATCAAATAAATCACGACTATTTGCATCACTCGAAAAAAGGTTATTAGATTTACTAATAGTGGTAAATAAAAAAATAGGAAATTCCTTTTTCCAGACTTTCTCTTTAACTTTTGACCTAACAAGTGAAGCAAGACTTGTAGCTGTATAGCGCGCTTTTCTCTCTCCACTAAGATTATCATCTAGCTTTAAGTCAAGAATTAATCCGTCAATTCCTTCTTGTCCTGCAATTAACTCTTCAAGCTGGGACTCAAATTCGGTAGGCCTTTGAACAGTAATATTGATCAAACCTGTTGTGCGAAAACCATCGGCAATAGTTGTTGCGGTTGGGTCATCATCTAAATATAAAAGATTATACGTCATATTCTTCAATTTCTTTGTTTGTAGCTTTTGCCAATTCGATTCTAAATGTGGTATTATATTTCTCAGGTGATTGAATAAGGAAAATCTCACCTCCGTAACCCTCAATAATATCCTTTATTATTTTAAGCCCAAGTCCTGTTCCCGTTAGTTCATCTTCTTTGCTTGCGGAATGTCCCTTTTGACTTGAAGTAGTAAAAAAGGCATTAAATATTTTGTTCTGATTTTCTTCTGGTATTCCATCACCGTTATCAGAGAACTCCATAAAAATATTATCCCCAATTTCACCAGCATTTATATAAATATTGCCTGGAGTCTTGGCTCTTTTAATTGCTTTTTTTGAATTGCTATATAAATTAAATAGAATAGAGGCCCATTCAGAAGGATGCATTTTGCATGTGAATAAATCATACCCAGAGAAATTTGTATCTAATACAAATCCATTTCTATCTAGGTCTGGTTCAATTACCCTTTTAAATGAGTTAACAGCATCTCTTAACTCTATTGGATGTAGATTCCGCTGAACATTTTTAGATATGGTCTCATCAAAATAAGAAGCATATGTTTTAAATGAGTTGAAAGAATCCTGTAATCTCAACGATCTCTTATAAGTTTCTGTGGTTTCTAATAAATTATCTACAAGGAACATCGTATCAACATCAAAAGCAGGTAAATACTGCTTTATTTCGTGGGTAAATTCTCCTATAGTTAAACCTAATCCTGCCAAAACTCTTAACATTCCAATTTCTTCCAAACTATCAACAGCTGTTCTTAATTGTTCTGATAGCTCCCTGAATTTTTGAGATTTTCCTGCATCTTCATCACTAGATGGTTCCTTACTATCTTTTTTATGTTGCTCATTTTTTGAATCAATATCATTAGCAAAACTTTCAAGTGTTTCAGCTATTTCCTTTACAGTTTCGGCTGGATTTTTTTCTTGTTTTACCCAGTTTTTTTGTCCAGTTGTTTTTTTGACATCACGGTAGTCTGCGATTCTTAAAACTGCAGATAAAAGAGTTCTAAATACGAAATCCGTTAGTTCGTTATATGCTTCATTTTTAAATAATCCTTCTCTACTAGATAGTTCATTAAATAATGTAGTGTCGTAACCAATTATTTCAACAAATCCGAAAAAATTATTATTACCATGCTGTGGGAGTATAGTTCTTCTTCTTACCGATTCATCTAATCCTAACCAATCATTTTGAGGTTCGCCATAAGGAAGAACTCTGAAGCCATTCCTATATATCCTAATTCCTCCAACTTCATTTGCTTTCTCTCTAATGTATCCCTCAACCATCTTAGGGATCATTCCTATATTATATATGAAGTAGTATGCTTTAAAATGTATATTTCTTAAATAATCATACTTGCTTTCAGGATCTTTTCTGTTTTTTGGTGTACTCCCTGAGTCACTTAGATCTAGCTTTTTACTAGTTAATTTCCAGGAAGCTATCCCAGTAGAATCAATATAGCCTTCGATCTCAGAAAGTGAATGTTCGTAAAACATTATGTCTTCATCTGCAATTTCTTCTAGATCATCATTTATTGATCTATAACATTTTATAGCAAAGCCAGGATCGATGGACTTATCTTTGGTCACTTTTGACAATGGAAATGGTTGAATTATATCGAGTGAATATCGGTAAACCCGTTTTATTGAGGTAACACTCCACCATTCCCTTAATCCATTTATTATTAATGTAGTACCTTGTTCCTTTTGTTTTGGAATCTCAGTAACCAAACTTGAAATGCTCATTATGTCTTTGTCAAGATTAAAGTCATTCCAATTAATCTCAATTTTTAATGCGTTTTTCTCACCGGCAGTTTGTGTAATAATAGTTAACCTCTCACCCAACCTTTGTGTTGCAAATCTTCCAATTCCCTTCTTTCCGGCTCTGTTTCTTTTATAAATAGGTGAAGTGGGATTATGTATTTTATCCGTGGAAGAAATCCTCATAAACCCATTTAAAACTTGCTCTTTTGTCATACCATGGCCATCATCTTCTACAGTTAGTTCCCCGCCAATATTATTTGTATCTTGAAATAATAACTCAACAACCGAAGCATCTGAGTCATAGGCATTTTTAACAAGTTCTGACACTGCAGTTTCTTGTCTCGCAACAAGTTCTTTCCCAAGTCTGTCAATTACACCAGCATCAACAGAAAATCTTACATGATTTTTGTCAAATGAGGCCAGTTTAGAAGACAGTTCTAGTATAAGACTATAATTATTCGGTTCATCCCTAAGTACACTTACTAAACGCTCTATTACTTGCTCTTCTTTCATGATCAGCTTTTCTTTTTATTTGACACAACCAGATTTTTAATATCGGTATTAAGGATTTCGGCAATTTTATACAAGTCGATAAGACTTGGCTGTCGGCGGTTTTGAACATAACTGTTCACCATATTGTAGCTTTTACCCAGCTTTTCGGCAAGCCAAGTTTGCTTGATACCCTTTTCTTCTAGAATCTCCTTGATCCTGTTCATGGATTATGCATTAATAAGTGCACATGAAGGTATGAAAAATATCTCATGGACTGAGATATTTTTGAGAAAATTATAAAGTGATAAAATTGTATCTTTCTATTCAAATTAACCTGTAACTTCCATAAATGAGAAAAATCAATGACACAATCCAATACTCAGCATCCGATCTTGTAAATTATTTGGGATGCAAACATTTAACTGAATTAGACCGGAAAACCGTTCTTGGGGAAATAGATCCGCCAGATTGGAGTAATCCGGCCTTGGTATTAATTCAGCAAAAAGGAATTGAACATGAACACGCATATGTAGCACATTTAAAATCCCAGGAATTGAATGTATGTGAATTAGAGGGACATTCTTCTGATGAAACAAAAGCTGCAATCTTGAAAGGATATGATATTATCACTCAGGCCAGATTTGAAAAAGATGGTTGGGTTGGTATTGCCGATATCCTGAGAAAAGTTTCAGGCAATAGCCAGCTTGAAGACTATTACTACGAAGTCGAAGATACAAAGCTTGCAAGAGAAACGAAGGCAGGAACTGTACTTCAACTTTGTCTTTATTCTGAACTACTTGGAGAGATTCACGGTCGGATCCCCGAAAATATGTATGTAGTAAAACCAGGGATTGATTTTCCTGTTGAGAAATTTCGATATCCAGAATTTGAGGCATACTACAGATCAGTTAAAACCAGGTTTCAGCAGGTAATGATGGCTGAACCTCAATCTACATATCCAATCCCTGTTGCGAAATGTGATACCTGTAGGTGGTGGAAAGCATGTAATATCAAATGGCATGTGGATGACCACTTAAGTTTAATCGCCGGAATTCGTTCCAACCAAATAAAAGAACTTGATCAGCAGGGAATTTCATCTCTTGAAACATATGCTAAAGAGCCAAAACCATTTAGAAGAATGCCAGAACAAGGCAATGAAGAAACCTACAAAAAAATACATCATCAGGCGCAGATTCAGCTTAAGGGTAGAAATGAGAAGAAAATGCTGTATGAATTGCTTCCAATAGAACCTTTACGAGGATTAAATAGATTACCCGCACCATCTGATGGAGACCTTTATTTTGATATTGAAGGTGATCATTTTTATGAAGCAGGTGGTATCGAGTATTTGTTTGGGATAAGTTTTTTAAACGAAAACCATGAAATAGAATATAATAGCTTTTGGGCAAAAAACAGAGAGGAAGAGATAGCGGTGTTTAAGGAATTTATGTCATTTGTTCTTAAGCAATGGGAACGCTATCCTGATATGCACATTTACCATTATGCACCTTATGAACCAACAGCCATTAAAAGGTTAGCGTCAAGATCAGCAGTTTTCGAACAAGAAGTTGATCAGTTATTAAGATCCGAACGATTTGTTGACCTATTTTCCATTATAAAAGAGACACTTATTGCGAGTGTTGAAAGTTATTCATTAAAGGATACAGAAAAATTCACGGATTATACTCGTTTAGCAGACCTTAGACTCTCAAGCGATGCCAGACGAAGGATGTCCATAGCACTTGATTTTAACGAATTTTCTTCTCTAACAGATGCTGATTTTGATTTAATTGAAACATATAATAAGGATGATTGCCAAGCAACAAAGGCATTGCATTATTGGATAGAGTTGATATACCAAGAACAGGTAAAGAGCGGAACTTCATTAAGTCGGTTAAAAAATTCAACTGGAGAAGCAAATGAGCATATTTCAGAGAGTGAAGAACATGCAAGGGCATTATATGAGGGTCTAGTTAGCGGACTGCCTGCCGATCCTGCTGAATGGGGCAATGAGGAACATGCAAAATGGCTATTAGCGCACCAGGTTGAATTTTATCGAAGAGAAATGAGAAGTGCCTGGTGGGAATTCTTCAGACTTCGGGAACTTGAGCCAAACGAATTGATGGAAGAAAGAAAGGGCATGGCTGGACTTACTTATGAACTCAGACTACCGGAATCAAAAAAGGTACCTATAGATAGATATTCTTACCCATCACAGGAAATATCTATGGATATAGGTAATGAATTATATGAACCTCAAGGAGATAAAATTGGGACAATTCACGATTTTTCCCTAGAAAACAGAACTGTTGATATAAAGAAAACAGGAAAAACCGCTGAAATACATCCATATGCTCTTTTTATTAATGATATAGTTACACCTGGTGTCTTAGTTCCTTCTCTATTTACTTTTGTTGAATCAGTCATTACTTATGGTATTGATGGCGATGGGCCATACAGAGCTGGCAGAGATCTACTTCTAAAAAACCAACCAAGATTGTCTGGAGAGAATGAATTAGCATTACAAAGAGGAGAAACTGTTGAAGATGTTGCATTAAGAAATGTTCTTGAACTTGACAATGGTATTTTACCGGTTCAAGGACCTCCAGGCACTGGGAAAACCCATTTAGGAGGAGTTTTAATTGCAGAACTTGTTAAAAGAGGTAAAAGAATCGGTGTAACTGCAGTCAGTCATAAGGTCATTCGAAATTTATTGGATAAGGCAGTAGAGAGAGGTGCAGAGAAAGGAATTAATGTTGTGATCAGACATAAAGCCAAATCAGGCACTAATGATTCAGCAGGAGAACCTACAATTTTAATTAAAAAAGAAGATGCCCTGGATGCCTTAAACCATGGTTCAGTTGTTGGTGGAACAGCCTGGCTCTGGGCAGACAATATTTTTGAAGGAACCCTTGATTACCTTTTCGTTGATGAGGCCGGACAGATGTCGCTTACCAATGTCCTTACGATTTCCAGGGCAGCAAGGAATATAATTTTATTGGGAGATCCGCAACAACTGGAACAACCCAAAAAGGGTGCCCATCCAGAGGGTGCTGATATATCTGCTCTTGAACACATTCTTGATGGACATCAGACCATGCCAGAAGATAAAGGGTTATTCCTGGATACAACCTGGAGATTACATCCGCTCATAGCTCATTTTACGTCAACACTTTATTATGAAGGAAGATTAAGATCAAAAGGAGGACTTGAAAATCAAAACTGGTAGGAAACAGTCTATTTAAAGGTAGCGGCCTTTTCCATGTTCCTGTTGATCATATTGGCAATCAAAGTCAATCCAAAGAGGAAGTTGAAGCCATAAAAAAAATAGTGGATCACATGTTGGCCGAAAACATTACTTGGATTGACCGAGAAGGAAAATCATTGAAACTGCAGAAAGAAGATATATTGATTATTGCTCCCTATAATGCTCAGGTAAGTGTATTGCGAGAGGCATTACCTGGTTTTTCCATCGGAACTGTTGATAAATTCCAAGGGCAGGAAGCACCAGTCGTGATTTATTCTATGACAAGTTCCTCGTCTGAAGATGCTCCGAGGGGTATGAATTTCTTGTACAATCCTAACCGCATGAATGTAGCAACCAGCCGTGCAAAATGTATCAGCATCTTAGTATCAGCTCCTAAAATTTTTGAAGTCGAGTGCAACACCATTGAACAAATGAAGTGGGCAAACGGTCTTTGCATGTATCGAGAGATGGCATGTCAAGTAGACATACCACAGTGATCAAGCCGATTAAGATTTATACGATCCAAGTGTGAAAATTAATCTGAAGCCTTTTTTTGTAAAAAATCTATTCTAAACGTTCTTATTAATGTGTGAATGTTGATCTCTGTATTTCCTATAATAAATAGTTTGGATGTAGGATATCTGCAGTTCGTTTTTATTTCAAAGTTGATAAGAAGTCTTTTAAGGATTATCTCTGACAATCTTCCATAATGCTTCATCCCAGCTTAAACTTGGATTTTCTGCAAATTTCTCCTCTATAAGCTCAATCAGATCCTCAGGTATTTCTTCATCGTCTTCGACAATAGTTTCTTGCATTTCCTTAATCTTTTTTTCTACTAATCCAAGATATTTTGCCCGACGAAAACCCATGCTAAGAATGTCTTGATCAGGGATGAATTTCTCAACTCCATATTCTTTAAATTTCCCCTCCAGCCAGGCTATTAATTGCTGCGAAGTCATGGCATTTATCTCGACACGATGACCATGATACGAAGGATATCCACCCTTGGGATCAACTAAAAAATCAATCTCTTCCTGTGTGGCATCGCAATCAAACTCCAAATATAGACCTGGATCAATTCGTTGTTTGTATTGGACTGGTTCAGCGATCAAGTCTTTAATGTCAGGCATTCTTAGCCCCAAGTCGATAACATCAGATCCACATGATAATCTCACACCCTCTGTTAAGCTCCGCAATATCTTGAAACCATCAAGATCAAAGTCATGTAATACAAAAACCCGAACATCAATCATGTCCATTTGGTGAATAAGATCACAGGCTGCCTTTACTGGGATTCCTTTAGTACTCATCAGAGCAAGGTCATATCTTTCGGTTATTCCAGCATGCGTTAATATTTCTGTGAATCCTTCCTTTTCAATAAAAAGCACATTTTTAAATCTGTTCCCCGGCCCATTTGTTTTAATTAATGACTGAATAGCAGGAGGTTCAATATTAATTTGAGAATGCCATTTCCTTATATAACGCTCAATTTCAATTCCTCCCAATCCTATTTTTTCGTTAGTATGAGGTTCTATAATATGTCCCCTAGCATCCCAGACAATTTTCCAATCTGGTTCTCTTTCTTCAATATAGTCCTTTAACAATGTTTGTGTGAAATAAACATCATCGAGTTTATCATTTCCTGTTCTACTTAGAATTTCCGGTCTTGCCGCGTACATTATTTGTCTTGCATTTGCATAATATTCACCATTTGAACTTGCCATGTTATATGCAGCTTCCATAACGTCAAAAGCGACGTACTTTATAGATACTTTTCTTGATCCTCGTAATTTGGCATATTGACTGCTAGATATGTGATCTTTTTTATCGGCTTTACGTTTCTCAGCCTTCCATCCTTTTGTTGTACTTTTTATGGCGGATGAAATGTCATCTGATAAGCTTATAAATTCAATCTTTGTTTTACCTCGATCCGTGAATTCAAAACGTGGCCTTGCAATATGTATCATGAATATAACAGCATCGTCAGGATCAAGTCTTGCTTGCTGGACAGCACTTTGTAATGTCGAGACAGGTTCACTTCCAATCACAGGCGACCAATTAAGCCCAGTTATCATAGTCCGTTTTGCATTATTATCCTCTTTCACTGCAAAACCTACTTCTAAAACGTATGGTAATCCGCCATCAATGCCTGTTTTCTTAATATATTTAATGGAGTGCTCAGCACCTCCTTTTCCAATCATCCAATTTGTAAAATGCTCCTTACCTATAATTCCCAGAACACTTGGTTTTGGTGCAATACACTCCTTCTGCATATTATCAAGAAGTATCTTAAGTGATTCCCGGTCTATATCTCCATTCTTTTCAAACACAGTAAGATCGGCACGTGAATAATTCTCAGTCACTTTTTTTTGTTTGGCAGTGCTGGTTATTCCACGAAACTCCGAAACAAACTCCCTCACTGTCTTCCGATGCTGTCCGTTAGTACGCTCTTTTACAAGGTAACCTGCAACAAGATCACTAAATGTTTCAATGTTGTACCAATGCGGTGATGTCTGCATATTTGGACTCCATTTAGTCCAATTAATATCTGTTGCATCGTATTTCGTCCCATTTAAAATAAAGGTCGCATGCGGATTGAATGCAGTATATGCTTCAATTAACTCTTGAGGAGTAGGAGGGAAATTGTAAGAATTGCGATTTGGTGTACATAGTAAACTCGTTGACTTTGGGTAATGGATTTTTACAAAAGTCCCATTTTTTACAAAAGGAGTTATTGAATGGTTAATTTTGGGTTTCCCTGCAATACGGTCTACCGTTATAGAAATGTGATGCAACTCACCATGAGAACCAATTTCTACGTAACCATTACCACTAGTTACAAACGGTGCAGCATAAATAACTTTAAGAGCATTACCCATCTGTCCTCTGGTTGGGGAAATATAGTACGCTTTATCACTTACACGGGACAAATAGTTAAGCGACTTATTAATAATCTCAATCGGGATTCCATTTCCGTTATCAGAAACAGTTATAAAATCGTCCTTGATATCAATTTCAATAATAGGTGCAATACTTGTTTTTTCACAAGCATCCAGTGAATTGTCAATTAGTTCTCTTAGGATTGCAATTGGCCAGAAAATCTTGTCATGCCCAATTTGTGCTCTCAGTTCCTTTTCAGAAAAATATTCTAGTTCCCTGCTGGTCTCAAAAACTTCCCTTGTTAATATTTTTTTGCTCCCGGAATTTTCTTCCTGAGCAGAATTTTTATCTAATTTTTTCATATATTTTGCTTAACTATTGAATTATTCTTCCATATCGCTAAATCACAATAATAATCACGATATGAATTATTATCTGCATCTCCGGGGAATCCTGCAATTTGCCAAATTTCATATTGCGGATAGATGCTACTATCGCCATATGGTTTAGTGCTGATCATTTTATTTACATCATCATAGTCTGGAGACGCTATTCCCTGATTGACACATAAACTGTAAGCATGATAATAAAGGCATCTTTCAAACTTTGAAAAGGAAAGAAGGTATTTTTTAATATAGGAATTTCTGCCATGTTTTTTGAACTCTTCTGTAAATTTTATAAAAGCGTCTTTAGCATATTTTCGATAAAGGCCCAAAG
>Ga0182027_10002931_pt1 | contig 27387 bp, 18 predicted proteins | sample 712E1DmetaG_FD_121300 | JGI IMG/M metagenome (GOLD analysis project Ga0182027, IMG submission 121300) | Permafrost microbial communities from Stordalen Mire, Sweden - 712E1D metaG (Illumina Assembly) | ecosystem: Environmental > Terrestrial > Soil > Wetlands > Permafrost | place: Sweden...
CGTCGCTGCTGCGGACCCCGCCCGCCGCCTCACTCCTCGGTCAAATACGTCGAGTATTTTCCCTCGTCGTTCGTTGCGGTCGGGGCCCTCGCGACGCGCCGGCTCGGTCCGAATTTCAATCAGCAGTGCTAGCGGCGGCGGCGGCGCGCAGCCAGCGCGAGTCCCACTCCCACCAGGATGAAGCCCAGCGGGATGGTCGCCCGGCCAGATGGGGCAAGGCCGAAGCTGCACCCGCTGGCGGATCCGCTGCCAGCGGTTCCGCTACCTGACGACCCACCGTTTCCGGCCTGGCCACCCGAGCTCCCGCCAGTTCCGGCCTGTGCGCCCCCGCTGACGCTGCCGCCATTGCTGCTGCCCACGTTTCCGCCTGTCTCAACGCTCATTGTTCCGCCGGTGCCCGTAGTTGTTCCGCCAGCAGGCGTCCCAGTAGTATTGCCTCCGGTGACAATGCTTCCGCCAGTGGCCGTTCCGGTGCTGCCACCGCTGGCAGTTCCAGCCTTTCCGCCCGTGACGATGCTCCCGCCAGTGCCCGTGACCCCGCCAGTGGGCGTTCCAGTGCTGCCGCCACCGGCAGTCTTTCCGCCCGTGCCAATGATCCCGCCAGCGCCCGTGGCCCCGCCAGTGGGCGTTCCGGTGCTGCCGCCGGTAGTTCCAGTCTTTCCGCCCGTGGAGACGCTCCCGCCAGCGCCCGTGCTCCCACCGCTGCCCGTGCTTCCACCGCTGCCAGTGCTTCCACCTGTCCCGGAGCTACCTCCGGTGGAACTCGGCGTGCCGCTCTCGTAGAAGCTCACAGTCCCGGTGTCTCCTGCACTTGCCGCCCAGCCACGGCGATCCCAGGCCACGAGTGCCAGCAGGTGTGCTGCGTAGAATCCCTGGCCATTTTCACCGCTGCTGTCGGGCTCGTTCCACTTTGCCGCGGGCACTATGACCGAAGTCACGTGCGCGTCGTCGTTTTCCACGATGCCCAGCGCAGCCGCGCACGCCGTAGACACGAAAGTGTCGCCGGTGAGCCCAGCCGTGACAGCGGCTTCGTATGTCGTCTTGTCGGCTGCCTCGCCCATCAGCAGCAACGCCGCCTTGGCGATCGTGGCCAAGTCACCTGTCCCGCCGGCCTTCCCCACAAGGAAGGTATGCGCCGTCGCATCGTCGCCCAAATATCCGAGCATCATCATGGCAAAGCCTGCGAAACCGGTGTTCGCGTCACCGGCCCCACACTGTAGCCCCAGCCGCAAAGTGGCGAGGCGGGTGGCTCCCAGGGCGCTCTTCCGCACAGCCAGCTCCAGGGCACCCCAGAGGTGGGCGTAGTCATACTTTGTCCCCGCGCCTGCGCTCAATGAGCGCGTCGCCTTGGTACAGTCGATGGCAGTACCGGTGCACGCCCCTGCAATGATCGCATCGCTGCCCGAGTCCCACGAGCCCCGGCCCGCGCAGTAATAGTTCATCAAACTGTTCAGGCCGGTGTCGACGCTGATGTAGTCGGCCTGGGGGCCGTACTGCATTGCCCGTGACTGGTCCATTTCACCGGTGCATTTTCCTGGTCCGTTGGTTGATCCGGGGTCGGCAGCGGTAGCGAGACCCGCCGGGGTACCCGTAGGATAGAGCGTCCCAGCTTGCTTCTTCACCATCACCGGCTGTGCCCCCTTGGTGGGGTAGCACTGGGTCTCGGTCGAATTACCGAACTTGACGAAGAAGCTGATGTCCTCGATCTTGACCGACCCGCCCGCGGTTCCGGTAACCGACAGGGCGTACTGCCCCCTCTCGCCTGGATGCAAGGTGGTCCCCGCAATCTTCCCGGCCTGGCGGGTCGCGGTAATCGCGGTGGTGCCAATCTTGGCCGTCAGCGCAAAATTGATCAGCGAAAAGCCCGTGTTGTTCTGGACCGTGATGTTCATCGTAGCCGTGCCCGAAGCGGAAAGAGTGACGGTGTCTGTCTCGGGCCGAACCACGAGGTCGTAACTCCCAGCCCAGAGATCATCGCAGAAGTGGGCACGGGCCTCCAGCGGCAGCAGGGAAAGCGTCAAAAATATCGCACACAGGAACTTCGCGCGGATACTCATGCTCATGACTCCATCAAAGGGGGGTGAATCTTTGGTTGTCGTGTCCCACTTGTCTTCGCCAAGACGGTCGATGTCAGCCACACTTGACATTATTGTAGTGCGACCAAGCGCAAAAGCCGGCTCATTTATTCTTCTGGCCGCGTTTTCTCTCCTATACAGGGTCACCCCAGGCCACGCAGCCTCTGCGGATAGCGCAACAACTGCGTCGCCGATCTTGACGCAAGCCGCGGCTTCTGGCCACCTCGACGCTGTGCGCTCCCTGCTCGCAAGGGGTGCGCCCGTCGACAGCAAAGACGAATCTGACTGGACAGCCCTGCACTTCGCGGCTGCGGGAGGCTGGACAGACGTTGCGGCCATCTTGCTCGACCGTGGCGCTGACCCAAACGCCCATGCGCGTTTTGACATGACACCGCTCCACTGGGCGGCCATGAGAGGCCACGCTGAGGTCGCGGGCCTGCTCACTCGCCGCGGGGCTCGTGCCGACGCGCGCAATGCGTACGGGATGACCCCGTTGCACCTGGCCGCGGACGACAAGGTCGTCGCCGTGCTGGTCACTGCCGGCGCAGCAGTCAACCCCCTCGACGGTCGCGGCAGGACGCCACTTCATACCGCCCGACAAGGCAGCGTGGCCAAAGCGCTGATCGACCGCGGCGCAGATATCCGCATACGAACGCCTGAGGGACGCACAGCCATGGAGCTCGCAGCAGTGGATACAACGGAGAAAGCCGGACTCTCGGTTCAGGGCCCCATGCTGGCGCGTCTGCGCGGGATCATCAGTCAGGCCAGGGTCACGCTGATGAACACTTCGACACGGCCCATGGACAACTTCGTCTTCTCCGGACACAGCCCGGCGTGCAGGGTCGATGTGACCCCCGCGCAGTTGCCCAGCCTGCAGCCCGGCCAACTGGCCGACTTCACCTTGACCTTCGTTCGCTCAACCGGGGTACCCGAGGGACAGCATCCGATCTTTCTCTCAACCTCGGTGGCAGGCACGCACCTGGTGGACTTCGACTTTAGGATCAATACCGAAAGGCGTGAGATCCCTGAAGACAACGGCATGATCCGGCTGGCCAAGGCAAGTCTGCGGCCTGCGCCTTCGCGACTGTACTACTTGGCGTATGTTGCCGCTCCCCTGCTGGTATTCGCGGCTTGGCTTGTAGTCCGCCGGAAGCGCAAGTAGTGTTGGCTGCGATCGCAAGCTACGGCATGGCGTACCGGGTGGGACTTGGCGCACCGCCGTTTTTTGGTTCCGATCCATGTCGGCAGTGACCATTTCAGTCACCGCTGGCTCCTGCGACAGGAAGGGCACGGCAAGCCATAGATCGCGAGTTGCTGCCATCTGCACGATCCAGGCCTGCGCTCGGTGCCACGGCCCAAGGCTTGCATCGATTCAAGGGAGAGAGCTGCGATGCCTGCCGCAGATTCACCCAGAAGCGGGAACCGCAACGGCTTCACCCTGGTGGAGCTAATGATCGTTGTGGCCATTATCGGCATACTGGCCGCGATCGCAGTTCCTGCCTTCAGCCGCTATATCAAGAAGGCTCGGACATCTGAAGCCGCGGGCCACTTGAACAAGGAGTGGGCCGGCTCATTGAGCTACTACGATACCGATCATGCGGGCTCATGGGGAGCGGTCCTGTCCAAGCAGTTCCCAGGCCCGAGCGGGGCTTGGGCCAGCACCACCGAATGTGCGTGCCAAGCCGGCCAGCGCTGCATGGCCGGAAATCCGATATGGGGAACCGATCCGGTGTGGAAAGCCCTAAACTTCTCTGTGCCCGACGCCCACCACTTCATGCCGGGATACAGCGGGGTGGGGAGCGGCACCGACGCCCAGTTCACGGCGTATTCAAAGGGCGACCTGGACTGCGACGGTACCCTGGCTGAGTTTATCCGGCAGGGGGCAGTCAGTTCAGCCGGAGACCCGACGGGCAACGTCCAGCCAATCGTGGTCAACGAGTTGGAATAACGCGAGCCCGCTGCCGCCGTCGTTGGCGACCGGTAAGCCCGATGGCGAGTGCCAGGAAGGGAAGCAGCACCAAGGGGAAGGACAACCAAAACCAGCGATTGGAACGGAGGACAGGGGCTGCGCGGTCGGCCTCACCCAGCGGAAGGGCGCGTAGGGTACCGTCGTAGCTGCCCACAAAGGCTATCCAGCGGCCGCGAATCCGTCCTGCCGCGGGGGACGACCAGTTGCTGTCGTCCATCCCGGCAACGTTCCACAGCGGCCGGCCGGTGAAAGCAGAAAAAAGCAACCCGCCACTGCCGAGCGCAACCGCGTGCAACATGTGATCCCAGCCCAGAACAAGTGCCATCGCTTCTCCGCCTGAATCCACCAGGGCGGGCGACGAATACAGACCGCCGCGGGCAGCGTAGCGCCAGATGAGCGAGCCGTCCGCGGGGTTCAGTGCATACAGGAAGCGATCGTAGGAACCGACGAATGCGCGCGCCCCACCCCGCTCGGCCAGGATGGCCGGGGATCCGGTGATGCGATCGCCGGTCTTGTAGTTCCAGCGCTCGGCGCCGGTGGCTGCGTCGAGGCCACGAACCGTGCCGTACTTGGAGCCCGTGACCACCAGCGGGCCGGAGGCTAGGACGAGAAATGCGGGCGGGCTGCGAACCGCGTCGAGTTCGGTCTTTCTCCACTGCACAGCGCCGGTCGCGGCGTCCAGGGCGTAGAGATTGCCGTTGGCCGAGCCGAGAAAAAGTTGCCCGTGACCGGCCGTGCGCACGAAAATAGGCGCGGTGAGATCGTTGTCCCCCAGCTCCTGACGCCACAGTGGCTTGCCGTCGGCCAAGGCCAGGGCCAGCACGCCGCTTCTCTGCAGGCTGTTAGCCAGAGAGCGATCCCAAACCCAGTAGGCCACAAAGGCCGCGTTGTCGCTGTCGCCGGTTCCGCCCACGCAAGGCGCAGCCAGCCGAGCGCCGCCCAAGGTCGGCCGGTAGTCCTCGACCGAATGGACCCACGCTTGCCGACCGTTGGCTGCATCGATCGCGTAGACCAGGCGATCGGTCGAAGCAGCGAGAAGCAGCGTGCGGTCGTCGTCGCGGAAGAACACCGGGGCGGCGTATACCGGCCCGCCGGTGGTGAAGCTCCACAGCCGCTCACCCGTGGCGGCATCGAGCGCGTAGATAGTGTGGTCGTAGTTGCCCACGGCCAGCAGTGCCCGCCCCTCGACCAAGGCCAAGGCAGGCGACGACCATACGGTCATGCCTGGCTCGTAGCCCCACACGCGGCCGCTGCCGTCGAAACTCCACGCCCGGGGCGGCTCGCTCGCCGGCGCGTCGATCTCGATGGCCGCGGTGTTCTGGGCGTCACAGCGGCTCTGCGACCACAGAGCGCAAGCTTGGACGCGCCCCAGGCCAGGTACCAGCCACAGGATGGCCGCAAGGCCCAGAACCACAATTGATGGCCGCGGAAAACCGCCGGCACTCTTCACGCGGGATCCTCCGCCTTGTTTGCCGGAACCGCGGACTTCTCGCCTTGCTGGCTCCACATGTCGACCACGCGCAGCCCGCCGTTGGGACAGTGATCCACGCAGGAGTAGCAGAACTGGCACTGGTCCAGGCGAACCACGCCATTCTTGATGGCGGCAACATCGCAAGTCGTACTGCACACGCCGCATTCCGTGCACCGGCCCGGCACCTGCTGGATGCGCAGGCGCGAAAAGCGATGCAGAAATCCCATCAGATAGCCCCAGGGACAGAGATACCGACACCAGGGACGCAGAACGAAAAGCGCCGAAACCAAAATCACAAGCGTGGTGAGCGCGGACGCTTTGTCGTCGCGCGCGGTAAAGGCGAAGTGCACCGGAGAGGTCACCACCAAGTGCGATACGGCAGTGAAGAAAATCGCCGCCAGGCTGAAAAGACGCAGCTTGCGCGAGGGAAGATCATCGATCACGCCGATCAATACCAAATAGCAGAGCAGGATCAGCATGGCCGCCCAGTGCACGCTGGAGTCCTCGATCAGCAACTGCTTCTTTGACCCCAGCCAAACCAACAGCACGAGAAAACCCACGATGAACACGGCCAACCCGATGAGCTTGCCGCGGGTGAGCCGCTCTTTGCGACGGGGAAACCGCTTGCGCAGCCAGCCCGCAAGATCCTGCACGCTTCCGGTGGGGCATATCCAGCCGCAAAAGACCGTTCCGTGCAACAGGGTGACCGAGATGATCACGACCGGAAGAGCCAGCCAGTAGAACGACTCGGAATATGCCGAGCCAAGCAGGGTCATCCCGTAAAGTCCGTTGCGGATCATCCCGAACACACCCAGGCACGAGTAGACGACGAAATAAAAGACCAGGAATGACCCTGCCTGCACGAAACGGCGGACGAGCTGGCGCCGACGTTTGACTGCGCTGATGGCGATCACCACCAGGAAGAGAAAGATGAGCGATGCCATCTCCACGCTGGTCCCGTCCAGCGACAGGAAAGGGACACTGAAGACCTTGGCAATGGGGAGACGTTCAGGCTGCATGGTGCTGCGAAAGAGCGGGCGTCACGAATGGACGAACTGACAGGAAGTCTGACACGCCCGAGCCGCGTCAGTGCTCTCGCGTGCAAAGATAGCCATCAGCCCTACCCTTTTTCGTCGATTTTCTCGCAGGGAATACATCCTGGCTGGTCAAGGCAGGCCGCGGCGCACGGCGGCCGGGAGACGGCCGCCGACGGGTCCAGCCCCAGAAAGCGCGCCACGAAGGGACAACGCGGCTTCTCGCGCAATTCGGCCAGCGTGCCCGTCTGGACGATGCGTCCGCCTAGCATCACGGCCAGAAAATCGCCCAGAGCTGCTGCCTCGTCACGGCTGTGGGTCACATGCAACGTGGTCAGGTCAAGCTCCTTGTGCCAACGCGCCAACTCGGCTTGCAACTCCAGCCGTGCGTTGTGGTCGAGCGAACTCAGCGGCTCGTCCAGCAGCAGAAGCACGGGCCGCACGGCCAATGCGCGCGCGATGGCCACCCGCTGTGCCTCGCCGCCGCTCAGGGTGGCGACAGGCCGGGCTAGAACCGCAGCCAGTCCCAAACGCTCAACCAACTCGTCGACAGTGCGACGCGCTTCGGGCTGGGGCACCCGGCGGGCATGCAGGCCATATTCGATGTTGCCACGCACGGACAGGTGCGGAAACAGCGCCGCTTGCTGGAACACGAGACCGATGTTGCGCCGCTCGGGCGCCTGCGCCGTGACCTCGCGACCGTCGACCAGAATCCGGCCGGCCGTCGGTTGGAAGAATCCGGCAAGGGTCTGCAGCAGCACCGACTTGCCACAGCCGCTGGGGCCGAGCAGCACCCAGTACTCCCCCTTGCCGATACGTAGAGACACGTCGTCGAGGGCGAAATCGCCGAACTGGCAGCCGAGGTGCTGGACTTCGATCATGGACGCTCCCGGCGCGGCCGCCGCAGGGCAAAGGGCATCAGGGTCTGGCCGAACTGCAACATGACGAAGACCCACAAACAGATCACGAGCAGCAGCACGGCGATGGGCCGGCTCTCCGAGACGCCCGCGCGCAGAAACTCGGTGTGCACCAGCACCGGCGCGGTGACCGGCGAGCTGGCGAACAGGACGATGCACCCGAACTCGCTGATGGCGCGCGCCCAGGCCAGGGTAGCGCCGACCAGGATCCCGCGTGAGGCCAAGGGCAGCGAAATACGCCAGAAGGTCGCGGCCGGCGAGGCGCCCAGGCTGCGCGAGGCCAGCTCCAATCGCAAGGGCACCGATTCGAAGGCGGTCATGGTCGTCTTTACCAGAAATGGCGAGGCCACGAAGACCTGGGCGATGACCACGCCCAGAAGCGATCCTGAGATGGGTAGGTGCAAAGATTCCAGGACCCCGCCCAGGATGCTGCCCGGGCCGAGCAGCACAATGAGCGCCACGCCCGCCACCGATTGCGGCACCAGGATAGGCACGTCAACCAGCGACTCGACCCAGCGCTTGCCCGGAAAATTCACACGGGCCAGGGCATAGGCGAGCGGAATGCCCCACAGCCCGACCACCAGGGTGGCCAAGGTGGACGACCCCAGGCTCATCCACAGAGCTTCGCGTACCTCGGGACGGACAAAAGTGCGCCACAGGGTCTGCACCGAGTCCTCGGTCGCAAGGTGAATGAGCGGGAACAGCACGATGCCGAAAGCCACCAGCCCGCCGCCCAGGCAGAGACGCGCAAAGCGCGAGGTCACCCGGCGCACGCGCCACAGGGTGCTGTAGATAAGAGCCAGCGGGATGAAGGTCTCGAAGGCATAGGGCTGCAAGAGCACGAACGACAGCACGAAGATGGCAAAGAACCCGAGCAAGACCGGCGAGGCAAACAGGCTGGCGTAGGCCACCACCAGCAGGATAAAGAGCGGCGTCTTGCCGAGAAGCACCAGCACGAGCAGAAAAAGCACGAAGTAGCCGACGAGAAAAAGCCCCACCGTGCGCGCCGGCCGCCGGGCCAGAGTCGCGGCCGCCGCGTGAAACACGAACAGGTTGGTGAAGAACAACACCAGGTTCATGGGCAGCGAGAAGGGCGGCGCGGGCAGCAAACCCAACCCGATGTGGATCGCAGCCAGGGCCACGATGGCCACCCCGATCTGTTTGGCTGCCAGCTTCACGGTCTTGGCACCACGAGGGAACTCAGCTCATCTGGCAGCGCGGTGCAGGGACTGCACCAGGCGGGCTTGGCTGGACGAAAGCCGCGCCTCTCAAGCATGCGCCTGCCACCCTCGCCGAGCAGGGTGGCGACAAAACTCCGCGCCTCGGAGGCATGGGGTGCGCCGGCGGGGATGGTGAGGCCATAGGTGATGGGGCCGCCGGCGATGCGCGTCCTGCCCTCTCCCTGTTTCATGCGGACCTCGACGCTGGCGCTGGCATAGTGCGCGGCCAGTTCGGGCTGCGAGAGATTCTGGTCCGGCGGAAGCGCGGTGATCTTCAGGTGATGATCCTCGGCGGTGGAACGAAACAGAAACGCGTATTCGATGGCGCGGGCTTCGAGAAGAGTCAGAAGTTCGGCCTCGTCGTGGGTCACATGCTCCTTGGGGCATTGGCCGACAAGCCGCGCTGACAAGTTCACGCCGGCCTCACCATAGGTTCCCGACTTCTCGGCAAGTTGCCAGGCCAGCAGGGTGTGGTACCCCACGGGCGCGGTGTCGGGATCAGCCCGGCCCAGGCGCACCCCTGGCCGGCCCAGCACGCTCGGCCAATTCTGGGTACTGATCTCATCCGTGAACTTGCTGTGGTCCTTGTGGGCCAGCACGATCTCGTTGGTCGCGAACACCACGTTCCAGCTAGCATGCCGCGGAATCATCATCCTGCCGATGATCCCTGCGTCTGCCACCGCCACGATGTCCGCGCGCATGCCCAGCTCGGCCACCTTGCGCGCCGCAACCTGGGAACCACTGGGCTCTAGCCGCACACGGATGCGCGGGTTGTCGCGCTGGAACTTCTCCGCCATGTCACCCAGCACGGCGGTCAAACTGGTGGCGTAGAAAACTGCTATTTCATCCGGGGACCTCCGACAACCCGTGACGACGACGAGACACAGCAATCCGCAATGTAGGACGGAGCGCCAACCGGCCGGGAGGGTGGACATGTCCCCAGCATACAACGCCGCAGCGGTTTGCGACTTTCCACGCTTCTCCACCTACGGTTTGCAGGTGGTGGTAGGATGCCACCCGCGACGTCGCAAGTAGTCGCTGGGTGGAAGTTGTCGGATCGGAGGACGGATGGGCGACGGCGGTTAGATACCCAAGGTGCAGATCGACACCGAGAGGCTTCTGGGATCCCTTTTTCGCCACATGACGGAAGGGGTAGCGGCTAGTTTCTTCTGGCGGGTTCGATCACCGTGCCGCCGCGCCAGCCGCGCGCTCTTGTTCTAGGATCTTGCGCACCGTCGGCAGATCGGGATCGTCGGCATCGGCCTGTTCGATGAACTTCTCGTAGGCAACGGCAATGCGTGGGTCGTACCTGCCGTCAATGCGGGAGAGAATCTCGTAGGCGATGCCGAGGTCCTTCCACACCCCTGGACCTATGTCGAGCTTGCGCATCCCCGGCCAACCCGCAATCCCAAGCTTCCGCTCACCGCCCGCCTTGGCAACCACGTCCTCGAGAAGACGAAGCGCATTTCGCGCAGGCTCTGGAGCAGCGCCGCTCTCACTGCTGTAGACAAGACAAAGGTGCGCGCGCGCGACCTGGGTACCCAGGACACGCTGAGCAAGTGCGTTTTCCCAGGATTCCTCCGGCGCGCAAAGGGCTGGCAGCACATCGTAGCTGTCCATCGCTTTGCGATCCAGTTCGGCCCACTCTTGGTATGTGGGAAACTCGCTCGCCCGCACCATGGAATGCACCAGTCCGTAGGCTGCCAGCTTGTATCCGTCGGTCCAGCTTTGGTCCCAATCGTCCAGATGGCCGATGATGATGAGGGACCGGTTGGGATTGCCGTCGAGCAGTTTCTTGATGTTCCAGCCGTGTTCGCCATAGCCACCCGCAGGCAAGTACAGATCACGATGCAGACGGCGCTGGCGTGTCGTGTACCAGGGAGCAGCCAGGTAGGTGCGACCCAAGTGGATGACGTCGGGACGAAGCTTCTCTACTTCGTGAAGATAGAAGGCGGAGTTCGTGACCTCATCCCCGACCGAGATCGCGATGGCGTTGGGTGGAAGGGACGCGAACGCGGTAGTCACGAAATCTCGCAGCACGGTGTTGTTGCGTGCGTTCGCCTCCCCGGCATGGACCGCAACGCCGAGCGCGAACACCGCCGCTACGCTGACGGGAACCAAGCGCAGCAACGGACGGAGCCCGGGTGCGCGCGTACCCAGCCCTTGCAAGAGCGCGGCAAGACCGAACCCCGAGGCAATTGCCAGGAGCAGATCGGACTCGATGCAGAAGCGGCCCAGAACAGACAGATAGAGTGGCCTGGCAATCGACAGGTTGGACAAAGAGCAATAGGTGAGACCGTAGAAGCAGAAGATGAAGAGGAGAATGCAGGCCGCCTTGCGCGTCGGACGGCTCTTCATACCGAGATACAGACCCGCCAGGGCGAGCGGAGGACCAAACCAAAGCAGACGGGGAAATGCTTGACCCCACATGTGCCAAAGCGTCGGGAAAAACGTGCCCTCCGTGACGAAGACTCTTTCCGCAGTTGGCCGGCCCATACTGAAGGTCCCATAGTCACGGCGCAGAACAAGCGCGACCAGGCCATCGATGGTACTCTGGTCGCCCCACGACACAGCCGCCGCCGAGGCAGAGGCCGACATGAGGTACAGATAGGGGACAAGGCCAAGTAGCCCGAAGCCAAGAGCCAGAGCCACCCCGCTTGCGCCGAGGTTGCGTCGTGCGATCCAGAGCGAGCGCAAGGCCAAGGGCGCCCCGACCAAGACAAAGGTGTGGTGGTTGCACATGGCGAGCCCGCTGGCCAAGAAAAGGGCGAACACATGGTGGCGGGAGAGCGTACGCTCGACCCGCGACCAAAGGTGAAATGCCAAGGCCACGAACATGGCGTTGAGTCCGAAGACCTCCGCGCTCGTCGCATTTAACCAGACGACTGGGCTTGTGCCAAAGAGCGCCGCTGCCACGAGCCCTGCCGCAGGGTTTCGCGTCCACGACTGAACCACGGCGCACACCAGGCCTGCAGCCGCTGCCATCGACACCGCGGAGAGCAGATTCACTCGCCAGGCAGGCGAGTGCCCCAGCGGCAGCGTGGCGAAAAAACGGGCCAAGAGGGCGAAGAGCGGATAGCCCGACGGATGGGGAACGCCGCCGGTGAGGGCCGCCGCCGTCAGTTCACCGCTATCACCGCCCGCCACCGAGGGATAGAGCGTCGCGATGTAGAGCGCGACCAGGAAGAGAAAGGCCAGAAAAGGAGCGAGCCGAACCCAGGCAGCCGGCTCGTCCGAGGAAGGCGGAGCCAAAGGGCTGCCGGTCGCACTTTCGGCGCCGGTCTGCTTGCCCTTCCTCGGTGGACGCCTAGGTTTTCCCATGGGCTGGTTCGCGGAGAATACTCCACCTGCCGCGAGATCTCCCCATGGAGCTGGATCTTTCCAAACCGAGGGGTAACCTGGTATTCCTTCCCCGTTCCTCGACGGTATCGGGTCCAAATGGGCACGGCCACCATGCAGTCCGATGCCGAAGAAGAACACCTAAACCAAACCGTTCAGATCGTTTGCGCCCGTAGCTCAAGTGGATAGAGCATCGGCCTTCTAAGCCGAGGGCTGGGGGTTCAATTCCCTCCGGGCGCGCCACCCTCGTTCCCGGCCTAGGGAGCGGGCGTGCGCCCCAGCGTCGCACGCAGGAAGATATCTGGCTTGGGAGGCATCGTCATGTTGTGGCCGATGTGAAAACTTGGGTGAGGAGGCTGATTGAAACCGGCCTGCTCGGAAGACACCTGCATGCGGTATTGGGGATCGTGCATCAGGGTGTAGATCCGGCGCGTGGTCACATCCGTCGTGGTGTAGAGACGCAGGGCCGAATTGTCCTTTTCGCGCCAGATGATTTCTTCGCGCCAATCGCCCAGTAGGTCTGCGGTGAGCACGGGCGTGGCCTTGGTCGAGTTGTTCGAGGCGCAATCGCTACAGCTTAGCAGCGTGCCGCCACCGTATTTCGTGATGCTGGTCTGGTCCTCCAGCTCTCGGGCTTCGTCGGCGTCCCACCAGATGAGAAAGTTGTTTGAACCTGGCAAACTGCCCACGTCCTTCCCCGTGGTTGCCGACAGGAGGGAGCCAGAGTTGTTGGTCCACATCTCAGCCCCGTCATTGCCATCGTAGATGTCGTCGGCCACCCCGCGAGCGGTGCCCGACGCGGTGGGACCGCGAACGATGCTGGCGCAGGTGTCGGCGTCGTGCTCGTCGTAGTCTAGAGGGCCGTTCAGGTGGGGCACGAAGACTTCCATGCCCGGTCGGCCAGGGACCAAATCCGCGACATGCAGCCCAAGGCCGTAGCCCAGGTCGGTTGAACAGCGCCGCGTGCCATCGCCATTGATGGTGGATGAGCCGGTAACGATTTCCTGGACGCCGTCACTGTCCACGTCGGCCACGGCCCAACTATGCGCTCCCTGCCCGACGTAGGCGGTGCCCGCGTTGCTGTCTGCGGTCCACAGCAGCGTGAGAGCGCTGTCCCGCCAATTCCAGGCGCTGATCGCTGTGCGAGCGTAAAAGCCGCGACCCATGACGATGCTGGGTCGGCCGCTGGCTCCTTCGGTCTGATCGAGAACAAACGCCGCCGTGGAAAGGAAGTTGTCCACGCGATTGCCGTAGGTGTCACCCCAGTCCGCGACCGCTCCCCGCGCCGGCTGAAAATCCACGGTCGCCAATTCGGCGCCGGTTGGCCCATCGAACACGGTCAGGTATTCCGGCCCGGTGAGAATGTAGCCGCTTGCATTGCGGTAGACAGCGCTGTAGTCGTCGGTACCAGCGGGCCCCAGGTGGAGATAGGTACCGGTACCGTCAAGCGTGCCGGGCGCGGTCTTCACGACCACCTCTGATACGCCGTCGCCATCGAAGTCATAGACCATGTGCTGGGTATAGTGGGCACCGGCCCGGATATTAGGTCCCAGGTCGATACGCCAAAGTTGGGTTCCGTCCATGGCATAGGCATCCAGGAGCACATTGCCGGTACAACCGGGTTGCGAGTTGTCTTTGGAATTCGAGGGATCCCATTTGAGGACGATCTCGTAGCGCCCGTCTCCGTCGAGGTCCCCCACCGAGGCGTCATTGGCGCTGTAGGTGTAGATCTCGTTGGGGATTGGGCAGGTCGCCGGGGTCACGCCCTGCGGGGGAACCTGCAGGGGAATCCGAAGATAGTTCTGGTCGTTGGGCCAGGCGGTGACTACCGGTGAAAAATCCTGTATCTCTCCGTCGATAACGAAGGCCACCTGGTATTCAACATCTGGACTGCCATCTGGGTCAAAGTAGTTCGTGCTGTCAGACACGGTCTGAATCGGGGCCCCGTCACGATTGATTGCGTACGCAATCCGTTCGGGATGTTTGTCGTCATATTCGTCGCCAAACATGCGCCAGCTCAAGTACACGCCGCTGCCATCGGGCATCGAAACCGCGACCAGGCCCCGGTCCAGTCTCTCCATGTGGTAGTGCCCGCGGGTGGGGGGCACCCCGGCATCGTCGGAAGGCAGCCCCGTGTCGACGGCAGGCGCCAATGGAGTGATGACGACCAGTCCTCGGGAATCACACCCAAGACAAAGCCCGAGAAGGATGATGGCCAGGCGTCTCATCAAAATCGCGCTCCGACCAGCGCGGTGCCAGTCCACGAAGGTAGGCCCGTGCTCGCGACGAAAGTCCCCACACTGTACAGGCGTGGTTCCGGCACTAGCCACAGGGTTCCTGCCGTGAGGTCAAGAAAGAAATGACGGGAGAGGGAAGCCGTGACGCCCACGGATGCGCGTCCGCCCAGCGACCACGCGCTGATGCGATGGCCTTGGAAGCCCGAGGCAACGATGATTGCTTCGGCCACCACCTGATACGCGCCGACGCCCAGGTCGGCATGGGGGCGAAATCGCCGCCATTGCCAACGTGAGAACGCTAGACCCAGCCCGATGAAGCGCTGATCGATGCGTACGCTTCCCTCTTGGGCCTGCAGCTCTGGGCGCGTGCCAAGGCCGAACGCGCTTGCCGTGACGCGAACCCAAGTACGAACTTGATACCCCGCCTCGAGGTACGGCAGCAGCGAGGGTGCAAAGCCCGAAGAGGTGCCAAGAACCGCCAAACCGCCGGCCAAGAAAGTGCGACCTGGCATTGCGGGCGTCCGCTCAGCCGGTGGAGGCGGTTTTGGGGCTGCCGCCAGTCTGTACGCCAAGGTATCGAACATGCGGGCCCGAATAAAATCGACGGCCCGCACCGCGATCACGACGTCCGCTCGATCCATCTCTTCGTCAGCGACGCGCAAGTGGGCCACCGAGGTCTTGCCACTTGAACGATCGAGGAACCAGACATCGAGCTGGCGGGGGCCGGTTGTGCCGGACTCCGCGCCGGCTGCGTCGGCTTGGTCGGCAAAGACCACCACCGCCGCGGTTCGCGGTCCGGGCGCGAGGGTTTCGAGCTGCGCAGCGGGCGTGTTGGGAGTCTCCGCGTGGATGAAGCGTACCTCGAAGCCAACCGACAGCGCTTCGCCACGCAAGCGGTTGAGCGCCTCCTGCATGGCGCTGTTCTCTCCCTCTGGGATCGCCACGGCGATCACGTCTGAGCCCGAGTCCAAGGGCGCACCTGCCCCGGCAGTGTTAGGAGTGGGAGCCATGGTGAAAAGCACGACGGCGAGAAGAGCGGTCACTCGGCCGGGGATTCTACAACGCCAACCAGGCCCACCCGGGCCAAAATGGCATCGTCGCCCTCGGCACCAGCCCGCTCTTCCCATGCTGAATCGCCCTTGTTCTTCTCGCTGGCGGACAGCGGCATAGGCTTGGAACCACCGTCCGGAATGACCAGCTCGAACACGGTTCCTATGGTACCAGCGCACCAGGGTCGCGGCCTGGATCGGGTTCCCTTGCTCACTGGCGGCCTCTTTCGCATGGCAGTGTCGCAGCGGCTCCCATGCGGCTCACAGATTCTTGCATTTTGCGGCGGACCGGCTCGCTCTCGCTTGCATCCCCCCGTCCGCCCAGCAAAGATTCACGTGAAGTAGCCTCGTCGCGAGTCCCTCTACTCGGCACCCCGACGGGTTGACTCATCAAGTTCCTCGCGGGTAGGGTTCGGGCATGGTGGCCCCAAGGTTCGGCGCGCTTTCCATCGCAGATCCGCCTCTGCGCAGGATTGCCTGGCGGACGAAGTCATGCTTCGCCGCGCTCCTGGTCGCTACCCTGACGAGCGGGTGGGCGGCCCGCGCTGAGGCCGAGCCACGGGACCTGCTCGCCGGCAAGCGCCCTCTACGCAGCGAGGGCGTGACCCACCCTGGCCGTCTCACCGACGGCATTCTCAGCAATGAGGGCGACGAGTGGTTGACCGACCTCACCTCGCGACTGTCGTCCCGCACGTGGTTTGTCGAATACGATCTGGGGCAAACCCAAGCCGTGCGCTGCGCACTCGTTCAGGCAGATAGCAGCGAAGTCGGTCTGCTTTCAGGCTCGCTCGACGGTCAAACCTGGGAGCCAGTTTGGCAGGTCGGTGCCGCATGGAGCCCGGGTATACGTTTGCGCAGCACGAGACTCGAAGCTACCATGCGCTACCTTCGGTTGTCTGCCACCGGGGGAGATGCGTTTCACGGCGTAGGAGAAATCGCGGCCTATTCCCAATGCCCGGTTCCTTGGCCACCCGAATTGCCTCGCGAGCACGGTACGCCGACGAGCGAATCCATCGACACCAACATCCTGCTGTTCGGGCTTCTGGCCGGGCTCTTCGTGCTCTTCCATCGAGCCCGCGGATCAAGACTGCAGTACCTCCTCCTGTTGCCAGCCCTGGCTGTAGGTTGGAAACTCGTGGCGGATCTCATCGAGCTCTTCGATTTCAATCGAGAGCCACCCCTGCGTGCCATGGTTGCGGCGCTGGCAACCGTCGTATTGGTGAAAGAAACATTTCTCTCCAAGCGTTGGCCAGCCCGTCGCATAGTTACCCTGGCAACACTCTCTCTTTGCGCAGCGACGGCCTTTGGGACCTACTACCACTTTGGAATGTGTCAATTTGTCGACCACGCGAAGGGCCGGCGCACTTTCGTGCACACCTTCGATATGCGGCACTATTTCCCACTTGCCAAGTACTTCCGCGAGCTGCGCTACGACGGCCTCTATCTGGCCAGCCTGGCTGCGTACATGGACAACACGCCAGACTTCGCGAAGGACCAGCTTGGCCAATTGCGTGTGCGCGACCTGCGCAACAGCGAGATACGGTCTGGCAGCGAGCTCGTCAGTGAGCTACCCCAGATCCGTAGTCGCTTTACCCCCGAGCGCTGGGACGACTTCAAACGCGACATGAAGTATTTTTCCGAAGCCATGGGTAAGGGCGACTATCTCGGCAGCTTGGCAGACCATGGTGGCAATGCGACGCCAGCGTGGATCTTGCCCGCCTACCTAATCTTCAAGAACGCGCCGGCCAGCGAACTAACTCTCTCGCTGGCTGGACTCATCGATCCAGTACTAGTCTTGCTGTTCTTTCTCGTCCTCGCGCGCACCTTTGGAACGCAAGTGATGCTCTACGTGATGGTGATCTGGGGCGCGACCGACTTCTATACCTTCACCGCTAACTTCATGGGCTCTACCCTGCGCCAGGATTGGCTGGTCGCGCTCGGATTGGGCATTTGCGCGATCAAGCGGAAACGCCCCTGCTTGGGCGGCGCACTTGTCGCATACAGCGGCCTCATTCGTGCGTTCCCGGCCATGGCCGCCCTCTTCTTCCTGGTGCCCATGGCATGGTTCGCCTTCGATCATCTGTTGCGGAAGAAGCGACTGCCGTCGCTGGCAGACTGGCGGGCCTGCCAGCGGCCGTCCCTGCGCGCGGGTTTCGGTGCCGCGATTTGTGTGGTCACGCTGGTTGCTTTGACCTCGGTGATGTTTGGTTTTGGCGATTCGTGGATCGCCTGGCAAGAAAAGATCGGGCACCACGCCACCGACCCAAGTACCAACAACGTTGGACTCCGCAATGTGCTCGCCTTTGATTCCGACTTCTCAGCCGAGCGTCTGATCACCGGCCATCAGCCAGCGCCTGATGAGGAATGGGTGCGGACGCAACGCTCAACCTTTGCGGCCCGACGTCCCTGGTTCTACGGCATCCTGCTGGTGGTAACCGCACTCGCCCTTCTCGCATGCCGCGGCCGTAGCCTGGAACAGGCGGCACTCATCGGACTCCTGCTGGTTCCGTTTTACTTCTACCCATCCAACTACTATTGCCACTTCGTCTTCTTGCTGCCCATGGCGGTCGCGAGCCCACTTGACGACCGAGACCATGCCTTCGCATGGGTGTTCATCGTGCTTGCCGCCATGTGCGTGGGTCAAGTCTTCACCCTGAACAATTGGATCGATCTTCGCTACACCTACCAAAGCTTCCTTTTGCTCATCGGCTTTGTCGCGATCATGGCGATGCTTGCGTGGCAATCGCTGGCCCTGGCGCCTTTCGGCAAGGATCTCGGGAGAAAGCGTAGCCCTGCAAAGCGCAGGTAACCGCATGCGGCAGCTTTTGTCGGTCATCCTCTTGCGATGGTCCCTGATTTCAGCCTAGCCTCACGGTCGGGCCGGGAGGTAGACCCAATCGGGTCGGCAAGGACCGCCGGTAATCGGGAAGAACACGTCGGCCTGTTCGAACCAGGCGATGCCCGCGGGCCGATAGTAGTCGTGCAAATCATCCCCAAAGAACCACCTGTCACGATGGTCTAGGACAATCGTCGAGAAGCGATGGCTCGCGAATGCCTCGTGGAATGCGCGGTAGAGAGTGCGTTTTGCGTCGAACGGATCGGCGTCCAAAAGCAGCACGTCCGAAATCGCCTGGAAGGCTGCCTGCGAAGGCTTGCCAGCCAGCCGCGCATAATTGGGGTGCTGCGGGACGAAGACCTCGCCTGGGGCTTCTCGCAGGCGTTCAATGAACGCCATTCCGGCCTCGCGATCGCGGGCTCCCGGCAGCATGGCCTGCGGGTTGTAAATCAGCGCGGCGAGCTGCACCGCCGCGACTATTCCCCCGAGCATTCTGGCCCGCTCCAGCAACCAAGGACCAAGATCCTTGGCGCGCTCGAACCCCGCCGCCAGGACGAGTCCGAAAGCGATGCTGAGACCGAGGTGAGCGGGGATCAGATCATTCAAATAGCTGCCGCCGTGAATTCGGACCAGATAGGCCCCAATCACCTGACACGAGCAGAAGAGTACGTAAAACAGCCACGGGCCACGGCGGGTGCCCGCTTTGGGGCTGACGAGCAGTACGATGAAGGCGAGCGTGGGAACCGGAAGTTGGGCAAGAGTCTCGACCCGCCAGAAGTCGAGGACGAGCGAGGCCCTGCTGCCGGTCGTGTGCCCGAATGGCACCATAAAAGCGTAGTACCAGTACCACCCCCCGGTCCAAAGGTTCAGGCAGAGCACGCTGCAGGCCGTGAGCAATACCGCGGGCAACGTGAACCAAAGCGAACGTCGAAATCCGTACAGTGCCCATGCCCCGAGTGCCAGGGCTGCAAGCGAAGGAAGCGCCGCCTGCTTTGCCAAGAACGCCAAGCATAGGAGGGTTGCTCCAGCGACAAGGCCACGCTTTCGCTGGGCAAAACGCACGAACCAGGCGGAGCCGAGCAACAGCGCCATGAACAGAGCATCGGTCCGTGCAAGATCGAACCACTGCCCGTTGAGCCCAAAGGTGCCGGCAAAGACGCCCAGGGTGAGGACGGCGGAAATGCGGCTCTTCGACTCTCGGGCGACCAGGTCGTAGAGGGTCGCGAACAGTGCGAGGGTGCAGCAGAAGGAAACCATCCGCAGCGTGGAGTAGCCGTTGCCCAGTGCTTTGGCCGCGAGCGCCGATAGGTAGTAGTAGAGCGGGTTGTAGAGATACGGGACGAATTCGACCGACGGGCTCGCGTAGATGGGCTTGCCGTCCAAGACGCGCTGGACGTGCTCGACTATGCTCCCCTCCATCCACTCGAGCTCGAAGGGGTAGTTCATGCGCCGGAGCGCCACATAGAGGAAGGCCCCGAGGGCGGTTCCTGCCAGCCCCACTGCGAGCGACAGCGGTAGCCACGAACGCCAGTTCGGGAAGGTTCCCAGGGTGGGTCCCGCCAGCTCCCATGCGCGCGAGGACGCCAGCCGCGAGCGCCAGCTAGTTTTGGTCTTGCGTCGAGGCGGTGCCATGTTCCCCTGGTGAAGGCCGCAGACTACCCCGACGCCTGGCCGGTGGCCAAGGGGAAGTCGCGCGGCCGCCATGCCGGAACTTCGACAGCGTCAGCCCGCTCGCCTCGCCGGTCCAACAACTGACGGCCTTCTCGGCGACGACACGATGGGGTAGACTCGGCCACACAGATTGGGCACTCACAGCCGCCTTGGGGAACCCGCCGTGGCCACCCAATGGGCGCACCCGGGCGGGCAGGAAGGCCTCCACCACGATCAAGAACCCCATTTCGACCGGCCTGGGCGCCGAGCCTCAGATTCGAGAACGCAGTGACTGAATTGATATGACAAACGCATTGCTACACCTCCTCACAATGTGGCTCCTGGCTGGCCTCCTCTGGCTGCCCGGATTTGCTATTGAGCGGATGGCCTTTCGGAATATGAAGAGACTACCGTTCAGGGGTCTGACGCGTTTGTGCCTGGGAACCGCATTTTGGATAAGCGCTATCTTCCTTCTGTGCGCGTGCCAAAGCCTCACATTGCCAGCCGTCGGAGCCCTCGCGCTTGCTTCAGCAGCGGGGGCAGCTCCCTTCATCCGTCTTCGCCTTCCTCGACCTCGTGCAAGTCGCTGGTCTGCTCAGGTGGCCATGGCGGCTGGTTGCCTCTTGCCGATTGTGCTGGCACTTGCGGTCGCTGCTATCTGCAGCATGGACCCAGACCCCAAGGGGGATGCCGGGGTCTATCACCTAAGTATTCCGAAGTTGTACATAGCTCATCGGGGTCTTCTCAGGATTCCATTCAACGTGTATTCCAACTGGCCACTCAATGGCGAGATGGTGTTCACCCTGGCGATGCTATTGAAAGACTATGTTCTCGCCAACTCTGTGCAATGCATCTTTGCCGTGTTCTCTGCCTACGCGATCTTTGAGTACGCGCGCGCAAGCAAGTCGGCTTGGTATGGCTTCATGGCGGTGCTGTTTATGCTGTTTAACCACACATTCATGTGGGAAGTGGATATCGCCTATGTCGACATCATCCAAGCTTTCTTCACGACAGCGGCGTTCATCTTCATGATGCGGGCCGCTGATGAGCCTGACCAGCGGCGAGTGTGTCTGCTTCTCTCCGGAATCAATTGCGGGCTGATGGCCGGCATGAAGGTAAGCGGATTCTTCGGCGTGGTGCCCATCACGGTATGCTATCTACTCAGATTGCCCGGTGGAAATCGTGTTCGCCGAGGACTCGTTGATCTCACAAGCTGCTTCCTTCCCCCCATTGTGCTTCTAGCATTGCCTTGGATAGTGAAGGCCGCTTGGTTCACCAGCAATCCCGTATATCCCTTTCTCTATGATGTATTTGGAGGCCCCGATTGGAGCCACACCTGCTGGCGCCAGTTTGCAGACTGGCAATCGTCCATTGGCATGGGGCGCACGGTCCTCGACTACATCCGATTGCCATATCGCGTGATTCTGTCTGCCGGGCAGGGCTATCCTCGCTTTGACGGATCGCTCAACCCGACGTGGATTGCTCTCCTCCCGCTCTCCATTGTGGCAGCATTCTGGAACCGCACCGTGCGTGCGTGCCTCGTGGTATCCGGGGTCTATTTCGTGTGCTGGGCGAGCGCCAGCCAGCAATTGCGATTTCTTCTTCCCATCATTCCGGTGTTGGCTATCGCTGCCGCTCTTGCCTTGGGAGAGTTGACGGATCGGCTGTTCGCGCGGAGGGTCGTCGCCGTGGGTTTGTTTGTTGTTCTTTATTGCGTAGCGACCGGGCTCTTGATCGGCGAGGTGAGTGGGAAGTTTGGAAAAGTGCGGGAGGTCATCGGCTTGTATGGTGCCAAGGATCGCGAAGTGGTGATGAAATCCGCCGTCCCTGGAGAGTTTGTCTTCATGAATCGCGAACTACCCCTGGATGCAAGAGTACTATTCTTGAATACGAACTTCGGCTTCTTCAGCGAGCGGGATTATGTTGCCGACAGCTTCTTCGAAGCCTCACAGATTGTCGATTGGCTGGGGTCATGTTCTTCCGCCGGGGAGATTCAGGCGCGGCTCAGAGAGAAGGGGATTACTCACATTCTGTATTCGACAAGAGAGGGGCAGTTATCGTATCCGCCGGCGCTGTGGAGATTCCTGGACAATTACTCAATGGTGAAATTGATGGCGAAATCTGAGGGCGGCGGTCTTTGGTTGTTTGCGCTGAGGTAGGACTACCGCGCTGGGGCCAGTCGGGGGACGCAGGCGCGGGTCATCGCTTCGCGGAGAGGGCCGGCTTTCCCCGGGTGGGCGTCCAGATAGTACGGCGATAAGGTTGCGAAGATCGCGCGAGCGTAGGCGCAGCCCATTCTATCCATGTCACTTGTGGCCTCGCGCAGGACGTCGTCGATGACTCGAAAACGAACTCGTGTGTCTGCGCGCAGCTTGCCCATCAGCGCATCGTCGTAGGTGAGCATCTCGACCAGCAGAATATCGCCCACGACGAGTTGATTGAAGTCGAGCGAGCGCTGCTGCAGCGGCGGATCGTCATGATGGAAGATGAGCCCCACCCCGTGCTCGCGCAGCTCATCGCGCGACACGAGCTTCTCGTGGCCGAGCTTGGGGCCGCGGGTCGCGAGCGGGCGTTCGGCTATCCAGTATTGGGTCAATCCGTTCGGCTCGACCAGGTAGGGAAGGTCGCTGTAGTACGCGAACATACACATGCCACCGCCAAACGCGGCTCTGACGGGTAGACCATCGAAAACCGCGTGCGCGGCTTGGGCCTGGGCGCGGCGCTCGGCGATGACGGCCTCCGGGTAGCCCAGTCTTTCGTCGGTGATTCCATGCACGAATTCAGGTCGATCCGGGGAAAACAGTGGATAGGGAAGGAAGCTGCCCGCGGTCAGCGATGCTGCGAGGGCAACGCCAGCCTTCGGCCCGAGAACCGACACGGCAGCGTCGAGAAAGACAAACAGGAAGGGCAGCGCCGGGACGAGTCGCCGGGCAAACATGTAGTCGCCGCCAGAATGGGCCACATAGGCCGTGAAGACAGCGAAGGCCGCGAGCGCCAGCAGCGCGTCCCGCCGGGCCCACAATGCGCGAACCCGCCCTGTCAACCATGCAACGATGGGCAATGCCACCAGCGACAAGGACATGGCCCAATGCTTTGCTCCGTAGAGCGCCACGTATGTCAGCCCCTGAGTGTAGTAGGGGTCCATGGCAGACTTGGCGTAGAACGCGGTAGGAAGGAGACGCCCGTAGTAGAGCAGCTTGAACGTCGCCAGAGCAGTGCAGAGGATCAGCACGGGAGTTGCAACCGCCACGATCTGTCTGAACCCATAGCGCGGCCCGGTTCGGGAAGGGCCGGAACGCAGCAGCAGAGGTGCTGCCACTCCCACCGCGGCGAACAAGACACCATCCGGCCTAGTGAGACACGCAAGTCCGAGGAGAACCCCGCCCAGGGCTGCGCCCCGAAGGCGATGTGACGGCGTCGAGAGGCAGGCCATTCCCCCGAGCGCTAGCGCCGCAAACACCGTGGTCTCGAGTCCCCCGGTGCCCCAGGCGTGCAGATCGTCCTGGGTCAGCCAAAGGCAGGCCCCAATTGGCAACCAGATGCCGGTCGCCGGTCGCTCCCGATGCGACCAGCACGCCAGCGTCACAGCGACGACGAGGTAGGCGATGGCTCCCAGAGCCATTGAGGCGAAGCGCGGTTCTAGTCCAGCCGCCATCATTCCCGCCACGAGGAGGGTGAACAGAGGATTGGTGATGCCCTCGACCCGTTCGCCCGGATTGAACACCAGCCCTTGCCCCTCGACCAAGTGCTTCGCGTATCGGTAGGTGATGAAGGCATCGTCGCAGGTCCATGCCAGGTGGATAACCCGCCACACGGCGTAGCCTCCCAGCAATCCCAGAACTACCAGCCCGACGGCGGTCCGGAGTCCGCCGCCCTCGCCCTGCCGGTCAACCTCGTCACCAGAGGCAACCCTGGATGTCGGGCGTTGCTTTTCACGGCGACCCATCAGACGTCACCCAGAACCTGCCCGCTCCTACGACCCGAGACTCGGTCCCTAAGCGGGCTCGCGACCGCCACGGGCAGCAAGAAAATGGCGAAGAATACGACGGCGAAAAGAGCGGTCACTCAGCCGGGGATTCTACAACGGAGCGCGCGAGGTCGGCCTGATTCCCTTGGGGAAAGCGTTGCAGGTATGTTCGTGCAGCCTTGCGGGCCCGTTCGGGGTCCGCACGCACAAGCAACGTCAGTTTTCGTCCGAGCGCCTCAGAGGCATATGGACCTCGGCCGGCTTCCGCGAGGTACGTGTCATACCAGGTCAGAGCGGCATCAGACGACGCAGGCCCGATTTCGGAGAGCCGGCCCAGGAAAAAGGCGGCATCCTTGGCGCGTTCACTTCCGGCGAATCGTGCACGCAGGGCCAGCAATGCCTGGCGCGCCGTCTCGTACTTCTTGGTGTAGCGGGCCGCATCAGCTAGCGTGATGAGATCCAGGGCAGAGCCGCGAGCCAGGGTGACATCCATCCCGCGGCTTTCCGCGTCCTGTACGATGGCGGAAAAGTCCCCCCTGGCAATCAGCTCTGACCACGGGACCGCATGGATCCCATACGCTCCATCGTGCATGGCCATTCGACCGGGGCCGCCATGGGCCGCGTGCTTCGTTGCGATCCGGCCAGCGGTTTCTTGTGGTGTTGGAGTTGGCAGTGTCGAAGAAACCTCCGCTGGCCGCGATTCCTGCCTGACGTCGACAGGAGCAGCGCCGGGCGCTTCGCGCGGCGGGCTCGCGAACAGTTGCACCGACTCGCCTCCCCGGAGTGTCACCACACCATCCTCGCGTGGTCCCCGCACCTCCACCACGCCGGTCTTCATCTGTAGATCCAGGCGGCCCTGCGCCGCGTCGAAGCCAAGACGAAAGGCTGTGCCCTTAACCAAAATCGAAAATGGACCAGCCTCGAAACGCCAGGAAGAGTGACTGCGGGGCTTGACCGACACCTCGATGGAGCCATCGGTGACGGCCACTTGCGCGCCATGCGAGTCGATGCCCAGCACCTTGATCTTAGACGACGGCTCGATTCCCAGGCGGGACTCGTCCGAGAAGAGCACGCGCGCGGCCGACGCGGCGGTGATGGTCTCAGCCTGTCCAACCGTCGCTCCCTCCACCACGTAATGCAGGGGGCGGTCTGACGGCTGCAGCGGCCAGCGATAGGCTGCAATGCCCAGCACGAGCACAGCCGCCCCTGCCAGCGCCCACCTGCCCCACGAAAACCGGGGACGCAGGGAAATCGGCGGCTGCAAATGATGTCCTTGTGCCAGCCGGCTCGCCAAGCGCTGCCAGCCCCGGTCGAGTTCGGCCTCGGTCACGTGCCCCAATGCCTTTTCGGCCAAAGAAGCGAATTCCTCTATGGTCACTGGATACCGCGCGTTCATCATCGCCCACCCCCAAAGAGACGCGACGCCGCCGGCATGTTCAGGCGGGCCCGTGCTTTGCGTTCATCTTGAGAAACTGATTTCTGGATCGAAGCCAAGGAATTGGCCAAGTACCGCTTTACCGTGGAAAGCGAGAGGCCCAGGCCCAACGAGATGTCCTTCAGCTCCATGCCATCTACATATCGGAGGACGAACACAACCCTGTACTTGTCGCGCATCCCGTCAAGACTTCGCTGGACACACGACAGGGTCTCGCGCGCCTCGAAATCGGCCGGTGACGACGCTGTGGGCGTCGAGAGATCCGGATGCTGCTCAACAAGCCGACGACGCACGCGGAAGCGGCGGAGTTCCTCACTCACCACCCGAACCGCCACGGAATACACGAAGCTGCGAATCGCCGATGCCTTTTCCAGGGTGTGCAACTGGCGAAAGACCCGGAGGAAGACCTCTTGGGTCAGATCGTCGTGGTCGTGCCGCGGGCCGAGTGCCCGGCGGAGAAGGCCATACACCATGGGGGCGAACCGGAACCAAATCTCGCGCTGGGCCCACACCTGGCCCACCAGGGCCACCCGGGCCAAGATGGCGTCGTCGGCATCGGCACCAACCCGCTCTTCCCCCGCTGAATTGACCTTGTTCTTCTCGCTGCCGGATAGCGGCATAGACTTAGCACTACCGTCGTGAACGAACAGCTCGGACACGGTTCCTATTGTACCAGCGCACCAGGGTCGCGGCCACACGTTGGATTGGGTTCCTTTGATCACTGGCGGCTTCTTTCACATGGCAGTGTCGCGGCACCTCTTCCGCGGCTCACAGATTCTTCCGGGCGGTGTCTTGATGACCAAATGTGCCAAAAATTTGTGAGCCGCTGGTCTTCCAACCGTCACTGCTTTACATTACTTCACACGGCGCATTCGTAGGGATGCGCCAAATGGCCACTATGGAGGATGCGATGCGAACCAGAACTCGAAAAGCGACCCGGGCTCTAGCACGAGGCTCCCTGTCTCTGCTCCTTGCCGGCACCGTCACCTTGTTTCAGGGCTGCGACTCGACCGGCACGGGCTCCCAGCAGACCACTGGAGGGTCAGCTTCAGGCGGAGCCGCGCAAACCGGCGGGGCTGCGAGCGGTGGCTCGATTGCTTCGACCGGCGGCAAGTCGGCGGGAAGCGGGGGCGCCGCACCCAGTGGTGGCGTGGTGACCTCAGGTGGAACTCCTACATCTGGCGGTGTCGTTGCCAGTGGCGGGGTCGCTACCACCGGCGGGGTCGTTGCCACTGGCGGGGTCGCTACCAACGGCGGGGTCGTTGCCAACGGCGGTGTCGTTGCCAGCGGCGGTGCTGCGCCCCTATCGGGCGGGACGGTGACAAGCGGCGGTCTTACCGTCTATGGCGGCATCATCGGCTCCGGCGGCGGCGGCCCCATGGGTGGCGTCATCAAGACCGGCGGTGCCGGCAAGACCGGCGGTGCCGGCCCCTCTGGTGGCGTGGTCACTTCCGGTGGCGCGTCGGGCACAGGTGGCGCAACGGGTGCGGGTGGATCAACGGTAAACCCGGGAAGCGGCCACTATCAGATGGAGAACCTGGATCGCGGCGTGGTCGCCGTGGTGGTCTCCGGCGGCGTCTTTGTTAGTTGGCGCATGTTTGGCTACGAGTACACCGGAACGGACAGCGATACTTCGTACATTCTCTACAAGGACAGCACCAAGCTCGCGACCGTGACCGATAGCACCAACTACCTGGACGCGGCTGGTAGCGCCAGCTCGAAGTATTCGGTGAGCTGCGTGTTGAAAGGGACCGAGGGGCCGCAGTCTCCTGCGGTCACGCCCTGGGCGCAGAACTACACCAGCATTCCGTTGACAGCTCCCGGCGGATCGTACAGCGCGAGCGATGGGAGCACAGGGGATCTTGACGGCGACGGCAAGCTCGACATCGTGCTCAAGTGGGACCCGTCAGACTCGCATGACAATGCCCAGTCGGGGGTCACCAGCGACGTCTACATTGATGGATATACGTTGGCTGGCACGAAGCTGTGGCGCATCGACTTGGGACCGAACATTCGCGCCGGGGCACACTACACCCAGATGTCAGTGGCTGACTTCGACGGCGACGGCAAGGCGGAATTTGCTTGCAAGACCGCACCAGGGACCAAGGATGGAACCGGCGCGTATCTGAGCAAGGGACCCGCTGCCAGCGACGACGACAGCGCTGTGTACCGCAACGCCTCTGGCTAC
>Ga0182027_10002932_pt1 | contig 27386 bp, 22 predicted proteins | sample 712E1DmetaG_FD_121300 | JGI IMG/M metagenome (GOLD analysis project Ga0182027, IMG submission 121300) | Permafrost microbial communities from Stordalen Mire, Sweden - 712E1D metaG (Illumina Assembly) | ecosystem: Environmental > Terrestrial > Soil > Wetlands > Permafrost | place: Sweden...
AGGAATTGCATAAGGCGCTCTCCGGGTTTCTGCATTGGAGTGTTCCTCAGCAGGTATTGTGACACCAGCGTTGCATTTGGAATTCGAACAGCTTTACGCGGTCACAAGCCATTCCAGCCAGGGTCAGACCGCCGACCTGGTGCTGATCCACGCGGATACCGAACTGGGGCGAAAGACCTGCTCAACAACCGCATGGCCTACGTTGCCGTCTCACACGGCGCATACGACGCGCAAATCTTCACCAACGACCGCGAGAAGCTGGAAGCGGCGCTCGGGCATGATGTTTCGCATAGCAGTGCCCATGCGTCGGAGATGAAGCAGGAACAAGCAGTCACGCCGCAGCGGGAGATCGCGCCGGCGCAGGAACAGAGCTTGTATATTGGCTTGGGTCTTTAGTCAAAAAGTTGGGGCTTAGAATCCCTGCCTTGGCGTACGATTTTTCCCGTTTCGTGAGCTGGCCCCAAGATGCCGGAAGGAGGAGAACGCGGGCTTTCTGGCCACTCGGATGTCAAGAGAATTCCAAAAGCAATTGCCCAGCACTGTTATAATATTCGCCTTGTTTTCGTCTACGGATGGCGATACGATTGGGGTGTTAGGTGCCTATGGCGGGTGGCCGCATCATCTTCGAGAAGCCGAAACTAAAGCCAAAGGGGCGTTTAGTCGTCCGTGGTCGACTGTTCACTGGGATCAAGATCAAGAACGAATGCCAATACTCCATACTTCCGGATGAATACCAAGAGCGTGCAGCGAAAGCATATCGCGAAGGGACGCTGGACCTGTTGGACGGGAAATTGCGCTGCAAATGCGGGGCCAGTGTAGGGGCGAGGAAAAGCAATATGGGCGATTTCTTTGCGCCCGCGCGACACTCAGTGTATAAGGCACCCCGGCAACCTGCCCGAAAACGTGGCCCGCGTAAGTAGTGCTACTCACTGGACCGTCTTTGGCTCCGCCCCGGCACCCCACCCGCGTACAATCGTGCGCAGATCGGGCAGTGTGCTCGGCAAACAGTAGGAACAGAGGAATCAATGCTGCGCACGAAAATTTCCGAGCTTGGTAAATTAAGCTTGCAGGACGACGGGGGACTCATCTGTTCGGTTACCTCAGAGGAGCCGCCATCGCACGATCTGTCTGTTTGCAAAGCTTCGTTTTTATGGGCTTCTCCTGATCCAAGTGAACTGGCGGTCGGAGATCTGGTTGCTCATTGGGATCATGGTGTTGCTCGTTACAGAGGAAACGAGAGCTACGCCGCACAGGGCGCTGAACAGATTGAATACCTGGTACTGGAGTTTGCCGAAGGTGGCAAGCTTTACGTACCCGCCGGACGGAGCGATCTCGTTCAAAAGCTAGGGAGAACGGCCTGGCAGTTGAGCAAACTGGATGGGAAAAGTACCAAACGACCGCGGTCGTATTGCATCGAGGCTTTGCCGAACGCATATCAGTGGCCGGGCATTGGGACATTCCCTGAGTTTCCAAAGGAACAGCAGCGTAGGCAACGCTTTGAACGTATCACTCGGGGAAAAATATACCGAAAGGAACAACAACAAGTTGAGACGCATTTTTATGAAGCGGTGGCCGAATGGCGCAGAGCTTGCACTGCTTACCTGACAGCCCTTCACGCAAGTCCGAATTACCGGCTGGCAAGTCAGGAGTTCTTTGAGCAACAGAGCGGCGAGCCGCTGCCTCTGTTTGACTGGTGGTCCTACCGAGCGGTTGTCATTCGAGTGGGACCAATCGAACTGGCCAACGATCTCAATCACGATGAACTCATTTTGCTAATCAAGCAGTATGTATTGCGGCGTGACCGTGGCATCGAGAAAATACGGCGTGAAGTGGAGACTCTAGAGAATTACGGGCGGCTTGCAAGCGTGATCCGCGAGCCCATTCCCGAAGAAGTGCGACTGTATGTTTGGCGTCGGGACAATGGCAAATGCGTCCGCTGCGGTTCTCGAGAGCGCCTGGAATTCGATCACATAATTCCGGTCGTAGCCGGTGGCAGCAGCACGGAACGAAATGTCCAGCTCTTGTGCGAGTCATGCAACAGATCAAAAGGCGCGACAGTATGAGAGTATCTCAGAACTTTGCAAAGGAGCATGGCCGATGAAAACGAACGTACAGTTTTTCTCCGAGCTGCCCTTTCCAGAGACAAACGAACTTGTCTACCGCGAGCTTTATGAATATGAGCAATTGTTTCGAAGACTGGCACACGCAGCTTTAGTAGCCAAGGCTGGAGCACAATGGGCAGGAGTTCTCCCAGCGGAGTTGTTGGCCGAACTAAAGAAACGCCTCGCTAACCTCTCGAACAGAATCTACCTGAATTGTGAGAATAGCAGGAATCCAGTCTGGATCACGACGATGGACGAGCTTCGGACCATTCTGACGATGGAATCGACATGGCCTTTTGTGCGCGAGTTTAGCGGCTATCAGAAGGCATTCTTGGTGAGCAAACTTTCTGAAGCGATTGAGATTCGAAATGTGATCGGCCACAATCGGGCTACGACACCCGATACAGTAGCTGTGTGGCGAGGAATTGCGACATCTTTGAGGCCAGGATTAGATAAGTTCAAAGCGAGCATTCTTTACCGAGACGACGACGAGATTCACCTCGAAACTGTTGAGCACGGCAACAAAGTTGTTGCCTACTATTCGAAATGTTGGCAGGGCGACGACTGGTCAGGTTTTCAGCCGATGCTATCCGAATCGAGATACTTTTATTCGTTGACGTTCCTTCCAGTCGATACTGATGGCGACTGGGTACGAACGGCAGGCTTACTTAAGGCCTTTGAGAATACTGCCAAAAACGTTTTCTGTTTCACGATCAACAAGACTGGCAAAGAGTTCTCAGTTGTGTGGCCGAAGACATTGACCGAACAGGAAAATATTCAAATCGTGGACACTTTTTGGGGCAGTGCTCAAAAAGTATGGACTCATACTACGTATCAGGAGCAGAGCGCTGCGTATGTGTGCGACCCCCAGATTTGGTTCTATGAAAATCGAAAGCCATGTAAGGAATGATGCCAGGTTGGGGCTCTAAGCCCAAACCCGCGGAATTGAGCCAGTTCCTGAAAACCGCTGAATCTTATCCGTGCGGGCTTTGGGCCACAAAGGGTAAGTTGTGACCCACGACCGCCGCCACTTGTTTCCAAGGGCTTGCATGGGTCAAATATCAAGGCCGTAATTAACCCATGAAATACGGCTATGCCCCCCACCTTTGCGACCTGGGACTCTCTTCGAATAGGCCCCCACTCTCCATGCGCGGGTAGGTTGACAGTCAAAAAGGGGAATTAAGGCGGGAAACCTACAACACAGAGGCAGCGAAAACGCGCTACATCCGCGCTCTGTTTATCGGTTTTAGGCTGCTTTGCATGGTCTAAGGTGTCATCCGCTGACCTGCATGTTGTTGAAAATACGTTAGATTGACAATTCGATTCCTACCGCGTCCACCATAAAATCAGCAACTTCATATCTATCTATTGGTCGACTATTCCGCCGCCATTGGCCTGGCTTTACTCCACCCTTGAGATACCCAAGAATTGTTCCACGCGTCCGTCGGGATACACCCAGTAGCACGGTTCCTTAAACGCCGTAGCGGGGCTGCAAATTTGTGACATCTGTTCAGCAGATAGCACATCGACGACAACACCATGCTCATTGCCAGTCCGAAGTTGCAGAGCGTTCTGGATAGAGCCAATACCGTCTCCTGTGCCGATGGTATCCAATCCGCGATAGGTGTAAAGTCCGTAGCGATGCGGAAGTGTGTTTCCCGGAGCATTAGCCAGCCGAATGCGCCATTCGCCTTGCATCCATTTATCGGTTGGCAGCTCAGACAAAATGCGTTGCGCGATGGCGGCGGAGTGAAACACGCGCTGGCTACGTCCCCAAGTGGCGCAACCAAACGATGCAAGCAGCAAGGCGATCACCACGTAAGAGGCTGTGGGATAAGAACGCCGCAAATTCGAGAGGATGTAAGCCAATAACAACATAGCAAACGCGACGGGCAAGTACAGGTAGGTTTCAGAGGGATGATCGTTGAATACCAGGAGCGGAAGAATGGAAAGAAAGGCCGCTCCCAGAAGGAACACGCAGATTGAAATACATAAAGAGAAGGCAAATCTTCGGATCGAACGCCTATAAACGAATAAGACAATAGCAACAAGGCACAAACTACAGGCACCAATTATTGCTATAACTCGATTGAGAGGAAGTTCAGAGACCAGCGGCGTACCGAGCCATTGGTTGGCAAGCAGCGGATCGATGGGAAGCAGGAGAGCAATGACATACATTGCAACATTTTTTACGATTGCCGCAAGCGAGGCAACGGGCTGTTGCACACCTGTTATTACCATTGCGCGCATCCAAATCATGGCGGCAACTACCAGCGTGGAAAGCAGCAAGAACATCCCTACCCATAACTTCCGAGCTCGCAAGCGGTGCAAGAATAAAAAGTCCAGCGCGAAGTATAAGAAAATGATTCCCAATACGGCTACATCCGCTTCGTAGAGGAGAACTCCGATCCATGTAACAGTGATTGCCAGCACGAGCCACCTAAGTTCATGCTTACTTTCTCGACAGGACCATAACCCTAGAAAGACCGCGATCAACGCCATTGAAGCTGCCGCCGTATTCGTCATTACAGCGCCGGCAACGGCTTGATGGGTTAATGGATTCAATCCAAAAAAGGCAGCTCCGAGCGCTGCTATGAAGATCGAATCGAAGAGAAGCATGCCAATGCTAAACAAGATGGCGCAGTTCAGCAGGTGGAAGAAGAGATTTCTGGCTCGGAAAGCCACAGGAGTCCTGTGACCAAGACGATAGGAGATGAAGTTGATCGCTCGGTTCAGCGGCCGATACTTGGCCTGTCCGAAGTGCTTGGTGGTAAATATTCGCGCAGGCTGCCGCGTATCTTCGAAAGCAGCCCTGTGGATCTCCTTAAAATCGTCATACCCGAGGAAATAGGCATTCGTCATTCGCAAGTAAGGGAGACTTACTACAAGAAGAACGACAAATAGTGCAGAGATACGGTTCACAAAGCTACTTTTGGAAGGCCTCGCGCCAGAGGCATTTTGGACATTTTGCAGCGGCTTGAATGGAATTGTGTTTTCCATATTATTGTGCGCGTCGATTCTCATCATATCGCACCTTTCAGAAAATGGAATTTGCCACGATGATTGGCGCTGCGAAGTTGCGTTGTTGTGGGAACTAATTGACCCGCCGGCTTTCTCTTGGGCACACATTCTACTGGATGAGTGCCACCGCTTGGAGTATCCTGCTCATGTAAGCGACTAGTGCTCAGATAACCGCGCAATGGGCTTTGTCTTAAGTATTCTCTATTTCGTTACGTACTACCTCACACCGCACGTTTTATTCGGGCGGCTGGCTGCCGCTCGCATTGAGCTGATTCTTGCGGCACTGGTTTGTCTTGTCTCTTTGCCTGCGCTGAAGAGATCGTTCATCCTGAAGACATCGCAGACACTGGCCACGATTGGGTTATTTTTTGCAGGCTCTTTGTCGGTGCTTATCGGAATGCGCTGGCGCGGGGGAGCCGTACAGTCTTTTACCGCGTTCATCCCGTGCGCATTCGCATACTTTCTTGTGTGCCTGCACTGCAACTCGAAGAAGAAGTTGCAGGGCATTGTACTTATCCTATTGTTCGTTTGCCTGTTTGTAATTGCGCACGGGTACATCGATCTACGTCATGGAGTTACAGGAAGCGGCCCTCTTCAGCCAGGAGCCACGGAGAGCGCCAATGAGAATCAGCGGAACATAGAGCACCCTTATCTTCTTGCCATGAACAACGATGCGGGAGAGTCGTTTTACCGGCTGAGAGGATTGGGGCTCATCAACGATCCGAATGACTTTGGCCAGTTGCTCGTTTGCGTAATTCCACTGGCGTTCATCTTCTGGCGGCGCAAGAGGAAGCTAAAGAACTTCGTGTTTGTGATATTGCCGGTATGCGTGCTGCTGTTCGGAGCGTATCTGACGCATTCGCGCGGCACCCTGGTGGCCTTGATGGCGGTGGCTGTGGTGGCGGCGCGGCGGCGCATTGGGACGCTGCCCGCGCTGCTGATTGCGGGCGTGCTATTCGCTGCGGCAATGGCCCTGCACTTCACGGGCGGGCGAGAGATATCGGCTCAATCGGGCTCGGACCGAACGGCGCTTTGGAGCAGCGGCTTACAGATGATGAAATCTCATCCTTTGTTCGGAGTGGGCCTGGGCAGTTTTGCCGACAATTGCGACGGTTGCGGCCATACCGCGCACAACTCGGTCATGGTCTGCGCGGCGGAGCTTGGCATTTTCGGATTGTACTTCTGGTGCCTCTTCCTGTTTCCAACAATAAGGGACGCACTGGCGATTGCATCGCCGGCGAAGGTAAGTGAAGCGGAGCCGATTGAATCGGGGGGCGATGTCTTTCCGCTGTCGACAAGAAAGATTGAAGCAATCGACAAAGCGGAGATCAACCGCCTGGGACGATTGCTGGTTTTATCGCTCACAGGCTTTTTGGTTGCGGGGTGGTTTCTCTCTCGCGCCTATGTAATGACATTTTTTCTGTTGGGCGGCATGGTTGAGGTGGTATTCGAGATGGCTCTGAGAAGAGGGATGATTGCCCCCCGCCTATCACTCTCCCGCGTACTTTTATTCTCAGGCGTATTGGCGATCTCTCTGGTGTTGCTGATGTACATCATGCTTCGAATTACGAACCTGATGCATTGATCCAAGCGGCCGATCAGCAACCGGCAATTTAGGTTCGAAACAGAGGATAGACCGATAAGGCGCTCTCGGAGGCTAAAGCAACTGTATGAGAATCGCGCACGTGGTAGACAGCATGGAGGTGGGCGGGGCCGAGACGCTCGTCATGCAGATGTGCCGTCTACAGAGGGAACAGGGGCACGAGCCGTGCGTTTATGCGATTGCGGCACTTGGCGCACTCGGCGAACGGATGCAAAAAGAAGGCTTCGCCGTGCAGCCAAACGTTGGCCGGCACCTGCCGGACGCTACGCGGAAGTTTTACCGCATCTTCAAAGAATCGCATCCCGACGTTGTTCATCTTCATAACCCCACGCCAACGGTTTATGCGGCCATGGCGGCCAGAATGGCGGGCGTTCCCAGCGTCATTTCGACGCGGCATAGTCTTGTGGCGCGCCCACGCAGGCTCATTGTAGAGTTGAAGTACGCTTTTGCGGCTAGCTTTTGCGACTGGATCGTTGGCATCTGCGACGCAACCACGAACAATTTGAAGAGCATTCACACCGTTCCGGCGCGAAAGATCACACGCGTATATAACGGCACAACACCACTGACCCGAGTGGCGAAGGAACAGTGGCTGCCGAAGAGCGGATTCACGCTGGTTTACGTCGGCCGGCTTGCCGCCATAAAAAACCACGTTTTGCTCCTGAACGCCTTTCGCACCGCGCTTTCCCTTGTGCCGAGCTTGCGGCTATGGCTGGTGGGCGATGGCGGCGAACGCAAGATGCTGGAGAGTTTGGCTGGTGAATTGGGCATCTCCGCGCAGGTGACATTCTGGGGAGAACAACTCGACGTGGCGCCGTATATTTCCGCGGCCGATGCCTTCATCATGTCGTCGAAGTCGGAGGGGGTGCCCGTATCGCTCTTGCAGGCTTTTTCGCTGGGAGTACCGGCAATCGTTACAGACGTGGGCGGAATGGCAGAGGTTGTCCGGCTGGCGAAGGCAGGATTGATTGTGTCTCCGACAGATACCGCGGCGATGGCCGAGGCGATTCTACGGATGGCCAGTAGCAGTGCGGAGCGGGAACAATTCTCGAAGAACGCAGAAGAAGCGTTTTACTCGTGCTTTACTCTACAGACGATGGTGGATGCCTACATGGAGCTTTATCGCAACACTTCGCGAATCCGACATGCAGCGAGGTCTGAGCGCGGTTAAGCTAAGAAAATCTCCACATATTTGCGAGCTGTATCTTCGATCCGATGTTCTTTGAGAATCAACTGATAACCTGCTTCGCCCATGCTTCGGCGAAGATCAGCATCGCTAAGAAGCCGCTCCAGCGCCGCACAAATTTCCAGGCTCCCGCCCACAGGCACCAAAATCCCCGACCGGCCATCCTCGACGAGCTCCGGCAATCCGCCCGTATTGCTCGCGATGACCGGCAGCTTGACCGACATGGCCTCAAGAACAGCGAGGGGGCATGCCTCCTGCCAGAGAGAAGGCTGGCAGTAGATGTCGCTTGCGTCGAATACTCCTATCCCAGTTGGATTGCTGAGCAAACCCGTAAAGGTTACAGCGCCTTCTATGCCCAGCTCGACGGCAAGGTTCCGATAGCTGGGCAGCTCGGGTCCATCTCCGACAAATAGAAAACGAAGTTTCGAATGCGTGCGCAAAATTATGGCAGCGGCGCGAAGCATGGACTCAACGCCCTTCACCTCGACCATCCAGCAAACCTGGGTTATCACAAGGTCATGGTTCAAGATGCCATACCGCTGCCGGAATTCAGCACGCCGTCGAAGGTCCAGTTGATGAACCTCGACTCCGTTAGTCACAACAACGTTGCGGGCCGACGTTATACCCAGGGCATCGCCCGTTCTACGGGTAAAATCCGCAACGCTGACAATACCGGTCAGCGGCGCGGTAAGAATGCGTCCGAGAATTCTTTTGGAAAGACTCAGTGGCGCTGCGACCTGGCCCTGAGGTCTCGACGAGTGATCGTTGAAGAAGATCTGCTTGCATCCCGCAATCTTCGCCAGCCACGGAAAGCAGCGCATGACGCCATGGAAGGCATAAATAAAGACCCGCGGCTTGTGTTTGCGGAGCAGCTTCCAAAGCTTACCCGCGCAGGCCAGCCCCAGATGGCCTTGATTATCGAGCGACTCGATCATTACGGGAGGACTGGAGATGTACTCTCGGAACTCGTTTGCTATCGGTCCATCAAAGCAAAGAACCGAGTCCCATCCAGCGGCATCGAGCGCAATCGTAAAGTGGCGGAGAAACTTTTCGATGCCGCCAATCTTCTGTGGCGCAAGACCCAGGACAAAGATCAGCCGGGGCCTGCTTCGATCTTCCACATGGGCTCGTGTGTTCGATTTCGCCGGGTCTGTGTGGTAATTCAACTCACCCATATGGTCCTTCAATCACGTCCTGTGGCAGGCCACCCCAAGGAAGCGGCACTCTGTTTTACGGATTCCGCACACAGTCATCGGTCAACCGGATCGGAGTTCCCATATCGACGATTTCAAAGTCGGTTACCTTCAGGTCCGCCAAATCGCGAGGAGTGAAATCGATGTCAGCGTACTTTGCTTTGGTGTCCGCATCGCTCTGTGCGGTGAGAGCGATATTGCCGCCATCCGACAGGAACATGCCGTATTTCTGCATGGCTCGCGCGACGACCTGTGCCGCGGGCGTCAGTTGCGACAGGTCGTAGGAAGCCTTCAGGCGGAGGCGGACGCCCATCGGCGGCGCGGAAACCGGCCCGCGCGGAGCACCGGCGTGCGTGGCAGGATGCACAAAGACGTGCGCGCGAATCCGCGGATTGGGAAGTATGAAGCGAATGGCGTGGTTGATGCTTCCGGTGGCAAGTTCATCGGCATTGAAGAGCAGCGGAGCAATGGGGAAACCGGCGGCATCGGCGCTGGTGCACTGATCTCCACGTCCCGACGGCGGATAGACGCGGTTGAGGTCCCACACCGCGACAAAGTTTGCAGTAAGAGCGTCCTCTGCGGAGTTGGCCTGGTAGGCTTCGTAGAGTTTGCCGCGGCTGCGGTCGACAACGATGAGGTGGCAGTCGTTCTGGTCAATAGGGCACTGATAGCCCGGTTCCCCTTCAATGCCGCCTCCGGCGGGGAGCGGAAAGGACGAAACATTGTCGGAATCGGGAGAGATCCACCCGGAACCTTTGCGAAAGGGGAGACTCGGAGTGGCGACGTTTGCCTGCAAGACTCGAATGCTGAAATCGACTTGCATCCTGTTGTTGTGTCCCCAACCGCCCGCATCCGCGAGCCATGCGATGATGGCGGAGGACTGGGGATCGAGGGGTGCGTGGCTCACGTCCTGCGTCCAGACTGCGCCCGGAGGAAAGTATGGCGCAGGCGCAACGATGTTCTCCAGCCTTGCGGCCCTGACCTTGACGATGTGGTTGTGATACACGAAGCCGGTCACGATGGCTCCAATTCCCAGTATTGCAATGTACAGCACATTCTTCCCGTGTGTCATACGATCCGACGCTCCTCTAAGTCATGTAAATCATTGAAAGATCATTTGCCGCTGTGAGTTACCGTGGCAGCCGCAACAAGTTTCGGCGGTGCGGAGTTCTCGGTTTCAGGAGTTAAGCTCATCTCCTCCTGCTTGCTCGAATTCCAAATCTTCCAGAGAGGGCCGCGCGTAAAAAGAAATCTGTAGAGCCCGACGACGGCTGCTGTGTTGAGTACGAGGAGCGCACTGGCCGGAGCCGCGATGCGATTGAAAAGCGCAATCCTGGAATGCAAGCCGGCAATAGCGAGAACCCAGCCGAAAATCTGAAGTGCGGCGAATCCCGTGTAGGCTAGAGAACCGGCGGAGAGCGCCAGGTTGGAGACCAGCAACAGGACCAGCAGGTAAGGCACGATGAGGCGCATGACCTTGTGCGAAAGAAGCTGAAACAGGACTCGATTCCGCGGCGTCAGCGTCCATGGCGCGAGCTGAAAAAGCTGGAAGTTTCCCGCCAGCGTCCGCACCTTGCGATTAAACTCGCCCTCAACTGTCTCCGGCCATGTGTCGTAAACATTGGCACGCGGATCGACGACTGACCTGTAGCCCTGGCGGACGATCGAGAGCGGCTGAAACATGTCGTCGAGGAGCATTCCTGCAGGTTGGCTCACAGCGAGTACACGGCGAATCGCGTAAAAGCCTCCATAGACGCCGACCGGAGAGTCGACTATTGCCTCGCATGTCCTGATCCACTGTTCGTAACGCCAGTAAAGGCCGCCGACCGAGGCAGAGGCAGCATCATGGCCTGCCTGGCGCAGAGTGAGTTTGCCGGAGACGCAGCCGACCTTTGGATCGGCGAAGTTGCCGACCAGTTGCTGAATCGCTCCTGGAGCAATCTCGGGCCGGATGTCCACGAAGAGGATCACATCTGCCGTAGCTTCCGCCACGCCGGCGTTGATGGCGACCGCTTTGCCACAGTGCTCTTTGAGGATAACGATTTTGAAAAGCGGATATTGCTGTTTGGCTAACAATTCGGCTGTGCCGTCGGTTGAGCCATCCGAGACGATGACGATCTCTTTTATGTTGGGGTAATCGAGGCTGAGGAGTTGCTGAATCTTGCGCGGGAGCAGCGCGAAGCCGTTATGCACGGCGAGTACGACACTCACGCTGGGGGAGAGCGGGGCAAACCTCCAGGGCCGTGGCCGCAAGCGCGCAAGCATCCACATCGCCACAGGGTATCCCGCGTATGTATATAGAATGCCGATCAGCGACAACCAGAAAACGATCTTCATTGGGCGCCCCTCCGCAGGATGATGGTCTTGATGGTCTCAAACATGATGAGCAGGTCAAGGCCCAGGGACAGGTGCTTGACGTAGTAGAGATCGTATTCGAGCTTATTCTTAGTTTCTTCCAGGCTGGCGCCGTATTTATAACGCACCTGCGCCCAGCCCGTAATTCCAGGGCGGATCATGTGCCGCAGCTCATAGAACGGAATTTCGCTGGCGAGCCACCGCACAAACTCGGGACGCTCCGGGCGAGGACCGACAAATCCCATTTCACCGCGGAGGACGTTCCAGAGCTGAGGAATCTCATCGAGGCGAGTCATACGCATGAATCTGCCCAGCGAAGTGATACGAGGGTCATTCTTGGTCGCCCACACAGCTCCCTGTTCTTCGGCGTCCTGGCGCATGGTACGGAATTTAAGGACGGAAAAGTGACGCCCCCGCAGTCCGACTCGAGTCTGGCGGAAAAAGATGGGGCCCGGCGAAGAGAGGCGCACGGCCAGGATGATGAAGGGAATGAAAGGCAGGCAGATCGCCAGCCCGATGAAAGAGACAGCGATGGAGACAATACGCCGGAGAATCTGCTGCGATGCCTTCACATTGAAACCGTGAGTAAAGATGAGGGAACTGGGATTGAGGCCGTCTAGCGGCAACTTGCCCAAGAGCTTTTCCATTACGATGCTGGCATCCTCAATCACAACGCCGCGAAGCCGAAGGTCGAGGAGTTCACGAACCGGCATCGATCTGCGGCGGTCTTCCATGGCTACGATGACGCGTTCAATACGAAGCTTAGGCTTGCAAAAGGCGCGGAGGTCCGCCGCAAAACGCTCGAGTTCCCCGCCGGGTGTTCCTTCGCTCTCTCCCTCGACAACTTGCATGCCCGCGTCGCGCCGGGTGCGCAGTATCTCGGCAACTTTGCGTGCCCGCTCGCCGCCACCCAGCACGTAGACACGCTCGCGGAAGACCGAAAGGCCGAGAATCCACTCATAGACCCATCGCCAGATGACGAAAGCAATAGCGAGGATCGAGGCGCCGACGACGAGAACATTGCGGCCGATGTCTATTTCGGGGAAAAGATAGACGAGTCCCGCGAGAATAAAGGATAGAACGCTTAGAAGCAGGAAGAGCCGAAAGTATATCTCCCAGCGGCCTGAGATACGTTGCGGTTCATAGAGATCGAAGTAGTACGAAAGAAGCAAGGTGAGGACGGCGATACCGGCGATTTTCAGGAGGCCGTTCTCGTAGATCAGCGCAATGTATGTATCCGGTCCAACGATGTACGCGGTGGCCAGCAGAAACGAGCCAACCACGAGGAGCGCTTCACAAAGAAGCATCACCAAGGTCCTGGTCGGATAGTAAACATTGAGAATCCTGATCATCCCTTCCTCCGCTTATCCTTTCCGCGGCTGGCTCCTTCGCCGGCTTCTTCTCCAACGCCGTAGTAGTAGTACGGTCCTGTGCTTGGAGTGTCTTTGACGTCATTGAGCACAAAGCCGAGGATGCGCGAGTTGCCGAAGGCGGCCTGGGCGTGCTGAGCGAGATCGAAAGGGGTGCTTGCCGCCCGGGCAACAAGCAAAACCGCATCGGCGGCGCGGGCAAGCTCCACCGCGTCAGTAACTACGAGCACCGGCGGGGAGTCGATCAGTATCCAGTCGAAATGCGGAGATAGAGTTGAGATCAGTTTTTCGATGCGATGATTGGCCACAAGTTCCGAAGAGTTGTCACTGCACTTTCCGGCAGGAATAAAGGTGAGGTTGGAGAGGCTGCGCGCGGCGGTGGACTCAATGGTCCTTGGGCCGCGATCGCGCTGCATGATGTCGTTCAATTCCGCTGTTCCGGCCAGATACTCCGAGAGTCCAGGCGTATTGGGAGCGCCCAGCAGACTGTGGATTGTGGGACGGCGCAGATCGCCATCAATGAGCAGAATATGATTGGTGCTGTTACGCGCGAGGCTCATGGCCAGGTTCGTTGCAACAAAGGTCTTGCCTTCCGCACGCCTTCCGCTGGAGATAAGGATCGTTTTCAGCGGAGCCTCATAGCGAGCCTGCTGGACGCGCGAGCGGAGGCTGCGAAACTGCTCGACGCTTGCGCCGCGTTCCGCCAGCGTAGGAAAGAGAGAGAGGGACGGCTCCCAGGAATGCTGCGCGATGTGGCCAAGGACGACAACGTCCTTGGCCACCGGCGGCTCCTCAATGCCGGAGACAAACTCCGGCACGGCGACCTGGAGTACTTCCAATTCTTGCGCGGACTTCCGCTCGAGTTCCGCCCTTTGAAGAGCTTCGTATATGCGGCTCATATCTCACGCTCCTTCATGGAATCCGTGGCATCCTCGACGGGCTTGGCGGCATTGAACAGGTCAGTTGGCGAGGTATTCTCAGTCAAATCCGGCAGAGCCATGGGCGAAATCGAAGAGGACTGCTGGCGCAGGTCGAGCTCTGTGCAGACCGCCTCAACGATACGCGGCGAGATGGGCTTGATCTGCTCCACGTAAGCGTCGATCAGGGCATGCTCGCATATCAGGTTGATAAGGCGAGGAATTCCATTCGAGTACCGATGGACGAGCTGTACAGCCTCGGGCGACAGCACGGGCTGGCTCGCGCCGGCGATGCGCAGTCTTTCAGCGATGTAACCTTTAGTCTCCTCGCTGGTGAGCGGCAGCGTTTTGCACCAAAGAGAAATACGCTGGCGAAGCTGGCGAACACAGGGGTCGCAAAGCTTTTCTTCGAGCTCGGGCTGCCCGGAAAGCACGATCTGCACCAGTTTCTCCGACGAGGTCTCAAGGTTGGTCAGCAAACGAATCTCTTCAAGAAGTTCCCAGGAGAGGTCCTGCGCTTCGTCGATCACAATGGCGCACAACTGCTGGTTGCGAAAGCGTTCAATCAGCCAGCGATTGAGTTGCATGAGCATGCCTGACTTGGTCCGCGTCACAGGCGGGATGCCAAAGTCAGTGAGCACGAATTCAAGAAAGTCGAGCACGTTAAGACGCGGATTGAAGACAAAGGCCGTCATAAAGCGTTCTTGGACGAAGGAACCGAGGACGGTCTTGAGCAGGGTTGTTTTTCCCGTGCCAACTTCTCCCGTCATGACGACGAAGCCCTTGCGCGCCGCAATGCCGTATTGCAAACAGGCAAGGGCTTCCCGAATCTGCGGTGTCTTGTATAGAAACCGCGGATCGGGGCTGGCTACGAAAGGCAGGGCGCGAAGGCCGAAGAAGGATTTGTACATGATTAATCAGGCACGCTTTCTACGGGCTTATTCGTTGGTGAAGAATGTGCCCAGCGACGGCTAGATTCCGGAGGCTGGGGAAGGTGGTCTACGTGGGAGATCATGGCCAGAGTGGGCAGCTTGGTGAAGGCCCAAATGTCCCTCTCGTTGCGCAGGGAGGTATCGCGATACTCGAGCAGCCAAACGATAAGCAGCGCAAAAGCCAGGCCGGCCGCAAGCCCGCCAGCCGCGAAGATGCGACGGTCGGGAAAGGTTGGAGCATCGGGAAGGTTCGGAGCATCCATCACGCTGAACTGCTCGCCCTGCTGACGGCGTTCAAGGGCGGTTGCCATGGACGATTCGTTCATCTTGGTTAGCAGAGTGTTGTAGAACTGCAAAGCCGTCTCATGGTCGCGAGTGACCTGCTTGTACTCTTCCTCGACCATCGGGCTCGACTCAATTCTCGACTCGTAGGTGCGAATCTGCTGTTCAATCCGAGCCTGTTCCTGCCTTGAGACACTCATGGATTGCTGCGCCGCGCGAAGTTGAGCCTTAAGCTGCTGAAGCTGCGGCGTGTCAGGAGTTGCGACGGCGGCTGCTCCCGGCGCGGACTGAGCGGGGACATGCGCGATCTCCGCCTTCAGATCGGCAATCTTGCGCGAGATCGCGACCACGTCGGGATGGTCGGGAGTGTAGAGATTCTCCAACTCCTGCTTCTGCGCAAGGAGAGTCTTCAGTTGTGCGTGACGCTCATCCACTGTGCCGCCTGCGGACGATTCCGGGCGCTGCTGATCGCGCGTCTGCTGCGAGATCATGGTCTCGATAAAAGTCACATTCTGTTGAGTGCGGCTCAGCGATTGCGTTGCGGCGTCGAGCTGGGTTGTAAGCGCCTGAAGCGTGTTCGCATTCGACGACTTCTGTTCAGGAAGCATGCCGATATATTTTTGCTGAAAGGCCGCGAGCTTGGCATCCTGCTCGTCAAGGTTCCTCTTTGAGTCGGCGAGTTGCTGCTTCAAGAAGTCGGTCGTGCCGTTAGCCGATTGCTCGCGCGCCCTTAGATTGTCGCTGACGAAGAGCGAGGTGATCTCGCCGCATACCAGCTGGGCCGTGCGCGCATCCTGCGCTTTGAAGGTAATCGAGAATCCCGGCATTCCACGCGATTGCCCGGAGGGCATCGGCTGAATTCCGATTGCCTTCTGCGTCAGCTCGACGCGGTCGTCCATGGTGTATTTACTGCCGGGGTAGAGGTTGAAGCGCTCGATGATCGGCTGGATGCGCGAGCGGCTCAGGATTTGCTCCTTCATCGAGGCCAGGCGTCCCTCAAGATCTACCGTAACGACGGGCTTTACATAGTCTTCCGAAACCTTTTGCTGCTCGATAAGCACCTTGGTTATCGATACGTATTGAGGAGGCAGGACGTAGCTTATGCCCACACCGACAGCGAGGCCGGCGATCGCGCAGATCAGCATCAGCCAAAATCGCCGTTTCAATATCCCGATGTAATCCTGCATGGTCAATTCACGATGTCCTAACATGCGACTCCTTGAAGCATTAGTGCCTGACAATGTGCGTTGCGCGCGGTGAGTACCCGATGCCGAATGAAATTACCTGTTCCAATTGGTTAAGAACGTTCGCTTGAAGAGAAGAAGAGAAACTCGACGACTGATCGATGGCCGTGTAATTCGCGAACAGGGAGAGATACCGGCCCAATCTCCTGGTTGCCTGAACGCCTCCAAACTTTCCACCGATGACCTCGTTGTTCACTAACCCGGTGTTGCGCTTGTAACTTCCTGAAACCCCGAGGCTCGTGTTCTTGCCGAATTCCCGTGAGAGGCCGGCGTTGACGGAATCGGCCGTTGCGCCGAGGAGATATCCCGCGCCACTATTGGTTTGATGGCTATAACTCACGTTGGTTGTCCCGAAGCGGAACTGGTAATTAACCGCCGCGTTCGCGGAGATCTTTGTTGAGGAGGGCAGGGCCGCGCTTCCCGGGCTGTTAACCCACTGCGGTCCCGCGGAAGTATCTGTAATAAGATGCCGGCTCCATGCGCGATGAAAGTCAATCAGCGCGGTGTTGGTCTCCAATATGAAAGTGGTACCGCCGTAGTTAAAACGAGAGAACGCATACTGCCCCGTAAGCGAATCCCGCGCATCGAGGCGCCGGGTAAGCCCAAGGTTCGCCGTCGTTGCGCTGGTATCCATACCGTTACCGTCCGGAAAGCGCAGGAGTTGCGAGGTGCCACCGACGCTGAGGGTGGTCGCATAGTTGAGGCTCAGTCCGACTTCACCCGTTGCAACGTTATTGACCATGCGAGTATTGGTGGTCAGGATTGACTGGCTGGACGAGGAAGTCGAGCCAGACCCGCCGATCGGTTCCCCGGTGCCGGGGATTCCCGAAAAGCCCGTGGTAGGGGACTCAGGAAGATAGTAAACGTTGTCGCTGGCGAGGAGGTTCCAGCGGCGTCCAATATAGCCCTGCGAGATCAACAGATGCTGAAAGAGTCCGGATGCGTAAGATGGGCCGGCTAAGGTTCCGGTGTAGCCGCCTCCATAGTTCAGGTTGAAGGGGAAGCGTTGGAAGCCATTCGCATAATCGACCTCAGCGGACGCGTTCACCTGCCAACTGGTCTGGTTTCCGCTGATTAAGACTCCGGACTGCGAGTAGCGGAAAGCATATTGCACAATGGCCGGGCCCGCCATCGCCTGAGGCACAACCTGCGCGTGTGCCGCGGCACATGCGGTGAAGAGGATTGCCACGAGTTTGAGAGTTGTCTTCATTTGAGCACTTTACGGGACCACAATCGTGTCGCCGGTTTTAAGCACGATATTGAGTTCGCTGTTGCCCCTCAACGCTTCCTTGTAACGTACCGGAATCTTCTGGTGGCTTCCAGCTTCGTCGCGCAGGATGTAAATCTTCTTCGAATCGGCGAAGTCGGTGAGGCCGCCGGCGCTGGCAATTGCCTGGAGCACGGTCATGCCGGGCGTCATATCGACCGGCCCTTTCTTCTGAACCTCGCCGAGCAGAAAGACCTTTTTGCTGTTGATTTGGGTGAGCACGACGGAGACGTTCGGGTCCTGGATGTACTTTTTGAGCTTGGCCGCGATTTGATTTGCCAATTGCAGAGGGGTCATGCCAGAGGCCTGAACATCGCCGAGAAGCGACATCGAGATCATGCCGTCAGGCCGGACGAGAAGATTTCCCGAAAGGGCCGGCTCTTTCCATACGGTGACGGTAAGAATATCGGACGGGCCGATGACATAGCTGTCTGCCGCAATTGCGCTGGCCACGGGAAGCACAGCCGGCTTGGCGGCCGCCTGGTTTGCCGGCTTGTTGTTCTGGGCAAGGCAGAAGAGCGCTGGCACAAAGAATGCGACAATGAAAAGTTTCCCCGATTTCATAGTGCGGCTCCGTTCCGGTTGGATGCGGGTTGGCATTCCGCTCCGATCTGCTTGAGCTTGTAAAGCAGCGCTTTATAGCTGATCCCCAGCCGGTCCGCGGCGCGCTTGCGATTGCCGCCCGTGGTAATCAGAACCTCGGAGATCAACTGACGCTCGATCTGGGTCGATGCGGCCCGAGTGGCATCCTTCAGCGACAGAGTCCCGCGATGTCCATTCGACTTCATTTCCGGCGCCGCGGCTTTGAGCGCGGCAAGGGAGACCGACTGGTCGCCGATGGCGACAAAAGTCTTGATCGCGGTTTGAAGTTCAGAGAGATTGTCGGGCCAGGTGTGGTCCAACAGGAATCCAACGATCTCCTCTCGCAGAACCGGCTTGGGACGGTCAAATTGCTTGGAATATTGCGTCAACAGGTCATCGGCGATGGAGAGGATTTCGGACTTTCTGCAGCGCAGGGGTGAAATACGGAGCGTAACGGCGGAGACAAGATAATAGAAATCTTCTCTCATGCGCCAGGTTTTAACCTCCTCCAGCAGTTCGCGGCTCGTGCCGCAAAGGAGGCGGCATGTTTGCGCCTGTTCGGAACGAAAATAGGTATCGACGATGAGTTCCTGCAAGGGAAGACTCAGATCCCCGATTTCCGCCAGATAGAGAGTTCCCCTGGTGGAAAAAGCCGACAGGATAGCCTCAGCATCGGCATCGGCGGCTTGAATCTCCGAATATATACTGCGAGGCCGATGCGCCTGCGCGTGGATTTGCGTGGCAATGGAACGCTTTCCAACGCCATGTTCACCCACGATCAGCACCGGGCAGTCGCTCTCGGCGATGCGGGCAATCGCACGTTGAATCTGCGCCTCGATAGGGGCAAACGGTTTCGTTTGCCGTTTTACGCTTTGGATGGTTGCAATGGATGCCATAAAGGGTCCTAGGGTTACACCCCTGCTTTAGCAATGCGAGTTCCAAACCTGGGGACAGGACCAGGAATTAGCTTTCCATGCGGCATATCCGCCCTTGGAGGCACTTCCGGGAGGGGCTGTTGCCGAAGAGGAGGAAAAGAGTTTCCCTTTCAGTGGATATAATTGTGACCTTAATTTCCATTATAAGTGGAAATAGTTTTCCACTATTCAGGGTAGGCTGGCTTTCTGTGCGGGGGAATTCATAGGGAATCCCCTTGGATCGACCCGTTCCATTTCGGCATTCCGATTGCTAAGGAAAGGGTAACGGATTGAGTTGGCCGCAGGCTACCCTACGGAGAATATGGCCCAAGAGACACATACGGCAGCGATTGACACGAACCGCAGGTTCTTGCAAAGTGTTCATTTTGCATGGGGTTCGGTGCTAATCTGCGCGCTGATGGCGGCGGTTTACTACCGCGTTTTGGCAAAACTGGTGACCGACTGGTGGCAGATACCGGACTTCTCTCACGGATTCCTGGTGCCCATATTTGCGGCGTATTTGGTGTGGGCGAAGAGAAAAACCCTTCTTGAAACGAGAATTGCTCCCACCTGGAGCGGAATTGCACTGGTTGTCGTGGGGCTGGTTGTTCTACTCCTGGGGGTCTACGGAGCGGAGCTATTCCTCTCCCGGGTATCGCTGGTGATCCTGCTGGCAGGGCTGGTACTTTGTTTTGGCGGGTGGGAACTGCTCAAGGAACTGCGCTTCGTGTTGCTGGTTCTGCTGCTGGCAATCCCGATTCCCTCTATTCTTTTCAATGAGATAACCCTTCCGCTACAGATCCTGGCATCGAAGCTGGCCAGCGCCCTGCTTCCATTATTTGGCGTACCGGTTCTGCGCGAGGGCAACATTATCGAGCTCCCCGCCATGAAGCTGGAGGTGGCGGAGGCTTGCAGCGGCATTCGCTCCCTGATGAGCCTGTTCACGCTATCGATTTTTTATGGCTACTTTCTGGAGAAATCCAACTTGCGGCGGACCTTTCTCGCTCTGGCCAGCATTCCGATTGCGATTGCGGCCAACGCGGTGCGCATTCTGGGCACCGGATTGTGCGTCCAGTACTGGGACCCAGACAAAGCAATGGGCTTCTTTCACGAGTTTTCCGGCTGGGTGATGTTTCTGGTCTCTCTGGGGTGCCTTTTTATCGTCCATCGCATCATGTGCCTGTTTCCGGCGCGAAGGAGGCAGGCATGAAGATCCCTCGATTCTGGACGCCTCGTTTTTGGACGGTTGCCTTGCTGCTGGCTGGAACGGCGCTGCTGCTCCAGGTCCGCGGCAATAGCGATCTGATTCCCGTCAGCGAACCCCTATCGCAGTTCCCGCGAGCGATTGCGGGATGGACGGGAAGCGATGTACAGATCGATCAGGAAACGCTCAATGTGCTGGGGGCCGGGGACTTCCTCTCGCGTCTTTACACCCAGGACGGACAGTTGCAGCCGATCGGCCTCTTTATCGGCTATTTTCCAACCCAGAGGACGGGGGTAACCATCCACTCACCCAAGAACTGCCTGCCAGGCGCCGGCTGGGTTTTTGAGTCGCAGCAGTACGTCGATCTGAACGATGCGAATGGCAAGCCGCACCGGGTGGGTGAATATATCATTGCCAACGGGGATGCCAGGCAGCTCGTCATCTACTGGTATCAGGCACATGGGCGCAGCGTCGCCAATGAATACAAGGCGAAGATCTATATGGTGACCGACGCGATGCGGTTGAATCGCACCGATGGCGCGCTGCTGCGGGTGATTACGCCGATCGGTTCCAAAGAAAACACATCGGGGGCAAGGGCTCGAGCCGAGGCATTTACCGCGCAGCTTGCGCCGTTGCTCCCTCGCTTTATCCCGGATTAGGGCCGATTTGAAGGAACAGGGAAAGACAACGCGGTTCAGCAAAAGAAGTCAGGCTGCAGACGTGCGAAAGACAGCCAGTAAGGATGGAAGACAATGAACAATCCGTTCAAAGCAGTTCAATTGAGTTTCGCCGGCAGGTGGAGATTGATGAATCGGCGAGGATTTCTTTGCGCCGGCCTGCTCCTAGCCACGGTCACCCTGCTGGCTGGGTGCCACACCGATCCGAACGTGCGGAAGCAGAAATATCTGGAGAGCGGAAAGCGGTTCAGCGCCGAGGGCAAGTACCGGGAAGCGGCCATCCAGTTTTCAAACGCCGTGAAGATCGACAAAAGCTATGCCGATGCACATTATGAGCTGGCACAGGCGTACGAGCATCTGGGCCAATATGGCGCAGCGTTTGGCGAACTCGGGCGTACCGTGGAGTTGCAGCCCGAGAACTACAAGGCGCGCATCGATCTTGGAAACCTGCTGCTTGCCGGCTGGAAGATCGACGACGCGCAAGCTCAGGCCAATGCCGTGCTGGCCGCACAACCGGACAACCCCGACGTTCACGCGCTGCTCTCCGCCATAGCCGTCAAGCGGGGACAAAAAGATCAGGCTTTGATCGAGATTCACCGCGCTTTGGAACTCGATCCGAACCGGGCAGCGTTCCACGAGGATCTCGCACTGCTTCAAGCGAGCGATCCAACCAACGCCCCTTCCGTGGAAGAGGAGCTGAAGAGGTCTATCGTTCTCGATCCGAAATCAGTGAACGCCAGATTGCTGCTTGCGGCATTCTATCTCTCGAACAACCGCTTGTCAGAGGCCGAGCAGGTAAGCCAGGAGGCCGTCACTACGGATTCCAAGAGCATTTCCGCCCGAGCAACCCTTGCCCAGGTTTATCTGAAGCAGGGCAATCCGGCAAAGGCCGAGCAAGTGCTCCGCCAGGCGTCGAGCGACCTTGCCGACAACCCGCAGGGAGTGCGCATGCTGGCAGACTACTATACAGCCTCCGGAGAGATGGACAAGGCTAAGGCGGAATTCTTAAGCCTGGCCGCGAAGCATCCCAAAGACTCTTCTTTGCAGAAGGGATACATTCGCGTTCTTCTTCAGGTCAAGGACTACGCAGCCGCACGAACCGCGATTGCCGAATTGATGAAGAAGAACACCAAGGACCCGGAAGTCGCCGGATTGAACGGAATCGTGCTGCTGAACGACGGCAAGGCAAGTGAAGCCGTAAATGCCCTGCAGGATGCAACCAAGGATTCGCCGAAGGACGACTTCTTGCAGTACTGGCTGGGCAAGGCCGCGCTGGCCAAAGGCGATATCGATTTGGCTGAAACGAGCTTTCGTCATGCGGCGGAACTGAATCCGTCGAAGCTGGACGCAGACGAGGAACTGGCGCGGATTGCGACCCTGCGGGGCGACATGGACTTGCTGTCCGATGTGGCGAACAAGACAATTGCCGCGGCGCCTCGCTTTCCGGGCGGGTATGTATGGCGCGCCACGGCGGAGATGAGCCATAGCTCGGCGGACAAGGCTGAAGCCGACCTGAAAACCGCAATGAACATTGCCCCGCAAAGCCCGGTGGCTTATCTCCAATTGGGCAGAATCCGGTTTGTGCAGAAGCGCTTCCCCGAGGGGGCAGTGCTGCTTGAACAGGCTCTGCAGTATGACCCCAATTCCGTGGAAGCCATGCGTCTGCTGATCGGTTACGATCTGAACCAGAAACAGCCGGCCAAGGCCCTGGCCCGGTTGAACGCGCAAATCGACAAGAGCCCGAAGAACAGCGGTTTCTACGACCTCCTGGCGCAGTTGCAGATTCAAAACAAGAACCTGGACCAGGCGGACGCCACCGCCCAGAAGGCCATCCAACTGAATCCGGGGGATAGCGAGGCGGTGATGCTTTCGGCGCAGATTCAGGCGCAACGCGGACAGGTGGCGAATGCGATCGGCACCTGGGAACAGTGGCTGAATACGCATCCCAACGATGCAGGCGCGATGGCCGTTCTCGGAGCCCTGGAGGAATCGCGCGGGAATCCCGGCAAGGCCGAAGCCTACTATAAGAAAGCCCTACAAATCCGGCCACAAGAACCTGTCGCAGCGAACAATCTTGCCTACATGATGCTGGAGAACGGCGAAAACGTGGATGTAGCTTTGACGCTGGCGCAAACAGCCCGGCAGGCCATGCCGAACTCGCCCAGCAGCGCGGACACGCTGGCGTGGGCCTACTACTACAAGGGAACCTACGCATTTGCTCGCGACCTACTGGAGGACGCGATCAAAGCCGATCCGAAGAATGCTACGATGCAATATCACCTGGGCATGGTGTACGGCAAACTTTCAGATAAGAGCAGCGCGGCGGCTCACTTGAAGAAAGCAGTCTCGCTGGCGCCCGATTCGCAGACGGCAAAGAACGCGCGGGCAGCGTTGCAAACACTCGGTCTCTGATCGCGTGATTTCGTGCGCCGCGATTGAGGTTCGCGCTATCCCAGGTTAGGCGCAAGAACAAAGACGCGCCGAACCTCCACCCCACGGACGAACTGTCCGTGGGGACCCCCGAACCTGGGGCACCCGCCATCGGGAACAAGGCTGGAAATCGATGTCGAACACCAAGACAATAGCGAAGAATTCCGGTTGGTCCGGCCTCGATCTCATCATCAGCGCGGTTGTTGCGCTTTTCACTTCGATTGCGATTAACCGCTATCTTGGACCGTTGAAGAACGGCTATATCATCTATGTCTCATATATCGCCTTGCTGGTCAGCAATCTGGGCGGCCTCGGCATCCCGGCAACGACGCGAAAATATATGGCCGAGTTTATCGGCATGGGCGACCGGGGCACGGCCCGGTACATTTATCTGCGCACCTTGCTGTTGCAGACCGGCTTGGCGACGCTGGCCACCTGCGGTCTTCTCCTATGGGTTCTGCGGGACGCCGATGCGGAGTACAAAGTGGCCGCGGTACTGCTGGTGCTCAGCATCTGGCCGGCCATGGTCAACTCCATATCGTCCCTGGCCAATGTCGCCACGGAAGATTTGTCGACAAATATGCCGGCCTCGGTCATTTCAGCCTTCACCTATTTCATCGCAATTACAGCAACGGTGGTACTCCATTGGGGCGTTGTGGGCGTAGGCGCGGCTCTGCTGGCCATGCGCCTCGTCGATTTTCTGGTGCGTTTCTTCCCCACGATAAAGCGCGTGCTCGCATGGGAGACAACCCACGTTCTTCCGCCGGGATTGGGCCAGCGAATGATGAGCTTCGCGTGGCAGAGCATGGCCAGCCTGGCTGTGGCGCTGATCGTCTGGGGCCGGTCGGAGATCATCCTGCTGAAGCTTCTGGACTCGGATATTCGCCAGGTGTCGTTCTATTCCGTGGCGTTCACCATGGCCGAACAGTTGCTGCTGGTCGCCACGATCTTCGGATCGGCGGCCGGCGTGACGATCTTTGTTCAGTATGGGCGCGACAAATCAAGGCTTCCCGACATTGCGGCTTCCACTTTGCGCTACATTGCCTTGATGTCGATTCCACTGCACTTTATCGCGGCCTCGCTTGCGGTTCCGGCGTTGCTGCTTATCTATGGCCGCCAGTTCGAGGGCGCGGCAATGGTTGTGGCACTGGCTCCGCTGCTCTGTATGTTTAAGGCCTTTCTTTCGCCCGCGCAGAGCCTCCTGGAGTGTTCGGAGCGGCAGCGTTATGTGATCGCCGCGACAGTATTGGCGGGAATCGTGGATATCAGCGTAGCCTGGTATCTCATTCCAGCGCACGGAGCGGTGGGCGCATGCATCGGCAACGGAGCGGCACAGGCAGTAGCCGTAGGAATAATGTGGGCCGTGGCAAGCCATCTCTACAAGGTGAAACTTCCCTGGATGCAGGTGACAAAGATCGCCCTCATCAGCGTGCTGGCATCGCTGACCGCACATTTGATCGCACAGCGGCTGGCTCCGCTCTGGGGAATTTTATGCGGCGGAAGCGCTTCCCTGATCGTGCTCTTTGGGCTCTTTTACCTGCTGCGCGTGCTGGAGCCGGAAGACCGTGATCGCTTCAAAATTCTGACCGGGATGCTGCCGAAGCCAATCGCCGGGCCTGTGGACAAGATTCTGTTGCTGCTGATTCGACGGGAATCTGCCAGCGCGATTCCGGCCGACAACTAGGGTGAGACAGCGATGCGCGCGCAGGCATGGACACACGACGAAGAGCGGCAGCAATGGTCACTCCGATGCCCGCCTGTTTCGGATAGAGTCGGCTCAAGAGGAGACTGGGCATGAAGATCAGTGTCGTGATTCCGGCTTACAACGCGGCGCGCTTTCTGCCGCGCTGCCTGGAGTCGGTCTTCGCGCAGACGCTGAAACCGGTGGAGGTCATCGTCGTTGATGACGGTTCGACCGACAATACGGCGGTAGTGGCGGAGAAGCTGGGGGCGACAGTCCTCCGGCGCCCCAACGGCGGCCCGGGAGCGGCCAGAAACGCGGGAATCCAGGTTGCTTCGGGCGATTGGATCGCTCTGCTGGACGCCGACGACTTGTGGGTCCCGGAGAAGCTGGAGCGCCAGGCTGCATGCATTCGCCCCGAGACCGTCCTCGTTTACACCGGCATCCAGATATTCGATGACAAGGGCATTCGGGAAGAGCAGCCCGCAATTAATGTCCCTTCGGCAAGGAAGATGCTTCGGTATCGCAATCCGTTTGCGACCTCATCCGTCCTGATGAGACGAAAAGCAGCGTTAGCGGATGGGGGTTTTCGCGAAGAGATATGCTCCTGCGAGGACTGGGAGTTGTGGGTACGGCTTGAGCGGGCGGGGGATTTTGAAGCGGTAGCCGATCCTCTGACGCGCTACTATGTATATCCGAAAAGCTTTAGCGCGAATCCGGAGAAGATGCTGGAGGGGCTTGATCAGGTTATCGATACAACACTGCTGGCCGGACTGCACGGCTTCAATCGATGGGCCTGGAGGCATCGGATTCGCGCGGTACAGTTGTGCAGCGCGGGACTGATCGCGCGGAACAATGGACTCAAGAATGAAGTTCGCTACATGTTTCAGTCGCTGAGCGCGTGGCCGTCTCCCTGGTGGGAGCCGCGGCGCTTTGTCCTATTTGCAGTCAGCGCAAGAAACAGAGTTCGCCGGCGCCATAAAGAGTAATGAAGAGAAAACCACGCATCTTCCCGATCCCAAACGCGGCCTGCTGGATTATCGGAGAGATGGGAAAAGCACACTCAGGGGCCGGCTGCCGCCTTCCTATATATAGGTTCAGAACTGCCGCCCAATAGGAGCAGCTTTGCCGGGAGCAGTTATTACCGAGCAAGGATGACGGTCTCAGCGATCCCCCCGCCCGCCAAAACTTCCGTTTCCCAGTTTGAGCAATATTGACCTAAAAGAGGAGTTTCTGGAGGAGTTAAAGTGCAAGATTTTGCGCATTCCTCCATCGCCTGGCGCGCAAGTTACTGAATCTAATAGCTCTCTGTTTGGTGCGCAATCTGCATGAATAGTGTCGAGCGCTAGTAAGGCGTATAGGTAGCGGTTGCTAACACCTCCTATGAGCGCAGGACTCCACTCCTACCAAAGTGGAGAAGAAACGCCAAGGCGGTGTCAAGAGAGTATCGGCGCGAACAGATGCGCCAGACATTGCACATGTGCGAGATTGATCGCGCAAATCAATGAACCTCCGAGCCCTACCCTTTGGTCGGCACGTTGCAAAGGGTGTGAGCAGGACAAAGCCCGCTAGGGCAAATCGAGGAGAAAGGCAATGAAGAAGTTAGGTTTTTTTGCATGTTTGTCCCTGCTCTGCTTGCTGACCATCGCCGGTCCGGAAAGAGCTTTTGCAGATCCTGTCACGTTACAACTCGTAGGGACCGGTTCAAATCAGGCTAATGGGGAGTACGCGTATCCCTACTCCGTCACCGTGAATGGCAACACAAACTCGCTGATGTGTCTCAGCTACAACAACTCTATAACCAACGGTGAGAGCTGGCAGGCAACCGTCCAATCGGTTACCGGCACCCTCTATGAAGAGGCGGCCTGGCTTTTGAACGATGCCAATGTCCACACGGGCAACGCCATCAATGACCAATTGGCAGCCTGGGGATTGTTTGCCAGCGGCGTGGCCGGCAGCGACAACGCTCAGCTGATCGCGGCGGAGAATTTTGTCACCAGCAACCCGAACGACACCAGCTTTTACAAACAGTTTCAACTTTATGTTCCAATAGCCGGTACGCAGTCCTCGGGAGGCACCGCTCAGGTATTCATAGGAGAAACGCCTGAGCCGAGCAGCCTGCTCTTACTTGGCACAGGCCTCCTGGGATTGGCATTGGTCGCCTTTCGGAAGGCAAGGCCGTCCCGCCTTACCTTGAATATGTAATCAACCTATTGCTCAGCTACAAAACGAAGGGCACGGAGACGTGCCCTTCAGACTGTAGGCAAACTCCATCCTATGTGGTGGGGTTTGTTTTTTTGTGGGAAGAACCGGCTCAGGAAAATCGGACATGGATTTAGGTGGAGGTTCTGTTCTTCCGCAGCCTAAGATGGCTGAGAAGAGGAGAACAGATGAGCAGACGTCCACGCAGGAACCATTCAGCGGTA
>Ga0182027_10002933_pt1 | contig 27379 bp, 27 predicted proteins | sample 712E1DmetaG_FD_121300 | JGI IMG/M metagenome (GOLD analysis project Ga0182027, IMG submission 121300) | Permafrost microbial communities from Stordalen Mire, Sweden - 712E1D metaG (Illumina Assembly) | ecosystem: Environmental > Terrestrial > Soil > Wetlands > Permafrost | place: Sweden...
CTACGACAACATTCGTAAATTCATCACGTATATTTTCTCGAGCAATGTGCCCGAGGTGGTGCCGTTCCTGGCTACAGCCATGTTCGGCATTCCACTTGCATTGACCGTGCGGCAAATCCTGGCAATTGACATGGGCACGGATATTCTTCCCGCTCTGGCGCTTGGCATGGAAAAGCCGGAAGTGGGTGTGATGGACCAGCCGCCGCGCCCGCGGTTCCAGCCGCTGTTGGATCGTTCATTGTTAACGCATGCCTTCTTATGGTTGGGATTGATTGAGGCGGTCCTTTGCTACCTGGCGTTTATCGCGGTTTATGTTCTATCGGGACATGCACATGCTCTGGGAATCCCCCTTTTGGAATCCATCCCATGGCCGCATCTCTTCTCCATTACCGGTTCTGACTTCCTTAACCGTACGGCTCAAACCGTTTTTCATGTGGGTGTGGTGATGGCGCAGATCGGCAACGTTTTTGCCTGCCGTACCTTCAAGGCTCATAACCGGCAGCAGGGCTGGTTTAGCAACCCCGTGCTCTGGTTGGGCGTGGTGATCGAAGTGCTCGTGATTTGGATGTTGATCTATATCCCGCCATTGGCTCTAGCTTTTGACCATGTGACTTTTCCTTTGTCTTTCTGGCCTGTGCTGATTCTTTTTGCACCAGCCTTATATGTTTTGGAATGGACACGCAAGACTTTCAACCGCCGATTTGGTAAAATGCAACATGTTCGCCCGGCTTGATCTTCCAGTGAGGAGGTAGTTCCGTATGAAAGCCATCATTATGGGTTGTGGACGGATCGGCTCGCAGGTCAGTGAGTTGATGTCCAGTCATGGGCACGATGTGACGGTCATTGACCACGATTCCAATGCGATTGGCCGACTTGGGCCGAATTTCAAGGGCCGGGTGGTTCAAGGGCTGGGCTTCGACCGCAACGTTTTGATCGAAGCGGGGATCGAACGGGCGGATGCCTTCGTATCCTCCAGTTCTTCGGACAATGCCAATATTGTGGCGGCGCGCATTGCCCGGAATATTTTCCACGTGCCGCGTGTCGTGGCGCGTCTTTATGACCCGCTACGCGCAGAGATTTATCAGCGGCTCGGACTGACCACCATCTCTTCCACGAACTGGGGTGCCGAACGGATATACCAGATGATTTCACACACCGACCTGGATGTGCTGTATACATTTGGCCGGAGCGAGGTCGCGCTGGTGGTTGTGGAAGCACCTTCCCAGTTGATTGGAAAAAATGTCGCTCAGTTATCGGTTCCAGGAGAGATTACAGTGGTATCCATCACACGCAGCGATCAGGCTTTCCTTCCGGTTCAAGGCACGGAATTCAAGGAAGGCGACCTCATCCATCTGTCGGTTTTATCCTCGGCCATGGCCCGGCTTGAAGAGATGCTGGGATTGGAGAGGAGGTAAGCCATGTACGTAATCATTGTCGGCGGCGGGAACACTGGCTCGTATCTGGCGCATCTGCTGTTGGGTGCGGGCCACCGTGTAAAGATCATCGAAGAACGTCCTGCGCTGTTGGAAAAACTGAAGAATGAAGTCCCTCTGGAGACAATCCTGGTGGGCGATGGAAGTTCGCCGCTTGTCCTCGAACAGGCGGAAATTTCCACATGCCATGTCCTGGCCGCAGTGACCGGTTCTGATGATACAAACCTGGTGGTGACTTCGTTGGCGCGCTTTGAATTCAACGTGCCGCGTGTGATCGCCAGGATCAATAACCCGAAGAATGCCTGGTTGTTTACGCCTGAGATGGGCGTGGATATTGCCCTGAATCAAGCGGATATCCTGGCGAGATTGGTTGTGGAGGAAATGTCGCTGGGCGATATGATGACCCTCTTCAAGATCCGGCGGGGAAATTATTCAGTGGTGGAGGAAAAAATCCCTCCGGGAGCAAAAGCGATTGGCCTTGCGCTCAAGGATTTGGATTTGGCGGAGTATTGTGTGATCGCCGCCATTATCCGCGATGGCAAAATGACTTTGCCGCGCGGCGATAGCGTCTTTCAGGCCAACGATGAAATCATCGCAGTTGCCAGCACCGAAGGAGCGAAGAAGCTTTCCGAATTGCTGGCACACCCCGTGTATCCGGTGCGCGCGCCAGGGAAAAAAGGCAGTGATTGACCTTTGACCGAATCCAAAGCCTTACGGTATAATGTTGTGCCAGTTAATCTGACTGTCGGTTCCCGCTTCGTCGGGAATTGCAATTATCCTTTGAATGGAATGAGGAAGTAAGTAATGCCGAAGAGAACTTATCAACCCAAGATCCGCCGACGTGTGCGCGTGCATGGCTTTCGGCAACGCATGGCCACCGCCGATGGACGTGCGGTGCTCAAGCGCCGGCGTTTGCGCGGCCGTTATAAATTGACGGTTACTTCCAACGAGCATGTGAAGCGGACACGTTGGTAAATCCCAAAACGTGCAGGGATTCTCGAGGTACGGGTGCAGCGAAGATTCCGCTTAACCCGGTCACAGGACTTCAAGCGGGTGCGGCAATCTGGCAAGTCATATGCCCACCCGCTTATTGTGCTAATCGCACAGGCCAACGATGGAATGAAGATTCGCGTGGGTGTTGCCGCGGGTCGAACGGTGGGATCTGCGGTTAAACGGAATCGGGCCAAACGCCTCCTGCGCGAAGCGGTGCGGCCCTTGATCCCGTCCCTGTCATCCGGTTGGGACCTGATCCTGATCGCCCGTCCCGCGCTGGCTGTCTCCACTTTAAACGCCACCCGCCAGGCCCTGCTTAATCTTTTAGGACGCGCTCACTTGATTTCCGATCATAATGCAGTCTGAATTCTATTTGCCGCATGATTATCCCAATGAACCGCGCCTGCGCGATCTGCCGCGCTCACCGCGCAATTGGGCGCGCATCACGCTTCTTTCGTTGATTCGTTTATATCAAATGACCCTTTCGCACGGCTTGCCTGAAGGAACGTGCCGCTTTTATCCATCCTGTTCGCATTACGGTTACCAGTCCATTTATAAATATGGCGCGCTGAAAGGCACCGTGATGGCTGTCTGGCGTGTGATTCGGTGTAACCCGTTCAATCCCGGGGGATACGACCCCGTTTTGTAAGGAGTTGGATTCTTTTCAAATGAAACGTTTAACCTTGATTTCTTTTATCTTGCTCGGCGCGATCCTGCTGAGCGCCTGTTCCGGCGCTGCTATGCGCGGGACAAGCTGGCCCGGTCTGTCTGCGGATACGAACAATGCGTATATTGCCAACGGCCAATACATTTATGCCGCGCGTTTGAGCGATGGCTCGAAGTTGTGGCAGTATTCCATTAAGGATGGATCATTCTTTGCCACTCCGTTGCTGACGCCTGATGGACAGTTGGTGGTTGGAAGCATCGGTACAGATCAGGGTTTATATAGCCTCGATCCAGCGACGGGTCAACAGAAATGGGTTTTCAGTAGTGCGAAAGATCGCTGGATAGCTGCTCCATTGGCTATTAACGATACGCTCTATGCGCCCAATAATGATGGTTCGCTATATGCGCTCAAACTTGGAACGGGTGAATTGCTTTGGTCATTGTCAATCGGTCATCCGTTGTGGGGCGCGCCGGTCACGGATGGTAAATTGATCTTCCTCACCTCGCTGGATCATTTCCTTTATGCCATTGATCCCCAGTCACAAAAGATCGTGTGGAAGATTGATTTGGGCGGATCCGCTGCAGGTTCTCCGGTGCTGAGCGCAGATAAGACCACGCTTTATGTCGGTTCGTTCGGCTCCAAAGTCTTCGCAATCAATGCCGTGGAAGGTTCGCTCCGCTGGACGGCCAATACAAAGGCCTGGATATGGAGCGATCCATCCTTCAATGCTTCGAACGTTTACGTTGCCGATATTGATGGACAGGTGTATTCGCTGGATGCCTCCAGCGGTCAGAATTCCTGGTCCAATATCATACCGGATGGGCCGATTACGGGCAGTCCGCTTTTAACGGCGGATGGCGTGATTGTCGCGACCGAATCGGGTTTCGTTTATTCCCTTGATCACAACGGAAAGGTGCTTTGGTCCACTTCCGTGGGCGGGAAGATTTATACGGCTCCGGTTGTTTCGGGTAATCTCGTACTGGTCGCCCCGCTGGGCGCTCCATATTTATTGTATGCCGTCAACGAGAAGGACGGCAGTATGTTACCGTGGCACTTTGACGGCAAATAGAAGGAGTATATATGAATTGGTGGGACTACATTATTCTTAACCCATTCACCAATGTCCTCTTGTGGATCTATAATCTCATTGGTCGTGACTTTGGCCTGGCGGTTATTCTGTTTACCATTTTGATCCGCGCCATCACCTGGCCTTTGAATGCCCAGCAATTAAAGAGTGCAAAAGTGATGCAGGATTTGCAGACCGATAAGGATTGGCTGGATATACAAAAGAAATACGCCAAGGATCGCGAGAAACTGGCGCAGGAGCAGATGCGTGTTTACAAGGAACGCGGCATTAATCCGTTCGCTTCCTGCCTGCCCACCTTGATCCAGTTTCCGATCATCATCGGTCTGTATCAAAGTGTGACGCGTGCCCTGGCGGCCACGCCGCTGACCCTGCTTGAACTGGGGCGCAGCCTCTATCCGTTCATGAATAATGCTGCGGGCCTCATTCCGCTCAACAGCCATTTCCTGTGGATGGATCTTGGACGCCCTGAAGGCATTCCTTTCCCCGCCGGATTTACCCTTTCCTTCCTGCCTTATGGTTTCCCGACTTTGGCGATCATTGTTGCGCTCACCACCTACCTGCAAACCAAGCTGACCCTTCCGCCATCCTCCAATCCCAACGACCAGACCGCCGCGATGAATAACATGATGAGCATTTACATGCCTCTCTTCCTCGGATGGCTGGTGCTCAATTACGCTTCAGGACTGGCGGTTTATTTTGTCACCAGCAACCTCCTGGGCATCGTTCAATATGCGATGATGGGACGCGTCAACTGGCGCAACCTTTTGCCGGGCGGCGGTAAGCCGGCTGCATCGAACGTCAAAAGTGGTAAATAATAGGGATCCTCAGGGAGTTTAACAATGAATGAGCGAACTACGCTGGAAATCATTGCTCCAACAGTTGAAGAAGCACTCGCGCAGGGCTTGGCCCAGCTTGGATTGCCGGCCGACGCGGTGAGTGTGGAAGTGTTGGATTCAGGCAACAAAGGGCTGTTTGGGTTGGGCGGGCGTCAGGTGCGTGTCAGGTTAATGGTCAATCCGCCTCCGGGAACCGAGCCGGTCAAAGCAGTAACGATGGAAAAGCCTGCCAGGAAGCGCGAACCAAAAGTTGAAAAGCGCCCTTCAGTCCCGGACAAGGAACCTGTCCGGCCTGTGTCACAACCGAAAGGTACGGACGCTTTGCAACCACAGGTCAGCAGGGCACCTGAAGCGGAGGAAGTCAAGAAAACAGAATCAACTCCGGATGGCCGCGACCCCATTCTGGATAAAACCGAAGCCGTGGTTTCCAAATTGCTTTTTCAAATGGGAATGCAGGCCCAGGTTTCCGCTCATTATGGTGAGCCGCGCGATGACCGCCATCCGATCATGGTGGATATTCGTGGCAATGACCTTGGCGTGCTGATCGGCCATCGCGGCGAAATCTTGAATGCGTTTCAATATATCGCATCGCTGATGGTCGGCAAGGAAACTCAGCAGTTCATTCACTTGATTGTGGATGTGGAAGGGCATCGCGACCGCCGTGAAAGGCAATTGCGGCAGTTGGCGCAGCGCATGGCAGACCAGGTCACCAAGACTGGCCGTAAGTTGTCGCTTGAGCCGATGCCGGCCGCGGAGCGGCGCGTGATCCATATGGAATTACGCGAGCATCCGGCGGTGACAACGCAAAGCTCCGGTGAAGAGCCGCACCGCAAAATCACCATTTTGCCAAAAGAATAGTATGGTTCAGTGACGCTCACCTTCAAGGTGGGCGTCACTTTTTGCACATCTTTACTTTCTTATCACGGTATAATTCGTTTATGTACGATGTCGTCCCGCTTCAGGCAGTGGATTATCTCGTGATCGGTCATATCACACAGGATCTCACCTTGGATGGTTCCCACACGGGCGGCACGGCGGCATTCTCGGCGTTGACCGCGCGTGCGCTTGGTTTACGCGTGGGGGTTATTACATCTTCAAGCCCGGGCGCCTCCATGCAGGTTCTTGCCGGAATTCAGGTCATTTTCATCCCTTCGGAACATCCGACCACCTTTGAGAATATCTACGCTGGTGATGGGGGACGCAGGCAGATCCTTCATCATCAGGCGGCGCATATTCCATTTGATCTTGTGCCGGAAGCCTGGCGTAGCACAGCCATCATTCATCTTGGACCGGTTGCACAGGAATTGGATCCTGAATTACCGGCCAATCTCTCGCCCGCCCTGCTCGGCGTTACCCCTCAAGGCTGGATGCGAACGTGGGAGCAGGATGGCCGCATCCTCCCATGCAAATGGCAAAATGCGGATCGGATATTGCCCCTTGCAGAGGCGGTGGTCATCAGCCGCGAAGATGTGGGCGGCGATGAAGAATGGATTGAGGCCATGGCCCATCAGACGCAGGTATTGGCTGTCACCGAAGCCGCCGCAGGTGCCGTGCTTTATTGGAATGGCGACCGCCGCCGCTTCCACGCGCCGAAAGTCGAGGAAGTGGATGCGACCGGCGCGGGAGATATTTTCGCAACTGCGTTTTTCATCCGTCTGCAGGAAACGCGCGATCCGTGGGAGGCCGCCCGCTTTGCCACCCAACTCTCTGCGCGCTCTGTGACCCGTGCCGGCTTGGACGGGATCCCCACCCGGCTTGAAATTGAGGAATGTTTGATGGAGGTTTTTTAGTGACCCACATTTATACGCTCGTCAATCAAAAGGGCGGGGTCGGCAAGACGACCACGGCCATCAATCTCGGAGCCTATCTTGCACAGTTGGATCAGCGCGTGCTGGTGATTGATCTCGATCCGCAAGCCAATGCCACCTCCTGCCTGGGCGTGGATAAATCCACAGTCAGTGGCGGGACATATGAGGCTTTGCTAGGCAGCGCGGCCATGCCTTTTGTGCTTTTGAACGAACGGCTTAAGCTTTCACTGTTGCCTTCATCTCCTGCGCTGGCCGGTGCGGAGGTGGAATTGGTCGAGGAGTTGGCACGCGAAATGCGGCTCAAACAAGCCGTTGCCCCTCTGGCGGAAAAATACGATTACATCCTGATTGATTGTCCTCCTTCACTTGGGCTTCTGACGGTCAACGGCTTGGTCGCCGCCCGGGATGGGGTGATCGTTCCGGTTCAATGCGAATATCTCGCCCTGGAGGGGCTTGGACAATTGACCCAAACCATTCAGCGCGTCCGCTCGCTTCTGTTTCCAGAACTGAAAGTGCGCGGCGTGGTTTTAACCATGTTCGATCCTCGCACGAATCTTTCAATGGATGTGGTTAAGGAAGTCAACAAACATTTCCCGAATCAAGTTTTCAAATCGGTGGTGCCGCGTTCCATCCGGCTGGCGGAGGCGCCATCCTATGGATTGCCCATCTCGGCCTATGCTCCTTCATCGGTCGGTGCACAGGCGTACGAAGCGCTGGCAAAGGAATTATTGAAAGGTGATCGTTTGAAAGTTTCCCGTGATTAACTGCAGATGTTCATTTTTTTCTTTGCGTTCTCATGGGTGAGTGACAGGAGTAAACATGCCTCAACGTAGCGGTCTAGGGAAAGGGCTTGACGCTCTCATACCCGGCGGTGAACCTGTTTCGAGCTATGGTGGTGTTGCACAAGTTGCAGTCGGTGCCATCCAGCGCAATCCTCGTCAGCCGCGCCAATCTTTCAAGGAGGATGAAATCGAAGAATTGGCGATGTCCATCCGCGAGCATGGCGTGATCCAACCTTTGATTGTCACTCCGGCCGGGAACGGTGTGTATACGTTGATCGCCGGTGAGCGGCGTTTGCAGGCCGCACGCCGTGCCGGGTTGCTGAATGTGCCTGTTGTGATTCGCAATGCCACGGACCAGCAGTTGCTTGAACTGGCTCTGATCGAAAATGTCCAGCGCGCCGATTTGAATCCGATTGAAGAAGCCGAGGCGTTTCATCACCTCATCAAGGAGTTTGGGCTTTCCCAGGATGCGGTGTCGCTGCGCGTGGGTAAGAGCCGTGTGGCAGTGACCAATACACTCCGCCTTCTGGAAGCATCCTCCGCGGTCAAGCAGGCCTTGGTGGATCAGAAAATCACGGAAGGCCATGCGCGTGCGTTGCTTGCACTGCATTCTGCAAAGGCACAGGAAGCGGCCTTGCATTCGATCATCAACCTGGATTTAAGCGTACGGCAGGCGGAACAACTGGCGCGCAAACTTGGTGGACAGAAGCCGGTCTCGAAAAAGAAAACAAGCCGGAATCCGAATGTGAGCGATATCGAACGGCGCTTGCGTACCAGTCTCGGGACAAAAGTTTCGCTTAAGCATGGCAGGAAGGGCGGCGCGCTCACCATCTATTATTATTCCGACGAAGAGTTGGACGCGTTATTGGAAAAGATATTATGAAGCTCCTGCATCACGCTCGAATTTACACGCTGGATCCATCGAAGCTGGTTGCCTCGGTGATTGCGATCGATCATGGAGTGATTATTGCAGTGGGCGGGGATGAGTTGATTTCCGGGTTCGATGACGCTGAAAAACAGAATATGGAAGGCCGTGTCATCCTGCCCGGCCTCACCGATGCGCATTTGCATGTCCAATATTATGCGCTGGGATTGGAGAAAATTGATTGTGAAACGGATACGCTGGAGTCGTGTCTTGAGCGTGTGGCGGAGCGCGTTCGACGGGCCAAACCGGGAGAATGGATCCTCGGCCACGGCTGGAATCAAAATGTTTGGGCGCAGGGAGGCTGGCCCTCTGCTTTGGATCTCGATCCGATCACGCCGGAGCATCCTGTCTATCTGACTGCCAAGTCATTGCATGCGGCTTGGGCAAATACTGCGGCCTTGAGACTGGCAAACATTACCGCCTCTACGCCCGATCCCAGGGATGGACAAATCCAACGCGATATCAAAGGCGAACCCACCGGTATTTTGTTTGAAAACGCCATGCAGTTGATTGGCGACATTGTGCCTGCACCCAATACGGATGGACTTGCACACATTATGGAACATGCTCAGACCCTTCTGTGGAAGATGGGGTTGACCGGTGTCCATGATTTTGACCGCCGCGATTGTTTCATGGCTTTGCAAAAGCTCCATGCCGATGGAAAACTGAAACTGCGCGTCACTAAGAATATCCCTGTTGACCTTCTCGATCACGCCTATGAACTCGGACTTCGCACCGGCTTTGGCGATGATTGGCTTCGCGTGGGTTCGGTCAAGGTTTTTATGGACGGCGCGCTCGGGCCGCGCACGGCGGCCATGTTCCAGCCTTACTTGAACGAGTCTGAGAACCGTGGTGTCTTGAATATGGACGGCGAGGAACTGTTTGAACTTGGCCGTCAGGCTGCCGATGTGGGACTTGGCATGACCGTTCATGCCATCGGCGACCGCGCCAACCACGAAGTGTTGAATGCCTATGAGCAATTGCGCACCTATGAAACTAAAAAGGGATTGCCGCATCTGCGTCACCGCGTCGAACATGTACAGCTCCTTCATCCCGATGATGCCGCGCGTCTGGCACAATTGAATGTGGTCGCCTCCATGCAGCCGATCCATGCCACTTCGGATATGTTGATGGCGGATAAATATTGGGGTGAGCGCTCCGCATTGGCCTACGCCTGGCGGACACAGCTGGATGCGGGCGCACACCTCGCCTTTGGTTCGGACGCGCCGGTCGAATCGCCGAATCCATTTTGGGGCATCCATGCCGCAGTCACGCGCCGCCGCGCAGACGGCTCTCCAAATCCCGATGGCTGGCATCCCGAACAGCGCCTGACCATGCAGGAAGCCGTTGAAGGTTTTACAACCGGTGCGGCCTATGCAGCTTATGCCGAAAATCGTCTGGGGAAATTGGCCCGCGGCTATTTGGCCGACCTGATTGTTCTGGATAAAGACCTGTTTACTTGTGATCCCGAAGAAGTTAAAGATTTGCGATCATCGGCTACAATGGTAGGCGGTGATTGGGTTTGGCAATCCCAGGAGTAAATATGGCTCAGCATAAATTGCAACTTACACCTGAAATGCTTGTTCCAAAATTGGGGGATGCTCTTGTACATGCAGGCCGTATTTCGGAAATGGACCTGCAGAAGGCACTGGCTTACCAGCAGGATCAACTGGAGCACGAGGGAAGTTATTTGCTTGGCCAGGCGTTGACTGATTTATATCTGATTGATCGCGCCACTTTGGATGAGGCCGTCACCGAACAGATCATCCAGTTGCGCTCAGCCCTGCAAGCCGTCAATCGAAACCTTGAACTGCGCGTCCAGGAACGGACAGCGGAATTGCAGGATGCGTTACAACGCTTGAGCGAATTGAGCCAGATGAAGGCAAATTTTGTTGCCAATATTTCACACGAATTACGAACGCCTCTGACGCATGTCAAAGGCTATCTGGAATTAATGATCACGGAATCCCTCGGCCCATTGACCGAGGAACAGCGCCATGCCCTTGATATCACCCAGAAGTCGGCCGGAAAACTGGAGAGTATGATCGGCGATTTGATCATGTTCTCGCTTGCGTCGCGCGGCGAAATGAGCATGAAGCTGGAGTCGATGGATATAGAACGCATCGCAAATTTATCTGTAAAGACTGCTGCCCAAAAGGCGGAAGCGCGCGGAGTGGATGTTCAAGCGGTTATGGATCCTGATCTGCACCGCGTTCAGGGCGACCCGGAAAAGATCTCCTGGGTGTTGAATCAACTTCTGGATAACGCGATCAAGTTCACTCCATCCGGCGGGCATGTGATTCTGAGCCTGAAGGAGGAAGGTGCGAATCTATTGATGGTTTCTGTAACCGATACAGGCATTGGCATCCCATCCCATCGTTTGGATGAAATCTTCGAACCGTTTCACCAACTCGATGACTCATCGACGCGCAAAGTGGGTGGTACGGGACTTGGCCTTTCCCTGGTGCGTCAAATTGTCGAGGCCCACGGTTCACTCCTTGACGTTCAATCGGCGGAGGGGAAAGGTACCACATTCAAATTTCCCCTGCTGACCATAACGGAAGAAAGTTAATTTGGACGCTGAAACTTCCCTGGATACCCGCACGCTCTCGCGCATCCATTCCGCTTTGCAATCTGTCCTTCGCACAGAGGACTGGAAGAAAGGTCTGGATATTCTACTGGCTTCCTTGCGCGCAGATTTCGTTTATGACAATGTCGCAATTTACCTGCTTGATTCACAGACCAATGGCTTGGATGTGAATTACGCACGGGCGGTCGGCCGCGGCAAATATGCGGAGGCGGACGCGAGCTGGGGTGAAGGGATTGCAGGACATGTCCTGGCAAAAAACCAGATCCTGATCGAAACACCGAAGTCGCGTGACAATTCTCCCCGCATCGAATTGCCGCATTTGATCGGCCTGCCTCTGCAAATTGGCGGGCGGTTGGGCGGGGCCATCGTGTTTGTCCGCTTTGCAGGCCCCTTATATACCGAGGAGCATATCCGCCTCGCCTCGCTGATCTCCTTGTGGACGGCTTCTTTATTGGAACGCAAGGCGTTGAAGGATGCGCGCAGCGAACTTGAGTCCGTCCAGCGTCAGATGCGTTTGCAGGATGACTTTGTTTCAACGATCTCCCATGAGCTTCGAACACCGCTTGGTTTTATCAAAGGCTACAGTACCAGCCTGCTTCGCCAGGATACAACCTGGGATGAAAACACACAGCGCGAGTTCCTGACCATCATTGATGAGGAGACGGACCGCCTGACCCAGTTGATTGCCAATATGCTTGAGTCGGCGCGCCTGCAAAGCAAAACCATGCAGTTTAAGTTTCAGCCTCTGCGGCTGGACGCCTTGATTGGGGATGTCGCTCAGCGCGTGCAGGTTCATCAAGGTACTCTTAAGGTAAAACTGGATTTTGCAGAAATACCGCCCATTTATGGCGACAGCATGCGTCTTTCCCAGGTTTTCGAGAATCTGTTTGTCAATGCGATCAAGTACGCACCCGGTTCCCCGCTGGTGATCCATCTGGATCGCGGCAGAAACAACGTGCGAGTGGAGTTTTCGGACAAGGGACCCGGCATCCCTGAGGGCTACCTGCCGTTTATCTTCGAACGGTTCTACCGCGTTCCCGGCCAGACCATTACAGGCACCGGTCTGGGTCTTTATATCTGCAAACAAATAATTTTGGCACATCATGGTAAGATTTGGGCAGAGTCCGTCATGGGGCAGGGCACGACCTTTTTTATAGAACTGCCTCTTGACCCTGTGCCTTGATTTAACTTGATGGAAAGGAGAACGATATGTCCAAACGCATTCTCATTGTGGATGACGAGCCTCGTTACCTCCATCTATTGGAAGTCAACCTGAAAACAGAGGGGTATACGGTCATTACCGCGGCCGATGGCGTGCAGGCCATTGATGCCTTCTCAGCCCATCCTGTGGACCTGGTCTTATTGGATATTATGATGCCGCGTCTCGATGGCTTTGCGGCTTGTCAGCGTATCCGCCAGTTTTCGAACGTGCCGATCATTATGTTGACTGCCAAAGGCGAGGAACAGGATCGTGTCAAAGGGTTGGATCTTGGGGCGGACGATTATCTCGTCAAGCCTTTCTCTGCAACGGAACTGCTGGCCCGCGTCCGTGCCGTTCTACGGCGCGCCCAACCGCCCAGCGAGAACGGCGGCTCGCGTTTCTTCATACACGAAAAACTCAGAATTGATTTCGCCCGCGCCGAAGTTTGGCGCGATGACCAGGCCGTTTCACTTTCCGCGACGGAATACCGCCTGCTTTTGCAATTTGCCCATAACATTGGCAAAATCCTCACAGCGGAGGATCTTCTGACCAGCGTTTGGGGACCTGAATATAAAACGGACAAGGAAATCCTATGGGTCAGTATTGCGCGTCTGCGGCAGAAACTTGAATCTGACCCGCACTCCCCCCGGCATATCGTAACGCGTTCGGGCCTTGGCTATTTGATGCCGCCGGTTGAAGCATGATGGAGTAGCCATTGAAAGGAACCTGAATGGCTGGTAAAAAAATTCTCATTATTGACATGGATGCCGCCAGCCGCAGCTTTGTCGGCGCGGTGCTGCAAAAGGAGGGCTATCAGACTCTGGAGGCTGCTTCGGGCAGAGAGGGATTGGTTGTTGCCTGGCGTGATCGTCCCGATTTACTCATTATTGATCCCGACTTGACCGATTTGCCAGGCGAGACTCTGGCATTGCGCCTGCGGCAGGATGCGCGTACCGCACATACCCCTTTAATTGCTCTCAGCAGTGACCCCCAACCGGCGCGTATCCGCTCCGCGTTGGACGCAGGGTTCGCAGAATATCTGGTTAAGACCGCCCAAGTGGTGCCTTCCCTGGTTGAGACAGTAAACCGCTTGCTGGGCGGCAAGGCCTTGGTTAAGGAAGCCGGTGGAAGGCTGATTGTGTTCCTGAGTGCAAAAGGCGGGTCGGGCACCTCCTCTTTGTGCGCCAACATCGCCACGAACATTGCGCTGTACAAGCCTGATAGTCATGTTGCCGTTGTGGATATGGTTTTGCCGATCGGTTCCATCGCCAATATCGTAGGTTATCAAGGCGACTTGAACCTGGTCAGCATGGCCGAGTTGCCGCCTGAAACACTCACTCCGGAGTTCTTTCGCAATAATCTGGGCGCGATGGCCCCCTGGCATTTCCACTTGATGGCCGGATCGCCGGACCCGGAAAGCGCAAACCGGCTTAAAGTCGGGTCCATCGCGGATATCATCAATACCGTGCAATCCGCATTTGATTATGTGTTGGTTGATCTTGGGCGTTCGCTCTCGCGCATTAGCATGCCTCTCATCGAAAGCGCTGACTTGATTACCTTGGTGGTCAGCACCGACTCGAGCACCATCTCGTTGACCAAAACAGTTTGGGAATATCTGCAGACCAAAGGCGTTGAAGCCTCCAGCATGTATGTCATCCTGAATAGGGCGGTTGGGCTGGAAGGATTGACCAAGGCCGAGGCTGAAAAGATCATCAAGTTGGACATTAATAAATCCATGCCGCATCAGGGCAGTAACTTTGCTCTGGCGAATAACCAGCACCTGCCCTTCTCGCAAAAATTTCCAAATAATACCACCGTCATCATCTTCAGGGATATGGCTAAGGAGATGGCCGAGCTTGCCGACCACCGCTTGCGCAAGAGCTGAGCGTGCTGGAGGCGGTATGCTGAAGAAAGCCGGGGATCTTCTCTGCTATAATTGGCTTTATCCGAGGATTGTATGGATATTCGTTCTCAAACCACCATCCGCATGAAAAAACTGGGCGTCTTGATCCGCGACGCGCGCCTGGCATCCCGCCAGGATATCGCCGAATGTGCCAAAGCCATCGGCGTAACAAAAGGCATCTTCCGCGCCTATGAAGAAGGTCGGCGCGCGCCTTCGCTTCCCGAACTTGAGATCCTGGTCTATTATCTGAAATTACCCATTCATCATTTTTGGGGCCAATCATCCATTTCCGACAATGTGCCTGCCACGGAACCGCTCGATTTGCCGCGTCTTGTCGAAGTCCGTCAGCGCATGATCGGCGCTTTGCTGAGACAGCAGCGCAACAATGCCAGCCTTTCGATCAAATCTTTAATCCAGGAAACAGGCATTCCCGGGGCGCGCATCAAATCCTACGAATTGGGCGAGCGCCCCATTCCACTTCCCGAACTGGAAATTTTGGCGACGGCGCTGGGCAGCCGCGTGGAAACTTTTTTTGATGAGAGCGGCCCCATCGGTCAATGGATGAACGATCAAAAAGGCATTCAGCAATTCCTCGAACTTCCCAGGGAATTGCAGGACTTTGTCTGCCAGCCGGTCAATCGTCCCTACCTGGAACTGGCACTCAAGCTCAGTTCCATGCCTACCGACAAACTGCGTTCCGTGGCGGAAGGTTTGTTGGATATTACTCTGTAGAGAGTCCCCATGGCTGTGAATACCGATCCCAAAACTTTGAATGAACAAGGCAAACAGGCCTTTCAAGCGGGCCAATTGGAAGAGGCAGTTGATTCATTCCGTGCGGCGGCGGAGGCGTATGCCTCCGCGCATGATGAATTAAATTCCGCCGAATCAAAGAACAACCTCAGTGTGGCTCTTTTACAGTTGGGCAAACCCCAGGAGTCCCTGGACTCTGCGCTCGGAACGGATGAACTCTTCGCCAAGGCCGGTGATTTGAAACGCCAGGGCATGGCGCTTGGAAATCAAGCCGCGGCCTTGGAAGCCTTGAAAAGATTCGATGAGGCGCTGGCCGCTTATGAACATTCGGCTGCCGTCTTTGACGAGGCCGGAGAAGGGGATCTGCGCGCCATGGTGCTTAAATCCGCGGCGGGAATTAAACTGAGGCGTGGCAAGGTTAAAGAATCCGTGTTCAAAATGGTCGGCTCATTGGAAGCCAAACAGAATCCATCCATCTTTGACCGCATCCTGAGAACTTTGGTGCGTTTCGTACAAAGATGATTGATGTCAATCTGCGTATCCGCCCGGCGGTCTCTGCGGACCAGGAGCAGATTGCCGACCTGATCTTAATGGAACAGCGGGTTCACCGCCATTTGGATTGGCGTGCTCCGCTGGAATGGCTTGGATCCCAGCCATATTTTGTCTTGGAAAAAGACGGGCGCATCCTGGCCGCGCTGGCATGTCCGCCCGACCCGCCTTCCATATTTTGGATTCGCCTCTTTGTTTTTGATTCGAGTCTTTCGGTCTCTTCAGCCTGGTTTCCCTTGTGGGAGGCCGCACGGCGTGAATTGGCTTGTTTCGAGAATGCAACCGCCGCGGTCATCGCGACTCAGCACTGGTTGGACACCATCTTGTGCGAATCCGGATTTGTTCCCGCCCAGACGATTGTGATGCTTGAAAGGGATCGCCAGCCCTTGGAATCCAGGCCGATTCCGGCGGGGATCCTATTGCGCCCGATGACTGTGGATGACCTGCCGCGTGTCGTGGAAGTGGATGCCGCCGCTTTTCAACCCCTCTGGCAGAATTCGTTCCCTGCTTTACGCAAGGCCTTTTCGCAGGCGCTCCTTGCTTCGGTTGCAGAAGGCGAAGCAGGCCTGGTGGGGTATCAGCTTTCAACGGGGAATCCGTTTGGGGCACACCTCGCCCGCCTTGCGGTCAGGCCGGAAGTGCAGGGACGCGGGATTGCATTTGCATTGATCGGCGATTTAATAACCCGTGTTTGCCGCGACGAAAGGTTGACGCGTATCACGGTGAATACACAGTCCGACAACACTGCCTCGCTGGCCTTGTACGAGAAGACCGGCTTTCACCGCACGGGTGAACAATATCCTGTGTATGTCCATCGGGAGGCAGATCATGGCGCAGCGCGCTGATGCAGTGATCGTCAATTTGCTCGTTCGTCAGGCGCTCGTGGCCGCCCAGGAAGTCATGGGGAGAATGGTCTGAATGCCGTTCTGCGTACCGGCGGCTTGGAAACACATTGCATGGCAAAAGGCGATCCCTATTGCCGCTTTGAAGTGGGCGAGGCGACTCAATAGTGGAGGAACGACAGATAGCCTGACTCTTTGTCACACCATCGAGGCAAACCATGAAACATTTTGAATCAAGTTGGCAGAATAAAGAGGGATTGAATTTTTACGTTCAGGGCTGGGAGCCTGAAAGCAAGCCCAAGGCGGTACTCGCTTTGATCCATGGGATCGGGGAACATACGGGCCGCTATGCTCATGTAGGCGAAGCCTTCAATAACGCGGGATATGCTCTCGTCGGATTTGATTTGCGCGGCCACGGCAAGTCCGGTGGACCGCGCGGACATTTTCCGTCCATTGACGCGGTGATGCAGGATATGGATGAGTTCTTCGGATTTCTGCGGGAACGTTATCCGAAAGATACTCCATTTTTCATTTATGGTCACAGCCTTGGCGGCTTGCTGACACTGACATTTGCATTGAAGAAACAGCCTGATGTAAAAGGCATCGTGGTTACTGGGCCGGGGTTGCGCTCGGCGTTGCAGGAACAAAAAGCCAAGCTCATGATGGCGAAACTGCTGGGGACGATTGCACCAACGCTGACCGTATCGAGCGATCTTGACGTGAAGATGATCAGTCATGATCCAAAGGTGGTGGACGCCTATATCCATGATCCCTTGGTTCACAATAAAATGTCCATGGGGTTTGGTAAATCCGGTTTGAGCGCAATTGATTTCGTGTTCGCGAACGCCTCCAATTTCTCCGTGCCGCTTCTGGTCATGTATGGAAGCGAGGATAAGATAACGTATCCAAGTGGTGGGCAGGATTTCGTAAAACTGGTGAAGGGCGATGTGACGTTTAAATTGTGGGACGGAATGTATCACGAAGTCCATAATGAAGCGGGCAAGGCGGAAGTTTTTAAGGTTGTGATCCAGTGGCTGAACAGTCACTTAAAAAACAAATAAGTTTATTCGCATCGTTCTGGACAAAAATCTAATAACATGGGAAAATGCAACCCATTATTTTTCATTGAGGTGTATGTATGAGTAAAAAAGATCGGGAAGGGTTGAGTAAACGCCAGGAATTCCGTTGGAAACGACGCCGCGCCGAACAACGGGTTCGCTGGATTTGGATCGGCGTGATTACAATCGGTGCGGTGTTGATTGCGTTCGTCTTTATTTATCCGCAGTACCGGAATGCTGTCAATGCACAGAATGCTGCGAAAACGCCTGTTGCTTCCGTGCAGGCTGCGACGGCACGCATTCGCCCGAATGTGCAGCGCAATTCCACCGGCGATCCCAATGCGCCGCTCAAACTGACGGAGTTTTCTGATTATCAGTGCCCCTACTGCAAGGATTTTTGGACCACAACGGAGGCCCAGGTCATTGCTTCGTATGTGACCACCGGCAAGGTTTTGTACACGTATCGCTCCGCCGGCAACTGGGTCAGCGACAATGCGAACAGCCAAACCCTCGGCAATGATACGGAATCGCGCGATTCCGCCGAGGCGGCCTATTGCGCCGCCGATCAGAACAAGTTCTGGCAAATGCATGACGCCCTCTTTACCAATGCCCTGGGCGAGGCCGATGGCACTTCCTTTCCGGGCCTCCGCTTGCAGGCCATTGCCCAAAGCATTGGCTTGGATATGAGTGCGTTTAATTCGTGTTACAGCACTCAGAAATATGCCAATCAAGTCGCTCAGGATGGACAGGATGGCAAAAGCTCCGGTATGCAGGGTACGCCCTGGTTTATCCTTACCTATACCGCCAATGGACAGACGCAGACTGTCGCAATTGATGGGGCACAGCCCTTCAGCGTTTTCCAGCAGGATTTTGACAAGGCGCTGACGGCCATGGGTGTGAAGTAATGGTTTGTGATTTCAATTGGGCGGCAGTTCATCTGCCGCCCTTTTCGTTTAATTGGCCTTTTATAGAAGCCCAGAGGCGGAAGAGCAACTTTCCAACCTTCCAACCTTCATCCTTCCGCCTTCATCCTTCGTCTAATGTCCAAATAGCGAAAGGATCCAAACGATCAACGGGGCGATCACCAGCGCCGGTAGAAAATTCCCGGCCCGGATTTTTTTGATCTCCAATAAACTGCTGATCGCCAGGCCCATTAAGATCACCCCGCCCGCGGCGGTCATTTCGTTCATCATGGATTGTGTAACGATGGCATTCAATTGAGCCGCCAGCAGGCTGATGCCGCCCTGGTAAACCAGGATCATCAGTGCTGAAAACAGCACGCCCACTCCCAGCGTGGACGAGAACGCCAGCGCTGCGAATCCATCCAGTACCGATTTGACCGCCAGCAGGTTATAGTTGCCGGTCAAGCCGTCCTGGATCGAACCGAGGATGGCGATCGGACCCACGCAAAATAACAGGGATGCCGTTAGAAATCCGCGCACGAATTTATTGGAAGTGGTTTCATTGCCTGTTGGATCGCTTTTTGCGAAGCGCTCTTCCAGGATTTTTCCCAATGACTGGAGCCGGTCCTCGATCCTCCACCATTCGCCCAACAGGGCGCCGACTAGCAAGGAACCCAATACGATCAAGGAATTTTCAGTTTTAAGGAACATCTGCAGTCCGATTGCAGCGGTGAATAGTCCCATCCCGGAAATAACGGTGGATTTAAGCCGTTCGGGCAGGCGTGCGCCGAAGATCAGGCCCAGCGTTCCACCGACCAGGATCGTAACAACATTAATCAACGTACCCGTCATCATTTCTCCATGGGTTATGAATGGGAAAGGGCTGAAGAAGCCCTTTATCCCTTTTTTGCCAGTGTCGTCTTTTTCCCACCCGTTTGATTTTCGACCAGCTCCAGCACAAACAACAACGAAGATAAGCGGTTGAGATATTGTTGTAGGGCGGGGTTGGTCACCTCACCCGCATTGAACAGTTCCGCCACCCGCCGTTCAGCGCGGCGGATGATGGCCCGCGCCAGCGATAGCGCCGCGCCGCCGCTCGAATCACCGGGTAGGATGAATTCCCCGGGGATCTCCACCGTTTTGCTTAACGGATCGGTTTCTTTCTCGATCCATCCCACGCGTTCCTCGTTGAAGCGGAACGAGCCCGCGTTTTCGGGAGGTGCCGCCACCTCGGCCATCAACCGGTATAGATCGCGCTGGGTCTCGAGCAGCAGCGGCGCGGAACGCGGATCGAGAACGGACGCGCGCGCCAATCCCAGTGCCGCATTGGCTTCATCCAGGCTTCCCAATGCTTCGATCCGTAAATGATACTTGGGGAGGCGTTTATCTCCCAGGATTCCTGTGGTGCCATCATCGCCTTTTCGGGTATAAAATGCCATACCTGGATTATAATTTCAGAAGAGAGAGATGAACACCCTAAACGAGCTTAAGGTTAAATGGTTGAATCATGTTCCACCGCTCCTGTTGGCAGGCGTTGCCTTATTGATGCTGGTTTTGGCCCCGTTCTGGGCTGCAGAATGGTATCGCACGCCCTTCCTGGGCATGTTGATCGAGCCGAATAATGTGGTCAGCCAGCTCAGCTCTCCCGGCTGGCCGGCGCGCAGTAACGGGGTGATCTTTGCCGACCGCCTGCTGGCTTTGAACGACCAGCCCATCCCCGATGCACCTGCTACCATTAAATTCCTTCAGCAGAACGGTACCAGTCCGGTGCTGGCTTCGTTCTCACGCCGCGCCAGTGGAACCTTCCAATTGAAGATTACTCCGCTCGCTCATCCGCCGCTGGCGGATTTGTTCTCCTTGTTCATCGTGCCTTATCTCGTCAGCCTCGCTTTTCTGGGGATCGGGTTTTGGACGTATACGTTGCGCCGGGAACAGCGCGCCAGCCATGCCCTCCTGGGTTTCACCGCCTCGTTAAGCATAGGCATGTCGCTCTTCCTCGATATGGATACCACGCGCCACGCGGTGCTGTTGTGGGCCTTGGCACTCACGGCCTCGGGAGCCAGCCTGGTCCACCTTTCCTTTCTTTTTCCCCAGCCGGTGCGTTTTGTACAGCGCTGGCCCATCCTGCGCTGGATGGGGTGGCTCGTGTTCCTTGTTTTGGCCGGGCCGATTACCCTGGCGATCCAGCGTCCTCCTGATCCTTACTTCTATATCACCACCTGGCACTGGATGTACCTCTTCTTCACTCTGGGCTTTGTGTTGTTCCTGGGTGCGCTGATTTATCGGGTCTTTTCCAGCGAGCTTTCACATGTGCGCCAGCAAAGCCGCGTCATCATTTTTGGCGCCCTCATTGCCTTCATTCCCATTCTTTACTATATTGCGCCTCTGGCCTTCGGCGCCTTCACCCAGTTTTATGCCTGGCTGATTTTCCCGGCTCTCATCTTCTTCCCGCTTTCCATCACCTATGCCATTGTCCGCTACCGCCTGCTGGATGTGGACCGCTTCTTCTCGGGCGCCCTCACACACCTGCTCGCACTGGTGGCGGCGCTTGCAGGGTTCTATGCCCTGCTTGAACTTTTTTCGTTTCTGCTTCAAAAGGCCATCCCGACCACTGACCCGCTGGTCATCGCAGTCTACCTCCTGGTACTGGTGATCGGCTTCAATCCTTTGCGCCTCTTTATCCAGCGCGTTATTGACCGCCTCTTCTACCGCGCTCCCGCCGATTATCGCCGGGCGCTGACCAGCTTGTCACGTGGCCTGGTGATGACGCCTGACCTCGATCAAACGCTTCGCATCCTGGAAGATCAGATCATGCAGGCCCTCGCCCCGGAGAAGTTCGTTCTCTATCTATATAATGATGATCTGGGGGAATATTTACCCCATGCCACGCGTGCAGATTCTGCTCCGCCTTACCAGGTGGAAGATCCATTGATCTCAATCGTCGCTTCGGCACAGGCCCCCATCTGGATTCCGACCGATGGGCCTTTGCCTGCGCCTCTCCAGGATTCCGAGGACGCCTATCGCCGCTTGTTGGGCTACACCTTCGCGCCTCTTCATTACGAAGGCAAATTGATCGGCTTCATGATGCTGGGCCCTCGTCGTTCCGGTGATCTGTATAACAGCGACGATCTGGATTTCCTGGCCGCGGTCGCCGCCCAATCCACCCTGGCTCTGGAAAATGTGCGTCTCTTTACCAACCTGCAGCGCACCCTGGATCAGACCATGGAAATGAAGAACATGATGGATGATATTTTTGCCTCCATCGCCACCGGCATCATCACCACCGATCTGGATCGGCATGTCACTCTCCTCAATCGCGCCGCCGAAAATATTCTGGGCGTGGATGTCAGCCGTGTGATCGGTGAACAGCTTGGCATAGCCGTGCCTTTCCTCGGCATGTATTTGGAGGGCGCCGCCAGCAATACCCTCTCCAATGGCGGCGCGGTGATCGGGACGGAACTCAGCAACAAGGTTCCGGATCGCGGCGATTTGTATCTGCGTCTTTCGGTCTCTCCTTTGCGTGATGCCTATCTCGGCACAAAAGGCACCACGCTTGTTTTTGAAGACCTGACCGAGCGCCATAAGCTGGAAGCCGAACGGGAATTGATTCACAAAACATTTGGCCACGTGGTCGCGCCGCGCGTCCGCGACCGTTTGCTGGCTAACCCCGATAATCTTCAATTGGATGGCGTCAAGCAAACCGTCACAACCTTGTTCGCGGATTTATCAGGCTTCACAACCTATAGCGAGAAGCACGATCCTGAAACGGTCTTCAGCGTGCTCAATCACTATCTGGCTTTGGCAGCGCAGGCCATCCTCGAAGAGGAGGGCACCCTGGATAAATTCATGGGCGATGCCGTGCTGGCGATTTGGAACAGCCCCGATCCTCAGCCCGACCATGCCCTGCGTGCCGCCCGCGCCGCGCTGAACATCATACGGCGCTCCATCGAGGCGCATCGCAATTTCAAGGACCCCGAACAACATATGATCTTCCGCATCGGCATCACCACCGGGCCGGCCATCATCGGGAACGTGGGCACACGGGAGCTTTTCAACTACACCGCCATCGGCGATTCGGTCAACCTGGCACAGCGTTTGCAGGTTTCCGCCCAACGTGGACAGATCCTTTTGCAAAACACCACCTATGAGATCATCAAGGATTTTGTCGAGGTGGAGGCGCTGGCTCCCATTGCCGTGAAGGGCCGCGAGCAGCCCGCCCAAATCTACGAACTTAAAGGCTTAAAGAAGTAATATCCCACCCCTGCGAAAGAGGCGCATGGCGTATCAACAACCTCCTCTCACCTCTCACTTCTCACCTCTCACTTCTTTCCTCTTTTACCTTCGTGCCCTTCGTGTCCTATGCCCTGCGTTCTTTCAGGGTCGTGTTTAATCACTTTTCTGTAGAATCATAGAATATGCCTCGAAAATCCACCAAGACTTCTTCCTTCGGTTCACCCGGACGCGTCACGCATGATGCCTCCGCCTTTTATTCTGCGCATCTCTACGATGACCAGCCGCGGGCCCAAGAATTGAAGTACGTGGAGAATCCCATCCCGCCCGAAAAGCTGGATACCATCTTTCATGCCTCGTCGGAAGCCATGAGCGACCTGCCGGATAGCTCCGTGCATTTGGTGGTCACCTCCCCTCCCTATAACGTGGGCAAGGATTACGATGACGATTTGACCCTCGCAGAATACCTCTCATTTTTGAAGCGCGTCTGGGCGGAGACCTATCGCGTGCTCGTCCCCGGCGGGCGCGCCTGCGTCAACGTTGCCAACCTTGGGCGCAAACCGTACATTCCCCTGCACGCCTTCATACTGCGCGACATGCTGGATATCGGTTTTTTGATGCGCGGCGAGATCATCTGGGATAAAGGCGCTTCGGCCAGTTCCTCCACCGCCTGGGGTTCCTGGCAATCGGCCTCCAACCCCACCCTGCGCGACACGCACGAATATATTTTGGTTTTCTCAAAGGGCAACTTTCGCCGCGATAAATTGGATGGAAAAACCGACACCATCTCCAAAGAAGAATTCCTTGAATACACAAAGTCCGTCTGGTCATTCTCAGCCGAATCTGCGAAGAAGATCGGGCATCCCGCACCCTTCCCAATTGAATTGCCGTATCGTTTGATCCAGTTATACACCTTCAAGGATGAAGTGGTTCTCGATCCCTTCATGGGCTCGGGTCAGACCGCGCTGGCCGCCTTGAAAGCCGCCCGGCATTATGTGGGCTATGAAATCAATGAGGAGTATTTGGAGTTGGCGCGAAAGCGGATACGTGCTTCATCCATGGATGAATAAATTCATGGTGGGGCGCACCATGCTGCGCCCTAATCTTTACGTCCCCGCAAATATCATGAATACGTAGGGGCGCAGCGGGACGATCCTTCCTCAACCCCCGTAAACCCTCCGCTATGTCCCTGACTCTTTGCATCCTGATTTATTCCTCATTTATAAAGCTCCCCTCCCCGCTTGTGCGAAGCACTTCCGCAGGAAGCGGGGAGGGTCGCGAAGCACGCCGCAGGCGATTGGGAGTGAGGTCGGGGAGGGTCGCGAAGCACGCAAAGCGTTGGAGTACTATGCCCTGCGTTCTCTCAGGGTTGTGTTTAGCTTTTTTCTTCAGAATAGGATTCCAAATATTACTTATGCAAGAGATCTAATATCGTCCTGGAAAGCGTGGCGATCACTTCTTTTTACGGAGGCGCCGTATAAGAAAGAGTACCAGCAGGATGACCAGCACCAGGATTCCACAAATACAGCCGAAAAAGATGAGGACAGAGGTTCCTGGGAAGGATAAAATCGGCACTATATCCGAGAATGAATCCCAACCGAATTGCGGTTCCACCAGCAGGTCATCCGGGCGGATCGTCACCTTGTAGACGGAATTGAAATGGGCGGTTTGAAAGACATTGCTCTTGCGCGTCTTTCCATCCGAGAACTGGATCTCCAACCGGTGGTACCGGGTGAATCCATAAGCGAGCACGTGACAGCTGATGGTGCCGCATGAAAATCTCTGGGGACCGCCTACTCCAAGTGGTTTTTCATCCTGGCAGTCTGCCTGCTCACATTCAAAAAAGATTGCAGTCCCCGCGATCGTGAGTGCCGCGCCGGGAGTCTGTTGGATAAATTCAAAGTCCATGGTCGGCTTGGGACCGATGTCGGCTGAAACCGTCCCTAACGGCAGGAGGGCCAAAAGCAGGACGATCGGGATCAAGACCTTTTTAAGACTCACCATTTTGATCTCCCTTTCTGTTCTGGCAGTCAGAACCTTGAAATCGCGGTGATTATACCCCTGCGTGGAAACCTACTTAAAACCATTGAATCCGGATCCGCATCAGGTAAGAAAAGCGCTATACTGGAGTTATATTCCAAGGACGCGGCGTGTTCCAATTTGCTCTGCGCTTTTGTTGGGATTCGCCTTTCAGTCGTGTGCGCTTGGCCTTGTAAACCAGGTGGTCCGGAACGGCATTCCTCATCCTGTCATTGAGGACAAGCAGGCTGGTCGAGCTAAGCGGCGGAGCGAGCAAAACAAACCCTATAGGGGGATGAGCCGTAAACCTTTGGGTGACTCACTTTATCGCCGCCGGGTGCGCCCGGGATAGCGCAGGAGACCCATGAACATTAAATATCATTCCCTGGCGGTTTGCTTTCTTATTGCCGGCATATTAATTTCAGGTTGTGGAGCAGGGCCATTGCTAGTGGCAACACTTCCGCCTACTGTCAGGCCTGCCTCCACACCCACAACCACGCCTACACTGACTCCTATTCTGCCTGTGCTTATGGGCACGCCTATCCCCCCACTTATTGACACCATCTCTTCCGCAAACAGGAATAACATTGTGGAAATCGCGCGCTGGGGCAAGGGCCGCCTCAGTCATATGGCCTATTCACCGAATGGACGAATGATCGCGGTTGCATCCTCGATTGGCGTTTACCTGTACGATTCCCAAACATTACAACCGATCATGTTCGTTGACACCCGGTCGGAAACTACTGATGTTGCCTTCTCGCCGGATGGCAGGACACTGGCATCTGCGTCTTGGGATCATACAGTGAAACTCTGGGATGTGGCGGGTGGGAAGCTCCTCCGCACCTTGAGTGGACATACAGAACAGGTGAATAGTATTGCCTTCTCGCCGGATGGCAAGACTCTGGCGTCTGCATCTTGGGACTATACAGTGAGGCTCTGGGATGTGGCGAGCGGGGTGCAACTCCGCACCTTGAATGGGCATACCAGCGCGGTGACTAGTGTAGCCTTCTCACCGGATGGCATGACCCTGGCATCGGGGTCTGGTGATCATACCGTGAAGCTCTGGGACGTGACGAGCGGGAAGCTGCTCCGCACCCTGACGGGACAAACGGACGAAGTATCTGGCGTCGCCTTCTCGCCGGATGGCAAGATCCTGGTCTCTGCGTCTTGGGATGGTACATTGAGGGTTTGGGATGTTGCGAGCGGAGGAGGACTTCGTATTTTAAGCGGACATACGGCTCCAATATCTGGCGTCGTTTTCTCGCCAGACGGCAAGATCCTGGCATCTGCGTCCTGGGACCATACATTGAAGCTTTGGGACGTGGCGAGCGGTGTGCTGCTCCGCACCTTGAGCGGGCATCCATATCCAAAGTATACCGTTGTGTTTTCGCCGGATGGCAGGACGCTGGCATCCGGGACGGGTGATGGCACACTGGAACTCTGGGATGTGGCCAGTGGAGTGCAGCTCCGCGCCTTGAGTGGGCAGACAGATCAGGTGAAGAGCATTGCCTTCTCGCCGGATGGCAAGACACTGGCATCCGGGGGTGATCTCAGTGATCATACCGTGAAGCTCTGGGATTTGGCTGACGGGGAGCTGCTCCCCACCCTGAGCGCGTATACAGATTCAGTATCATGCATTGCCTTCTCGCCGGATGGTAAGACAATGGTATCTGCCTCTCAGGGTGGTACTACGGTTATGTTCTGGGATGTGATCAGCGGGAAACAACTTCACACCTTGAGCGGAAATGGATATCCTGTATCTGGCGTCGCCATCTCGCCGGATGGCAGGATACTGGCATCCGCGTCTGTAGACGGGGAAGTGAGGGTTTGGGATATGGTGGATGGGAAGTTACTCCTGACCTTGAGCGGACATACAGGCGCGGTGACGAGTGTTGCCTTCTCGCCGGATGGCAGGATACTCGCATCGGGTGCTGATGATAATACTGTGAAGCTCTGGGATGTGGCAAGCTGGGCGCTGCTCCGTACCCTGAACGGGCATACCAGCGCGGTGAATAGCGTCGCCTTCTCGCCGGATGGCAGGACACTGGCATCCGGGTCTGGTGATCATACCGTGAAGTTCTGGGACGTGGCAAGTGGGGCGCTTTTCTACACCTTGAGCGGGCATACAAGCGCGGTGAATAGTGTAGCCTTCTCGCCGGATGGCAGGACACTGGCATCCGGTTCTGATGATTATACAGTGAAGCTCTGGGATGTGGCGAATGGGGCGCTCTTCTCCACCTTGAGCGGACACACGGCCTGGGTGCGCAGCGTCGCCTTCTCTCCAGATGGCAAGACCGTTGTGTCGGGTTCGTTTGATGGTACGATTCGGTTGTGGGGAGTTTCGCCTTGAAAACTGCCCAGCGCAGCACAAATTGGTTTTGATTTTTGGAAAACTTCCCCATTATGCGAATATCCATATGGCTCATGCCGGCTGGATATTCGTTGGGCTTTCATGGATAGGGAGAAATTGCGGGAACCAGGCCGCCTAACCCACCATGCATCTGACCGGATGGATTGGTCTACCAGCAAGTAAGACTCTTCCATCGCACCCTATCTTCAAAATACAAATTCAATAAAGCTAAACGATAAATTTTATCCTTCCATGAGGTTCTTATGAAAACTTATACCAAACCCTCGGACGCCGAGCTTCGCAAACTATTATCCTCCATGCAATATCAGGTCACACAGCATGAAGGCACCGAGCCGCCTTATCAAAACGAATATTGGAATAACAAACACGCCGGTATTTATGTGGATGTCGCCTCGGGTGAGCCGTTGTTCAGTTCGCTGGATAAATACGACTC
>Ga0182027_10002935_pt1 | contig 27370 bp, 22 predicted proteins | sample 712E1DmetaG_FD_121300 | JGI IMG/M metagenome (GOLD analysis project Ga0182027, IMG submission 121300) | Permafrost microbial communities from Stordalen Mire, Sweden - 712E1D metaG (Illumina Assembly) | ecosystem: Environmental > Terrestrial > Soil > Wetlands > Permafrost | place: Sweden...
ACCATGGTTTGGGTAATTGTTTGACCGGCAGTTTTGACATCCACGTGTCCGATTGTTCCTCTGGCAACCGGCTGTCCGGAAACAATGGCAGTATAGGTTAGTTGATAATCAACCGAAGCGATATCCGAGGTTTTGGTAATTGTCATCGTTCCCCGCTGTAAATCTGCGGCCGGCGCAAATGATAAGCCAATATCGGATGGCTGCAAAGTTAAAACCGGAACCTGAGTTGGCTCAGCATTTGCTGCTTGAGTGTTTGAACTTGAACCTTTACCTAAAACCATAAATAAAATCAACCCTAGAACAAGAACTACAACAACTACTCCTCCGGCGATTAATACCATTTTGTTTTTAAGAAGATTTTGAATGGCTTTCATTAACTAGAAATAGCATAATCAAAACTTACAAAACTGTCAATAGGTGGAGATCAGCTAACCTTATTCTGCCACCAGCTTAGCAAAAATGCCGCTGTTGGTTAATTTTTCCAAAATATCCTCAAGTCTCCTTGCTACAGTTGGTCTCGATAACTTCACTTCTCTACCAATTTCTTCATGTCCCATCGGATCTCTGCCTCCAAAACCAAATCTTAATTGTATTAATCTTGCCTCTTCTTGATTCAATAAACCAGATGTTAAAGCTGCATTCACACTGGCTTTAATGTGCTTACTATGCATAGCTTCCACCCATCCGTCTGGATGAGTAGATTCATCCAGCAATTGCTCACCCAAAGTAAATTCCTGACCAACATATGCTAACCTTCCCTTAACCGGTTTATCTAAAGACGCTACCCGGTCCATTTCATGAGTGATAATTTCCGCGGCCCTACGCGCATTATTTTCTCTTGGTACCAATGTTAATAGCTTTACACGTAATTCTTCTAATGTTGGTTCTCTTTGAAGCTCTCCGCTTAATTCTCCTACTGCTTCATTCCCGATTCTTAACGCATCTCGTAAATCTGCCGGATGTCTTAAAACAGGAGCATAATCTCTCCTAACAGCAGACGTTATCGCATTTCTAATGCCATTTGTCGCAAAAGTAGAAAACATGCCTTTGCTTGAATCGTAATCAGAAAGACACCTATATAATCCAAAAACTCCTTCTTGCATCATGTCTTGAAATTCAATTCCTGCACCGGAATATTTTTTAGCTATTTTTACTATTAATCCTAAATTGCAAAGCACTACTAAATCATCTATTGTTTTACTATCTTGAATCGCATTTTGTAATAACTTATGGCGCTTTGGATCAATCTCAACCGTCAAAAAACCACCGGTTACTAAACTTGTTAGGTTTCCGCCTGAATTTCTCTCTGCAAAAATTGTATTCACCTGAAGTGGAGTTAAAACCGGGTACCTTTTTATAATCGCAGTTGCTGCTATTTCCGAACTTACCGGTGAACCAAATTCTTCTCCAACACCAGAAGCAATACTTAATTCATTTTTCATCAAGTTAATTATACAAAAACGAAGCTAATTTGTCAACTATAGGATTAGCTGATTTTATCTTGGAAGTATTCCTGAAGCTTATCGATTGCAATTCGGTCTTGTTTGGCGGTATCGCGGTCCCTAACCGTTACTGTTTTATCTTCCAAGGTTTGAAAGTCTACTGTAATACAAAATGGCGTTCCGGCTTCATCCTGCGCAAAATAACGCTTACCGATATTTCCCCTGTCATCCCAGGAAACCATCATTTCTTTTTTCAAACTATCATAAATCTTTCGGGCTTCTTCTACCAAAGTTTCTTTATTGGCTAAAAGCGGGAAAACTGCCACTTTATACGGAGCCAGCTTTGGATTAAGTTTTAGAATAATTCGTTCCCCATCTTCCGCGTACGAATCAAGAAGCACCATTAATAATAACCGGTTGATGCCAACTGCCGGTTCAATTACATGCGGAACGATTTTTTTGTTGGTTTGCGGATCAACAATCGATAAATCTTTTTTAGAAAACTCCGTGTGTTTTAAAAGATCATAATTTGTGCGGTATGCCAGTCCCCACAATTCTTTAAAACCAAACGGAAAATTGTATTCCAAATCCACAGTTTTTTTGCTATAGAATGATCTTTCCTTATCGTCATGCTCTCTCCAACGCAAGTTTGAATCCTTGATGCCTAAATTTTTGGTGACAAAATTCCACAGCTCTTTTTTCCAATCTTCAAATAACTCTTCCCATTTATAAGTTTCGGGGTCAAAGAAATATTCAATCTCACCTTGTTCAAACTCAATCGTTCTAAAAACCGAATTTCCCGGAGTAATTTCGTTTCTAAAACTTTTTCCAACTTGTGCTATACCAAAGGGAAGTCTAACTCTTGAAGAATCAGTTACATTTCTAAAATTGGTGAATATCCCCTGCGCTGTTTCACCTCTTAAATATGCCTGCCCACCTTCCCCCTCTACAATTCCTAGTTGAACGGGAAATAATAGATTGAACTTCCTAACTTTAGTCCAGTCAAACTTTCCGCAATTCGGACATGTAATTTTCTTATCCGCGACAATTTTTTCCAAATCCTCCAACGATAATCCTTCTACTTTTTCGTTCGTGGCATTCTCGATCAAATGATCTGCGCGCATTCTGGCTTTACAGTTTTTGCAGTCAATCATAGCGTCGGCAAAGCCTGCGACATGCCCCGAAGCTTCCCAAATCTTATGATGTGAAATTATTCCCGCATCAAGCCCAACTATGTCGCTACGCTCCTGCACGAAATTTTTCCACCACAAATTTTTAATGTTTCTTAAAAGTTCTGTTCCTAAGGGACCATAATCGTAAGTGTTAGCCAACCCTCCGTAAATTTCACTGCCGGGGAATATAAAGCCACGTCGTTTAGAAAGCGCTACCATCTTTTCCATCAAATTATCCATTAAAGCAATAATAGCAAAAAGTGGACAGTTATGAAAGCTGGGGAAGAATTTGCATAGTTTTAAGTCGTCTTTCCAAAAGATTTTCGATAATTTCCTGCGTGTCGACTCTCACTGCAGATTCTGACGGCTTATGAAATCCCAAAAGCCTCAATAACTCCAATTCAAATTCATAAATAATCTCTTTAAGGTTTTCTTGCGTTGATAATTTGCGTAAAGTGCGGCCTAAAAGCATGAATATATCTGCGCTTTCCTGATTTTCCGCGCATAATCCGTCAATCAATTCGCAAACATGATAAGCAAAACCGATCCTTTTTAAATCTTTTTTTAAAGACGGGAAACATTCCTTAGACAAAACTTCTGTCAAAACAGGCATACCTTTTCCCTGATAAAGACTAAAAATACAATAATTTAACGGTTCGATATGTGGCGAGCGGTGGCTGGCAATTTTTCTGACTCCCGTAGCTTTAATTTTTATTTTACCGTTTTGTTTAGTGAAAATTGTTACAATGCGGTCTGCTTCGGAGTAGTTGCTTCTTTTAATCACGATTCCCTCTGTTTTAAAAGACCTCATAAAACTACCTCAATTTCAAATTTAACGTTTGATCCGAAGAGAGATTGAATTGCTGCAAGGTTCTTCCCGAAGTTGTAATTGTATAAGATGGACTATCTGTTCCGCTTTGTTTTTGGACTAAAAGCGGTAAAGTTGACGAATTGGCTAATTTAAACGGCAGTTTATAAGAAACTGTTAACTTAGCTACTCCTTGCGGCCTAACTGTTAAGAATCCCTCAAACACTGTTTTGCCTAAATCCTCGTAAGAAGTCATTTTTACTTCCGAACCTTCACTTGAAATCAATTGACTTCCTTTGGGAACATAAATCCTGAACCAATCCCTTAAAACCGCATTCAAACAAAGATTTCCTCTTGCCAAATTACAATCGGACGGAGCATACGGATTTTTATAATCAACCGTTACGGTTTTGGTAACTGTACCATCGGACGCAACTCCATAATCCTGTGTTACAGCTTCGGAAACAAACATGTTGGATTTTGCGCCACCGAAGTTTGCTTCATTAATATTAAAGTAATCACCGGTAAACTGCATTACTCGACCGGCTGCATTAAGACCCTCAAAAGCCGTTTGAGCTTGATTATCATTCATATAGAAAAGGACGTGTTTTTCATTTATTTCGTTAATCATTGTCTGGAATAATGGCCCCCAATAAAGTTTTGGCGAAGAAGAAAAAGCTTTACTCATAATCGCATACATTAAATCTCCGATTATTCCTTTTCTATCTGCTTTAATTCCCTGCACCGGTTGGTCGGCAAGCACTTCCAACTCGTAAATTACTTGCGGACAATCGCATCTTGGATCGGTTTTTGTGGTAAAGGTTGTCCCGTCAACAGTCATGTCTCCCAAAATATCCATCGCCGAAACTAAAGCATGAGTATCGATCGCAATTATTCCGTCTGTTTTTACATATCCTCCGGCAGTTTGATACATCTTGTAAAAATCATCCATTGAAACTTTAAAATCGGGAGAAAGATTATCGTCCCTAAGATTAAGCACCGGGACATTAGGAAGATACTTGAGAATCGGGCTTGGCGCAACCGGCTTATTGCCAATTGTCGCATCCAAACTATAAATATCACTTGAGGTGTCAACGTGCACAACTCCGCTGTCCAACCTAAATACCGCATAGGCCGTAATAAATCCACCGGTTGGTCTTAACTCTTTATCATTTTGAAAAAGCATTAAATATTTCTTTTCGTTTGGCTCTCCAACAATTTGCGGCAAGATTTTAATTAAGGGTCTCGCACTGGTAATTAAACTGACACTTTGATCGGTTAAACTTCGCACATTATCGATTGCCCCGTTAATCTTTTTACCGAAAAGAAGCGCCGGATAATGTCCCGGGCTTACTTTATCAATCTCACTTCTAACCGCTGCCAATTCGTTGGCAATATCGTCAATTCTTGGAGTAATTTTACCGATTGTTTTAACTGCAGTTTCGATTCTTTGCTGGGCTGTTCCGCCAACAAAACTTCCCTGCCCTTTTAGCCCTAAGACATCAGCGTACGGTTTTATTGAATCAATAAGAATGGTTGCCGCATTAAGACCGTGCGTTCCGGCATTTACCAAATGATCGGCATCATTATAATACCAACTCGCAACCGGAATAAACTTTAAATAGCCCATGGCATGTAAGTCTTTTTGGGTTATTGATAAATCTGTTTGTGTTTTGGCCAACTGATCCGAAGCCAAAGAAACATTTTGTATTTTTATGGCATATGCCGCACTTTGGGCATCGGCATAAGTTACCTTAACTGCTTTATAAACTTTAGTTGCCGGAAGGTATACTCCAAAAACCGAAAAAAGGACTAAAACCAACACGATGCCTAAAACAACCAACATTTTTCTGCTGGTTAAAATTTTTTTGAAGTCAATTTTTTTTCTCGTACTCATTCTTTGTGTCCTAACTAAATCGGGACTTTGACTTTTTCCTACAATTTTTGTTTTTTCTAAACCAAGATCGATTTTACTAAGTCCATCCATACAAATTATAATAACTGGAAAAGGCTCTCGCTGTCAACTCGCTTACAAATTACAAAGCACCTTTACCGGAGATGATTACCCAGGGAGTCTTAAGAATAATCCACAAATCGTAAATAATTGATCTCTTTCTAACATAGGTAGCATCCATTTCGATCCTTTTGTCAAAATTAATTTCACTTCTGCCCGAAACTTGCCAATAACCTGTAATGCCGGGCTTAATCGATAAAACAATTTTAACCGATTCCCGGGTTTGTGGATATTTATTTTGTTGTTCTCTTAATTCATCCGGATAATAAGCTCTTGGACCAACTATACTCATATCACCTTTTAAGGTATTGAAAAATTGCGGCACTTCATCTAAAGAATGTTTTCTTAAAAAATGCCCGACTGTGGTTATTCTAGGATCTTCTTTTAACTTATAGCTGCCTTTTTTATATTTATCGTAGAGATTGGAGTATTTGGGGTTTTCCCTTAAAATTTCGTGAGCATTTTCAATCATGCTCCTGAATTTATACATTTTAAACAGTTTTCCGGCCTTACCGACTCTTTCCGGAACATCGGCAAAAACCGGGCCTTTTGAACCCATTTTTATGGCAATTGCCAAAACAATCATTAGAGGAGAAAAAAGCGTAATCAGAATCAGCGAAAAGACAATGTCCATCAATCTTTTCAAAAATTCGTAAAGTCCGCTTTTTTTAATTTCAATAATTGGCATAAATTTCTTATGTTAAATGTTCGTTTTCCGTTCCGGATAAACTTTCGACAATCTTCTTTATTTTATTAACGGAATTTTTGGGACAAATTAATAATACATCGTCTGTATTTATAGCGATTAATTCTTTCATATCAATTCCTACAACCAATTGATCCGTATAATTAAATACCAAATTATCCGTAGAATCCTCAAGCAATACTTTTCCTTTAGTCACGTTTTCCTCTGCTTTACCACTTAAAGCTTCTTTTAAGGCTTCCCATGCTCCCACATCGCTCCATCCTAAGTCCGCGGCTATAACGTAAAGGTGCTTGGGGTCAATTTTGGCTAAAACAGCATCATCAAAACTGATTTTATCCATTGTCGGATAAACACTTTGTAATATTTTTTGATAATCATCCGTTCCGTAAGCTTTTTGGATATCCATAATGCCTGCCCAAAGCGACGGGGCATATTTTTCATATTGAGAAAGAATGAACTTTGGGGTAGTCACAAAATATCCGGGATTCCAGGCAAAATTTTCACTTTCCAGGAATTTTTCCGCATCGGAAAGACTTGGTCTGTAGATCAATTTCTTAAACCGGAAAATCTTTGTTCCGCGGATTTCACCCGTCTGTTCTCCAAACTCAAGCCATCCTAGATTTTGATTGGCAAAACGCGCTCTTTGTCCCATAAAAACAAGCGAATCACTATTTTTTTCGACCAGCTCTTCTGAGAATTTCAAAACTTCTCTGAAACGTCTTTCTTTTTTAACAAAATGATCGCTCCAAATAATGGCAATTGGTGAATCCGGCGATTTTTTAGCAATAATTCCCGCAGCTACGCCTACGGCCGGACCGACATCACGCATTTCCGGTTCAAAAATAAAATTCTCAGCCGGAATCTGCGGTAAATGCGCGCGGACTATTTCTTCGTATTTTTTACCGGTTGAGATATAAATGTCTTCCGGTTTAAAATCCGGTTGAAGCCTATCTATTGCCAACTGAAGCGTTGATTTATCTCCGATGATTTTTTCGAATTGTTTTGGGGTATTTTTCCTCGATAATGGCCAAAGCCTGGTTCCCACTCCTCCTGCAAATATAACTACCTTCATAAATTGTTGCTTAGGAAATCCCTTATGCTCTTTTCAAAATTCTGAAACGAGAACCTTTCGGAATTACTCCTGCATAATTTAGTATTATATCTTGTCTGATCAAAGCTTTTCAATACTCCCTTTAAACTTTCTGTTGTTTGCTCATTGAAAAATTCACCGGTTTTACCCTCCAAGACAATGTCCAAAGCCCCGCCGCCGCGATAAGCTATTACCGGTTTTCCAAAACTTTGTGCCTCCACCATTGTCAAACCAAAATCTTCAAGAGCAGGAAAAATGAGAGCCTTGCAATTTTTGTAACAATTTGCAAGCTCATCGTCTGTCAGTCTCCCTAAAAATTCAACCGTCGGACCGGCAATACTTTTTAGCTTATCTTTATCGGCACCCTCTCCGACAATTTTTAAGGGAAGCTTGAGCTCATTGCAGGCTAAAATTGCCAAATCAACCCGTTTATAAAAGTTAGTTAAACGCGAAACAACCAAAAAGTAATCTCCGGCTGTTGTTGAATTATTTTGAACATTATCCCGCATCATTAAAGGCGGAAAAATTATTTCCGAATCTCGAAGATAATATTTTTTTATCCTGTTTTGAACCTCACTCGAAATCGCTATATATTCATCCGGCCTCAGGCTAGCAATTTTATCCCAAAATCTTAAATACGAAACCGCCGGCTTTGCTAAAAACCTGAGCAGCGAACCTTTAAAATAATCTTTGTATCCGCTCCATAAATATCTGGTCGGTGTTAAACAGTAACAAATATGTTTGGTTTTAGGTTTTGTGATTATCCCTTTAGCCGCCTCCGATGTAACTGAAATCACCAAATCATATTCGTCAAAATTAAAACTTTCAAATGCCATTGGCATTAAAGTCGCGTATAATTCATGTGAAGTTGAAGCGCCGGGAAAATTTTGCAAAAATGAAGTTTTGACTTCAAAAATATTAGCCCAAGGAGCTTTTTCTTTATTGTAAACAGACGTGTATAAAGGCGCATCGGGGAAAATTTTATGCAGCGCCAAAAGAACTCTTTCCGCGCCCCCCCATTTATTTACCCGATCATACGTTAACGCTACTTTCATAAACATTCAAAGTCTCCTCTGCCGCTTTTTTCCAGGAATATTTTTGCGCCCTCTTAAAACCCATTTCTAATTTTTCTTGTCTGTATTTTTCGTTGTTTACATAAACACTTTTCATTGTTTCTTTAATGTCGTTTGCATCTTCGGGCTTAAAGTATACTGCGGAATTTGCGGCAACTTCCCTAAACGAGGGAATATCCGAGCAAACCGCTAAACATCTAAGCGACATTGCTTCCAAAACCGGCAAACCAAATCCCTCCATTAAAGATGGCATTACTAAAGCAATGGCATTTGCATATAAATTTGCCAATTCCGAGTCTGACGCTTTACCATAGAAAATTATTTTATCCGATAAAGCATTTTCCTGTTCGAGTTTTTTATAAAAGTAATCTTTCTGACCAACTAAAATAAGCTTTAGCTCTTTGTACTCTTTGGAAATTTTATTGAATGCGTAAATTAAGCTGGCGAGATTTTTATGAGGATAAGCATTGCCTACATAAAGAAAATATTTCCCCAAGCTTTGACTTTTGTCCTGAGCTTGCCGAATGGATAACTTTTGACTTTTGACTTGTATTTCTGCTGCTTCGGGAATGATGTTTATTTTTTTGGCGGAAATTTTGAGGTGGTCAATTATTTCTTCTTTCGTGGCGTCTGAGGGGACAATAATACGTCTGGCGCGCTTTGCCGCATGCTTAACAACAAACTTATACGAAAGCCTTTTCCCCAAGTATAAAGGGTAAGCCAAAGTTGAGGCCTCGCCGGTTGAAAAATGGTTAATAATTAAATCGTGGATGGTAACAACATACGGTTTTCTGTAGGAAATTGGCACGGAGAAATAAGGGAAGTGAACCAGATCAAGTTTTTCCTTATTAAGTAGTAACGGAAGCTCTACTTGTTCGGCAACAGAGTGCCATTTAATATTTGCCTCAACAATAGACCATTTTGGGTTTTTGAGCTCTTTTTTAACCGATTCCAAGTCTTCTTTCCTAATAAATAAAACGTAGTCGTTCTTTTTATCTATTTTTTGTAAGTTTAGACACAGGTTCTTAATGTACCTTCCAACTCCTGTTTGTTCCCACAGTCTGGCATCAATTCCAATCCTCATATGGGCATTATAGCTAATGTTGATAAAGTTAACAATTGCTAAGCCTTTTAAAAAGTAACAGGATTTTTAACTGAAACACCCTATAGTTGCAATTACTGCACGTATTTTGTATAATCACAAAATTATGCCGGAAACACTTACACCTGAAGGAATTGCAAGTTCAATCGCTAATGTTGGCGACGTTTATCGTTATGCAAAAGGCAAACAAGTTCTACCTCTCCAAGATCCACAACTTGGTAAAGAATATGAAGATGTTATTGGCAAATATTTTGGCTTTTGCCAAACAGTTCTCACTGATCCCGACATACTCTCCTTTATAGGAAAAAGTGACGTAGGAAAATATAATCGAGATGGTAAAATTGCTACACTTACCGGAAATAATGTATTCGGAGCCCGTCAAATCTCTGGAAACGTCTACTTATTAACAGAAGGACAACCACGGTTGGTATTTTGCACAGAGCATCAGGTTGCGAGTGAATCCAAGGAGGAGGATGAGGAAAAATGGAAAAATGAAAAAGAAGGCACCTTTGCATCCAAAGAGGGTCTGAATGACTGGGTATTTGGAAGAATTATTGACAGAAACAAATTGTGGTTCCATGGAGTATATGACTATAGAACTATGGGAGCAAGCGATTTATTATTCCCTCATGTTCTAAGAGACTTTGTAGACGGAATCGGCAGAACTTTTTCCTATTTGATAAATGATGCTGTAGTTGAAACAGCCAAAAGATTCGATGACGTTACCCATGTAGATAGGGTAAGAGAAATAATAAATGGCTTTAGCGTAGCAAATGCTGAGCTAGCAAGATTATTAACCTCAAAAACCTCACAAAGTTAAGAGATTGACTGCTTAAATGTTATTCCCCAAAAAACTATTTTCGTTATAAACCAAGGATATTTGTCTTCGTAATGTTTTTTGTAGAAAATCCTCATTGCATTAAATCTGGCTTTGGTTGCCCGTATTTTAGTTTCGCTGTCGGCAGTTGTGATATCTTTGGAAACTTTTTTTAAGCCGCCGGAAACACCTTTATAATGCAAAACTGTGAACTCCGGCACATAATAAATTTTCCAGTCTTTTTGTTTTAACATGTAGCAAAAATCCAAATCCTCCCCGTAGAAAAAATAATCCTCGTCCCACCAGCCAACTTCTTCCCCTGCTTCACGTCTTACTATCATAAATGCTCCGGCCAAGGCCTCAATTTCGTGCATAGTCGAAAGATCCAGATGTTTTAAGTTATAGCCACCAAAATGTTTTATATTGCCAAATATTTTAGAAAGGCCTGAAAAATGCGCCAGGGAATTCCAGGGCGTTGGAAAACCACGGTGCGAAGCATCGTCAATTTTTCCGTTTGTCAGTAAAACTTTACAGGTTGCCGCGCCAACTTCCTGATGAGTGTCCATAAACTCAACCATTCCCTGCAAGGTTTTTTCGTGAACTACGATGTCGGGATTTAAGAATAAGATATATCTTCCGGTTGCTATTTTTACACCTATATTATTAGCTTTGGAAAACCCAAGGTTTTCTTTATTTTGAATGAATTTAAAATTTGGAAATTCAAGTTTTTTAATTTCTTCTGCTGTCTGATCTCTTGAGGCATTATCAACCACGATCACTTCAAGACTCAAATCTTTTACGGTTTTATAAATAGATTCTATGCATTCTTTAAGAATATCTTTTGTATTGTAGGAAACGATAATTATCGAAAGATCGGTCATAATAAGGACAAATAAACTTGGTTTAATTTTTCAGAAATTATTTTCCAATCGTATTTTTCCTCAACCAATTTCCTAGCATTGAGCGTTAATTTTCTGTAAAGACTGTGGTCTTTGACAAGTTCCAAAACCGAATTGGCCATTTCATCTTCATACTCTGAAGCCAAAACATGAATATTGTTTTTGGCTTCAAGTCCTTCAATTCCTAGAGAGGTTGTCACTACTCCGATGCCGGAGGCCATCGCTTCAATAATTTTATAGCTTGTTCCTCCTCCCGCCCGAATTGGCGCAAGCAAAAGGTAAGCTTTTCTAAAAATTTCATTTGTTTCGTCTTTGTTGTTTTCGTCCAAAATAATATTCTTGCCTGTAGCTAAATTTTTGATTTTTACGGGGATGTTTCTGCCGACTATCCAAAGCTTTACGCTGGTTTTTTCATGGGTTTCCGAAAGCTTTAAACTAAGATTTGGCCAAATATGCCTTAAAATGTTTTCCGCGGCATCCACATTCGTTAACCATTTAAAATCACCGATAAAAAGTATTCTTTTTTCCGCCGGAAGCACCGAGGAATTTCTAAAGCGAAAAACAGTGGTATCCACTCCGTTTGGTACAACATCCACATCTGCTCTCTTCATTATTCTTCTTTCGGCATTTGAGACTGCCACCAGCTTATCCGCCTTTTGCCATGCGGCTATTTCTGCTTTTTTAAGTTTTAAAACATCCGCGTAAAATAGCGGCTTAAGTAGCGGGTTTGCAAGACTTGCAAATCTTTGATAAACCAAATATTCAACATTGTGTTCAACCAAAACTACCGGAATTGAAACGCTTGGTAAGTTTTGGTAAACATAAAAGGTTTCCACGTGGATAAGTTCATAATTTTCCCGAACGAGCTCGTCTTTAATGGCCAATTTCATTTCCTCAGACGTATGGCCGGTTACCAAAAACGGATCCATGGAAAAACCGGTTTTAAGAATATTCTTAATGCTCCATTGTTTTTTTCGATTAACCGTAATTACTTTATGGCAAATATCTTCGACTGCTTTAACATCTTCTTTTGTCTGAGTATTTCTTTTTTCACAAATCAAAGTTATGTCGTGTTTTTCGGATAGATTTTTAATCAGGTTATATAAACGGACTTGTCCGCCCGAATAAAGAGGGTAAGGAAGATACGAAGAAACCATTAAAATTTTCATGGTTTTTGTTTTAGATCGAAAATAACATATTGGGAAGTATGCGCAATTACCTTGTAAGTCTTGCCTAAACCCATATCAACCGAAGTCGGATTCGCCAAAACAAGATAGTCCGCTCCCATTTTTATCATTTCCGGCAAGGGTTGCTCAAAACTGGCCCAGCCGTTTCTTTTTGTCTGATATAAAAACGACGTATCCCCATCGTAATTGGCAATTACCTTGGCATCTTTCGGAGTTAATTTATCTACCGCTTCACCGGCCACCACAATTGAAGGATTGTTGATATTAAAGTAGTCCCGGGCATAGTACCAGCCGAAAAATATTGTAAAAAGAACTACTACCAACAATACCGCATAGTTTACGAATTTTTTATAACCATCTGCCCTATCTAAAAGCGAAGCTGCTCCAACTCCCATTAAAATTGCCAAAGTCGGGATAATCAGTATCTGGTAATAATCGTGCTGAACATTTCCCCTGGCAATTACTGTAACGTATAAAAGTGACGAAAGAGCAAAAGATGACAAAAACAGGAAGTTTTTCTTTGTATAGTTACCGATTATTCCTAAAATTATAAATGCTATTCCCCAATAACCGGAGATAAGTCTGCCAATTCTGTCGGCAAAAATCCAATAGAAAAATGCGCCTTTAAACCGGATATTCCCGGCATTTAAAAGCCATGCGCTGGCCGGAATGCCGGCCGGAAATTGCGTCATCCAAATTCTCCAAAGCGCCAGTGGAACAACTGAAATTATTAGGAACAACCACAACTGCCATTTTTTAAAAATTCCTAAAAAGCCAAATTTTTCAAAAGCTAAATAAATCATTGGCAAAGTGAAAAACAAAGCATAGGGTTTTAAAAGCAGAGCCGCTGCGGTAAAAATTAATGACAATAGAAATTTGAAACTCAAAATTGACGGTTTATCTTTTTCAAGCCAACGGTCAAAAAAATATGTGCCGCCTAAAATTGCCGTCACCATTGAAGGATCCGGCAAAATAGTTCGGGAATAATAAATATTAAAAGGCAAAAATAAAAAGAAAAAGGTTGTTAAAAATGCAGCTATACGGCCAAATCTTTTCTTAACAAGAAAGAATAAGAAAAGTGAGGAAAAAAGCGAAGCCAAAATTGTCACCAGTCTTCCCCATTCTTCCAAAGTTAAAGCATTTGACAGCTTAGAGCCTACGGCCTGCAAAACATTGTAGATTGGAAACTCGACAAATCTGTAGCCGTTGGGATTTTCCAAGCCGGACGGAACATTAGATAAATCTTCAAATTTTGGATGCAAAAGATCAAATCCGTTTTGCACAAAATTCCTCGAAACTGCCGAAGTATCAGCTTGACGCCAGGAATGCCAATCGGCAATTGGACCATTAAATCTATATAATCTAACGATAAATCCCAAAAACAGAATAATTACGAGCAATAAAATTTCAAACTTTTGGGTGATTTTAAGTACATTCATTTTCTATTTTGCAATTCTTTTGGTAATTTCCGTTAAACTTCCGTCATCGTTGAATACAAATATTTTATCCGTTAAGGAAGGACCGACTTCCTCAAGAGCCGTGTTAACATCTTTATCTATATGTATAACCGCCTTATCACTTTTAACCGATAGCCAAACGGCATCACTAAGTCCGACGGGAAATACCCAAGCATCGCCCACTTTTGTAGGCACGTTTACAAAATGGAATTGGATGGGCGTTTGCGACCAGTAATCGCTATACGAAGCGTCAAGGGAAATAAAGAAGTTGTTTGTTTTACTGGCTGCACCGGCCCAGTTTGCGCCGCTTTGTTGGACCGAAATAATATGAAAAAGCGAATAAATCATAAACAAAAGGACAACAACTCCGATAGCAATCTCTTTGCCGCTATCAAGCAGAGAGTCATATATTTTTTTAATCAGCATTATAATTATCGGAATTAACCCCAAAGAAGCCAAGTAACTATATCTTGAAGTAATATTGCCAAGCCCTAAAAATGGCAAAAGCGCAATTATGAAAAAGCTGAGCCCGAAAACTATTATTTGCTTCTCATCTTTCGTAAACAACTTTTTAAATCCAACGTATAAACCAACGAAAACTGCAATTAAAACCGGAATTACGCCCAAAAGAATAATCAAATGTCCACTGGTAATCGCCCTTAGTTTTTCATAAAAATTAAGCGACTGCGGGCCGGCTAAAACAAGAGCCGCATACCCGAAAATATTCCCTACAAAATTAACCGGAAGTTTAAGCAAATTATAGCTGTAGTCTCCTCCCTGCCAATGACTATTTGCCATAAATCTTAATATTAAATAAACAATTACCGGAACAAATAGCAACAGAAAATCTTTTCTAAAGATAGTTTTTTTAACAGATGCAATTCCATCTTTAGCCCTGAAAGCTAAAATTAGAAGCGGCAAAACGACTCCAAGTTCATGGAAAAGCAAAGCAAGTGCAAAAGATATAAACGCTAATAGGTAATAAACTTTATTTCTTTTTTCTTCCCATTGTATAAAAAGCAGTAAGCCTAAAAGACCAAGCACCGCTGTTAACTGATGCCCCGTGGTGGCAATCCAGAATATGCTTTCCGTAAATCCGCTCATAATCAGGAATAAAAATGCGCAAAGTGCGGAAAGCAGTGTATTTTTGAAAATCTTTTTGACAAGAATGAAAAATAGAACCGCCATTAGGAAATGCAGAGTTAGGGAAACAAGATGATATGCCAACGGATCTAACCAGAAGAAATGGTACATTAAATAGAAATAAATTTTCGTACCTGGTCTATAGAAAAATCCGTCTGACTTCGTAAAGTAAGACAATAAATTTGCAGGCGCTTGAGCAGCCCACCTAAGCCAGGTAAAATCATCTGCAACGAAGAAATTATTTAACATTGAAGAATATAACACTACCGCAACTCCTAAAAGATAAATAAAGATTGCATACGTAGAGGTTGCCACTTTTTTAAGTTCGGTAAGTAAATTTACAGGACTTTTAATATTAAAAACAATAACCGCAAGGCTTACTCCGGTTAAAAGCCATAGCGTATAGGCAACTTTTGAAGCTTCAAAAACATCTATAAGCGTAGCGTTAAGACCCAAACCGATTAACCCTGCAAAAAATCCAAGTATAAAACTTTTCTCAAGACCGGGCTTAAGCTCTGCCCACCCTTTTTTAAGATAAATGCCAAAAGAAATAAATATCGTAATAAAGGCCATAAAGCCCAAAAGTCCGATTTCCCCAAGCATTCTTAAATAATTATTGTCAACAGCAAGGCTTACCGAACCATAACCGCTTCCAAACAACACATCCCGTGTAAATGCATCTATCGTCCTTGGCCATTCACCCTGGAACCTGGTTGTAAACGACAAATCGTAAGCAGCAGTTCTTTTTATAATAAAATTACCGTGGAGCACCACAAAACTGGCGGATGGGGAGGCTTTAACATTTGGCGAAAACTCGTAGAAAAAACTGCTTACTCTCTTAACTACCGGAGACAATGTAAGATTTATGTAAGCTGTCCCCTGAGGCAAAGATTCGCCGTTAGAAACATTTAACGCATGCAGTAAAGGAACTTGGCTGGGAATAAATTCGAATGGAAGAGTAGCAGAAAGCGAAGCGGACGGTGCACCCAATTGGCCTTGCATATCCGTCAATAATCCCTGCTCATCCTGCACGCTCCTTTGCAAAACTACTTTATCTTTAAAAACATCTTTTGAAACGTATTCCAAATGCCCAATCGGATTTCCGGTTGTTGCGTCTACTAAAACATCTATGGTACTTACGGTGCTTTCGAATCTACTTAAAACTGCCGGCTTTAGGGCTACAAAAAGCACTCCGGCGACTATCACAACCGGCACTAAAAAGAATATAATTTTTCTCTTTTGGAAAAAGAAAATAACTACCAAAGCTACAACAGCCGCAAATAATGAAACCCTTGAAACAGTCATAAAAAGAAGAATAAAAGAAAGCGCTGCAGTTATAAACAAAAAGATCTTAATTAAATAATTTTTTATTCCAAAAATAAGGCTAACAATAATCGGAATAATTAAAACGAGGTACGCAGCCAAATCGTAGTGGCCGGCAAAAGTTGAGGGAATTCTGGAAAATTGGGACAGTTGAATTGGAATTCCCTTAGCAAACTCCTCATTGCTGGTCAAAAATGCCGGAAAACCCAAATATCTTTGCCCAAAACCATAAAACACAATTCCTAAAAGCGTAACAATAATCGTTATCACCACAAAACGCAGAAAATTCTTATCTTTCATTCCCTGGAAAGCGACGAAAAATAAGCTCAAATATTCAATGTGTCTTACCAAACTTAAAAAGGCAACATTAGGGAAAACATTAGAAAGAGTCGGGAAAATTATAAGCACCCCGTTAATAGTTGCTATTGCACCCACTAACCAAAAAACAAGAATTGGAAGCGTCAAAGGCGTCCGGAGGCTAATTTTTTTTCTTAAAAGAAGCACAACCCAGGAAATTAAAACAATTACAATCAAAAAATCTTCTGCCCTAACATAAACCCAAGTATTTTTAATGTTAATTAAGGGTATCTTTGGATACAACGGGATAAAAGCCAATAAAAGCAACGTTTCCAAAAACAGAATATTATTCCAAACCCAGCTGAATATCTTTTTCATAAGATTACCATCTTCGTTTTTCGCCGGATCAATTATTAATTTATTTTTAAAAGAGTTCCAAAGTTTTACCATAAGTTTCAACAAGATACTTGTTGCCTGTTAATAATCCAACCGTATTAAGTATAAAAGATTTTGAGTGTAATATAAATCCGGCAATTTTATACTGCCAACCGGGTTTATACTTTTTATAAAAAAATAGGATCGATTTATAGATATTTAGGATTGCAAACCCCCGGTTACTACTGCCCCTTTCTTTATGGAAAAGCATAATTTCCGGATAAAAATAAGTTTTGAATCCGTTTTGATTGGCCCTAAAACATAATTCCCAATCTTCACCGTACATAAACAGCTCTTTTTCAAATCCTCCGATTATCTTAAAAACTTTTCTTTTAATCATAAGACACGCCCCGCTCACCCAATCAACCTCTTCGATTGTTTTTGGGCTCTCCCTTAAAAATCCCAATCTTTCGAAACCAAGCATCATTAAAAATAGATTGGAAAGATTATAGAACTTTCCGGCTGAAGATTGGCTTGTTCCGTCTTCGTTTTTTAACGCTCCGCCTAAAATTCCCACATCTGTATTTTTTTCAAAATGTTCCACCATTTTTATAAAGCCCTGATCTTTAATTTCCGTATCCGAGTTCAAAAACAAAAGGTAATCCCCACTGGCGCTTGATGCTCCCATATTGCACCCTTTTGAGAAACCAAGATTCTCACGGCTCTCAATCAATTCCAAATTTTCAATATTCAGCTTTTTAAAAGCCTCTACGCTTCCGTCTGTCGAGGCATTATCTACTAAAATTATCTCGAAACGGCTTTTTTCCAATTCGTTTTTATACTGGCTTAATATCGAATTTAAACAATCAGTTGTTAAATCCTTAGTGTTGTAATTTAAAATTATTATTGACAAATCCATGATAGTTTTTGGAACGGTCTACCGAAACCAAGCGGCCCTGCCAAGTTTATAATTAGGGTTTTTATTTTCTCTTGTGCCTATTTCTTTAGCCGGAACTCCCCCAACAATGGTAAACTCCGCAACATCGTGGGTTACAACGGCTCCAGCCGCTACTACCGCGCCCTTATGAATAGTTACTCCGGGAAGAATAATGGCTCTTGGCCCGATAAAAACATAATCTTCGATAGTTACTGGTGCCGAAATCGCTTTAAACTTTTCGTCATTGATATCGTGCTCGGCATTATAAATCATTACCTCTGAGGCTATATCGACATGATCACCAATTGTAAGCTTGTTTCTTCCGTCCAAAACCGCTTTTTCTCCGATAATCGTATCGTTACCGATTTTAATATTCGGTGGATAGTAAAATGAAGCATGCATGTGGATGGCCGAACCGCTGCCGATTTTTATTCCCCAAAACCTATAGACAAATCTTCTTAAAAAATGTGAGGGAATATAACCGGCAATCGCTAGCTTCCAACAAATCAATTCCCAAAAAACTGTTTTAATTCTCCTAATTATTTTTCCTATCATAATAATTTTATAAACTCTTCGCTAAGTTTTCTAAAACACTAAGCGTTTCTTTAGCTGTTTTTTCCCAAGAAAACTTCTTAACCTGGATTTTACCTTTTTCAATCATTTCTTCCCTTAATTTTTCATCCGATAATACCTTATCTAATTTTTGGGCAATATCCTCAGCGCTTTGCGGATCAAAATAAACCGCGGCGTCTCCGCCGACTTCAGGTAAACTTGAGACATTACTGGCTAACACCGGACAGCCAAATTGCATTGCCTCCAAAACCGGCAAACCAAACCCCTCGTAAAGACTTGGCAAAACAAAACAAGTCGCATTTTTGTAAAGGCCCGGCAAATCTTTATCGCCGACAAAATCTAAAAATTTAACTCTTTCCGAAACCTTATATCTCTCCGGTGCTCCGACAATTCCTTCCCACAGCCAGCCTTTCTTACCGACAATCACTAATTTTATGTTTTTATCTTTTATCTTCGAAAACGCTTCTACTAACTTTTCTATATTTTTCCGGGGCTGCAATGTACCAACAAACAAAATGTAGCGCCAATCAATTCCAAATTTTTTTCCTAATTCATCCATAATGTCAATTTTGTCCTGAGCTTGCCGAATGGGCATATTTTTAATCTCTTTAATTCCCAGGTATGTCGTAATTACGTCCTTTGGATTTTTCCCGTATATTTTGATTATATCATCCCGGCTGTAATTACTGATTGTAAAAATTTTTTGGGCGTTTTTTGCCGAATATTTTGTCCAATTAACTAACTGATACAAGTCGTGCTTTGTAAAAAGTTCGGGAAAATGAATGTAAGATAAGTCCATAATCGAAATTGCAGTTGGAATTGGCGAAAATCTTGGCGCGTAGTGACTGGGGCTAAAGAAAACGCTCGGTTTTGACCTTTCCAAGAAAAGATTGAGGGGAAGAGCAAATTGCGTCCACATTTTTTTGGGGCCGATAACTTTATATTCCCAGCCGTCTCTTGTCTTCGGCATATGCCCAAGCGGTGCACTTTTGAGATAAATCTTAAATCTTAAATCATCAATCTTAAATCTTTCGAATTGCCTCAGCAGTTCGTATGCATACTCTCCGATCCCAACCCTATTTTCAACATTCGCTTCATTTCCATCAATTCCGATAATCATAATTTAAAGTCTCCGGATTATAATCCGGGATACGCAACTGCTAACCTATTTTTATCAATCCCCAAAATTTCTTCCGCATCTCTTTTGGTTGCTTCCGATATGCAAAAAAACATTGCCGACTCTTTTTTCGCCCACTTAAGTTTTCGTTTCTGAACTTCAACAATATTAGGAGAAATAATAAATTTGAGAGGATTAAATCCAATCTGATGATGAGTTTCCTCCGGGTATTTATAAACGATTAAATCATAGAGAATCGTGGCTTTCTTGGCTTTTTTTGCCGGCGGCTCGGTCCAATCTGAAGTTATAAAAATGTCAACATTCCCGATAAAATTCTCAATTGATAAAATATGCAGTTTATTCCAGAGCAGGTCCATTAACGTCGGAGGAAGCTTAATTCTTTTAATTTTAACTCTTGGGTTATTGTTTAGAAATTTGAAATTAGATATTGGAAATTTTTTTCTCATACTTGAGAAAAACAACACGTATTCATTTTTCTTGTCCATTTCAATGAGGTTTTGAACGAGGTTTTGCAAATAATTTGCAACTCCCGTATTAGGATATGCCAACTGCGAAACGTCAATACCTATTTTCATTCGGTTTTGTATTTTAATCTATCTTCTTCGTCGTTAGTATTTCCATTTTGCGAGCTAATATGTAAGATTAAATCTGCTAAAAAACCTGTAAACAAAACTTGTAATCCCGCAATAACTAAAAGAATCCCGATGGTTAAAAGCGGCCTTCTCCCGATTGCCTGTCCCATGAAATGAATCACAGTCAAATATAAAAGAAAAATAAGCCCTATTGAAAAAGATAATCCCCCAATGAATCCAAAAAAATGCAATGGCCTTTTTGCAAAGCGGGTTAAAAAAAGGATTGACAGCATGTCCGGCACATCTTTAAAAATCTTTGAAAAGCCATATTTTGATTTTCCGAATTTTCTTTTCTCATGGACTACCGGAATTTCCGTTACTTCAAACCCTTTGTTAGCAGCTAAAAGAGGAATAAACCTGTGCATTCCGCCATAAAGAGTAAGGCTTTTAGCCGCATCTTTTGTATAAGCTTTTAATCCGCAATTATAGTCATGTAAGTGTACTCCCCAAAAAGCACTCATTATGGAATTAAACAATTTTGAAGATAATTTTGTTTTAAATGAATCTTTTCTGTTTTTTCTCCAACCCGAAACTAAGTCAAATCCCTCATTTAGTTTTTTTAAAAGATTTTTTATTTCTTCCGGTCTGTCCTGCAAATCCGCATCCAGCGTTACAATATAATCTCCTTTGGCCATTTTAAACCCTAGAGTTAAAGCTTCAGCCTTGCCTTGATTTTTCCGGAAAGAAAAAACTCTAATTTTTTTATCTTTTGTAGCCATTTTTTGCATTATCTTGAGAGAGGAATCGGTTGAACCATCGTCTACAAAAACTATTTCGTATGCACCAAGCTTATTAAGCTCTGAAGACAAAACAGGATAAAATTTTTCAAGACTTTCTTCTTCGTTAAAAACAGGAACAACTGCAGAAATCATAATACTCATGCTATTTTAGCATTTTTTAGGCATTTAAGCCAAATCAAAAGACGTTAATTAGCTTTTAATTGACTTTAAGTATCTTTACGGTACCGCTGGAAAAGACCTGATTAATAGTCTTTATTTTCAAAATCCCGCTCTCCGTTGCTACACCGTTCGGTAAATAAAGATAATTAATCTTATCTTTTTTCAATTCTGCGTTTATTTTTTCAGGATCTTGACTATTAAATATTATTTTAACCGACTGTTCTTGTTTAGAAAAATCTATACTATGTGCCTCCAACTCATCGCCCTGACCTGAAAGAAAAGTATTTCTGTTCGAATATAAATTCACGTATGGAGACTCGTGATTCAAATAATATGAAGGATCTGCGAGGATCATGGATTTTTCTACAGTGTAATTTTTTAAATAACTCAAGGCTTTAACTTCGTCTATGCTAATGCCCGGATTATGAAATTCAAGAGCATGAATATTACTAATTATTTCCGCTGTAGATTTAGGAATTGTCAAAACAACAATTATCAATGCTAATAATAGATAATGCGGTAGTTTTATATTTTTAATCCAATAGGAACAAGCTAAAGCTGTATATATTGAACCAACTATATAAATCGCTATTAGGAAAAAAACACTATTTGCTCCTCCAGGATTTTGCAAAAAAAAGAATCCTACAATTGAGCTAAACACGATACCTGAAATCAAAAAAATGTTTATTTCTCTTGGAATTAAACCCAAAGATTTTCTTGACTGAATTAAACCGATTATTTTTGTACCGAAAGTGCCAATTACAAATAGTAAAGCAAAAAACAAATCATATTCTAAAACCCTTAACCAACTTTTGTGCGCAATGTATACTTCTCTTGCGAGCTCAAGGCGGCTTAAATTGAATATCGGTTGCACTACAAAATCCTGAGCCTTCCAGAAACCAACAAAAATAAATCCTCCTGCCCCGAAATTGACAGGAAGATAAATTACCAAACTTAACAAAAGAGCAAAAATAGAGGGAATGAATAATTGATAATTCTTTTTTAAAAATAGATAAATCATTGTAGTCGCTAATCCACCCAAAGCAAACAATGTCAAATTAACCTTAAATCCAATTACGCTCCCTAACACAAACGCCGCAAGAAATGCCAAATAAGTTTTTCGTTTCTGATTCCAGATAACGAATAGATTTAATCCAGCAAGAAAAATTATTACCGAAAAAGCAGTCGGATAATTAACTAAAAAATGTACACCCGTTTCAATTGGACTTGACTGAAGAGATAATCCTTTCCCAAATATAAAGCTAAGTAGATAAACTAAATCTCCCCCGAAATACAAAAAGAACAGAAGCCATAAAGCAAATGAATGCTTTAACTTCAAAAGTCTTGTAAAAACAATGCTCAACAACCCAAGCAGCAAGCAGAGAAGAAATGGGACAAATTGCATTACGGTACTTATCAAAGGCAGATTAAATACCCTTATCAATTCCGCAACTACAATATGCCCCCAATAATGATAGTTTCTTATTACAGCTCCCGGCAAACCAGGTTCGACCGGCGGAAAATGTTTAACAATTTGATCAACATAGGCAATTGCAATAATGTTATCTCTGGTATCCCCACAGCAATAATAAATTCCATTATTTGTTTGTATCCCCGCAAACCAGGTAGTGGTTAATTGGACCACAACGCCGATTAAGATTATTACTATTAAAACAATTGAATATTTATTAACTTTAGGAGGACTAAATTTAATTTTTTTTTCCAAAAGGTTTCTGATCCAAAACCCCAAAAACACCAGAAGATATATATATGTGAGCTGTCTTAAGTGTACATAGCCGAAAATCATTCCCTGCCATGCAAGCATTACCATCCCCAAAACTACACTCAATACGGAATTCTCAAAAAACGGCAGTTTAAGTTTTTTTAAAACAACTGTTCCGGGTATGTAAAAAGCGATAAAAACTGCTAAGAAAAAATAGGCAAATGACAAAATCCAGAAAATTAATTGCATAATTTACTGTTTCTCAAAAATCGCAATTTGCGAGTTGTCAAAAATCTTTATCAGGTTATTATCTTTTATTTCAGCTGTTGAAAGATCTGCTCCCAAGTACCTTGGGACAAGAATCAAACGATTACTAAGATCCGTAAGTTTGATCAACGACTGCTTGTCTCTTGTTATCTTTTGCCAACTAACTCCCGTCAGTTCTCCGCCAATTTGAGTATAGTCGTACAAAAGCGGCCTGACAGCTTTATAAATAGGTTTACTGTCGGGATAAATAAATAAAACATTTTTGTGATTATTCGCGACCACATTCAGGGCGTCCATTTCAAACGGTGTAATTATAAATTTTTGGCGGGAGAAGAAAATTAATACTACCAACAATGAAAGGAATAAAAACGCAAAAAAAATGGATGTAAAAAATGTTTTTATGGATCTTTTTTTGTAAACAACCGCAATTATTAATACCGAGAGCGCAATTACAACTCCAAACAGAATTTCGAAAACCGTAGCATAAGTTGACCTGTCCAACGGAAAATACAATACGTGCGCGTAGAAAAAGACTAATAAGCCTAAGTATATGTAATATATTGGTCTAAAACGGTTATTTTTTGAGCGGACATAAAAAATAAAATGAATTAGAAGTAATAGCACAAAAGGAATAATTTGAAACACCAGTGTTATCCAAAGCGTAAGCGAAATTCCTTGAACCACAGGCAAAAAGAAAAAAACCAACTCTTTTCTGTCAAAAATAAACCCCTGTGCCAAATTTAGAAATGGATAGGCAAGCAATAACGGGATCATTAAAAGAATTGCTTGACTTAGAACTTTTGTAAAATTCGCTGTTTTATGGAAAACAAACAGTAAATAAATAATAAAAGCCGAAAGAAAAAGCCAAAAAATTCCGCCGAATTTATTAACTTCGGAAAAATCATAAATTCTTGCGTTTAGATCAAATAATTGTAATTTTGTCGGAGTAAAAAATGCGATTTGCTTATTCCCCGCGTAAAGTTCAACTCCATCGCTATTTTTTTTAATTAGAAGAGAATCACCGCTTTCACCGATTTCAAGTTTTTGCGAGGGAAAACGGATCGAATCGATAATTGCCGGTTCTGAAACTCTTAAAAACCCTTGAGAGTTCGGCAATGCTGAAAAATCTTCGCTTTCCCTATTAGCATAATTTCTAAGATCAAAAAGAAAAATCTTATTATTTATCTTTTCTATTGCCGCCCTAAAATTTGTCCCATTAAACCAGAAAGACTGATCACTACCGTTAAAGTCTTTAGTTAGAAAATAATTTGTCGGAGCAATTACTGCTTTTTTCGCTAAAAATTCTTTAGCATAATCCTGAGCTGTAAGAACATTTACTTTGCCACTTTTCTCCCACTTACTAACTAGTTCAAGTCTATCTTTGTAACCAAACTGATAAACGCCCGCCGGAAAATCGTCTTCCAGACCAACCACGACCTGATCTAAAGGCTGTTTAAGATATGCGTCAACCAAATACTCAAAATAATCATTAGTCTCTCCTTTTGCCGTATAATCCTGCAAACTATAAAGACTGTCTTTGTAGCCACGCAAGGGGTCTCTGGCGGCCCACTGTAACATCACGACATTAGAGCTATCTCTTGATGATTTGGCCGGTATTCCGGCATCTTCCTTGGAAGAAACGTAAGGAATGCTCCAGGGGGTGCCCCAGACAGAATATGCATCCAAGTCAAACTGATCGGAAGCCTTAAGAGATGCAACGATTCCATATTTTTTTTGCATGTAATCGATCGAATCCACGCCAACCCACCAGGCTCCGGCAGTTTTTGGATAATAGCCAAAGACACTTTTAAACTTGGCAAAAGCCGTATCAATTAGTTTTTCTCTTTCCGCTAAGTCATAGGAAACAAGCAGCAGCCCGTCGGAAAAATACCAGGGGCCTTGTCCGCGATATTGGACATGGGCCTTATCGGCAAAATTCCGGTCGATTTCTAAAAATAGGCCAAATTCCTGACCCTGCATTTTAGATTTTGCAAAATCGGTTAATTTTTTATCTTCAAGCGTTGAGTATTGCCAAAGCCAGGTCGCATTAATACCCGCGTCAGAGGTTACTTGCCATTGGTCTTTTAAACTTGCCAGCTGATTACCTTTATCTTTTTGTAATTGAGGGTAACGGATCGGATTAATTACGGTGACTATTGGCCTAAGGAGCTTTGTGCTGGCAAAACAACTAGAAACAAAAGTAAAGAATAAAGCAGACAGAATGAAAAAGCATTTAATATTTTTCATATATTAAAATTAGCGGAAAAATAATGAATTAACCAAATTTGGATCAGAAGGAACTTGCATTTGTTCACTTGTTAAACTGTATTTCTCAATCTTAAATCCATTGGAAAATGAAATAGTTTTATCTGCGCTACCTGTTATGCGTACTCTATGCACTCTCCACCACCCTCCTCCAATAGAATTATTTTTACCTCCAGCTGGTTCTATTTCTAAATAAGTAACTTGCTGCTTAGTGTAAGGAGAAACTTTTACATTTGGATATCGCAAACCAACATAATCCATCGCAAAACGAGGACTATAGCCAAATTCATCTGGAGAAAAAATGTAATATCCAAAACTTTTACTTCCCATATTAAAAACTGTTTTTGCTACCTGATAATTAAACACCCATGACCCAGTATCTTTACCTATAAAACCGGAGATTTGAGAACTGGCATAACCTTGAGCATAGTTAAGACCGGATGAAAAAACGGCAATAAAAAATATTACAAAAATAAATTTATTAATCGTTTTCCACCCTGCTGAAATAAGTAGTAAAGACATAGGAATAAACGGCCAATAATAATAACTCCAAACAACTCCTCTGAATAATAATGTGCTTAACCAATAGCCAAAGAAAAAGTAAAAATATAGTAAGCAAAAAACTGCTTGGTTAGTATGCCTTGTTCTTACGCTTTTATACAATAAATAAGCAAAATAACTCAAGATAGCTACAGTCAATAAAAGTGTTGGATATTGTAATCCTACTAGACTATTTGAGATTCCATCAATTCTATTCTGAAGCATGCTTATCAACGTAAATCCTTTAAGATGAACGCTGCTTCCCGCAACGTAATCAAAAAGAGCATGCAATTCCAAGAATTGATGCCTAACATCAAACATAATGTAAGTAGAAAAAGGAATAAGTAATACTAAATAAGCGGAGAAATAACGCCATTTTTTGCTTTTAATTATTTTTGCAAAAATTATTAAGCTTGCTAAAACCAAAATTGGTGCACCAAACGCTATCTGAAATTGAATAAGTACGCCCGCAATTAACAATGAGCAAAGTAAGTAAATGTACTTTTCTTTTTGATAAAAAAGATAAAAAAGATAAAAGAATATTGGCGCAAAAAGTACAGCACCAAACGGATTAAAAAGTGATGATGCGCTGGGAACTGAAACTATTATAACTAACAATGCAGCAAGCAAACCGACCGTATGGCCATAAACTTTTTTACCAACAGCATATACGCCAGCTCCTAAAACCGCTATGAGTCCAATCCAAAACCATCCTATCGCCACTGGATTTTGACCTCCAATTATATATACTGGTAAATTTAAATATAACCATAAGGGGCCGTGGAAAATACCGGGTATTCCTCCGGAACGAGGTCCAATAAGCGGTAATTTGTGTGTTTGAGTTACATTTTCCAACAATAAGAAATCGCGGGCAATATCGGTATTAAATCCTATATCGTGATGCAAAACGCTATTAGCGCAAAGAAATAAACCATATATAATCAGAGCAAGAATAACTAAGGAAAGAATAATGTGGAATTTAGATAGATTAATTTTTCTCATGTAATAATTTCGAGAACTTAAAAATAACTTCTGTTAATATTAATAATACACCATACCAGACTAATCTTTCTGCAGTAAAAAATATCCAAAAGTAAAAAAATGGCATTGCCAGTAAAAGACAAAGTAAACCAAAGGAGACAAAAGAATTTTCCTTATGCTTAAAAAGCAAAACTAAAAAAATAATAAAACCCATTTAAGCTTTTTCATTGGTTTTACTGTCTGACTTTAATTCTAACAATATTTGAATTGTACCTGCAACCAAAAACATAAACGCCCAAGCGCCAAATTGTTCGGCAATTGGTTCAAGTTTTAAAGCCAGAAATAAAGGACACAAGGTAATAAATACTATTCCAACAATAAACGATTTTCTACTTTCTTCTTTATAAATCCTCAAAGTCACTACCCATAAAGCTATAATTACCAAATACTTAAAATCATTATCCAGTTGAATAATTAATATATCTATCAAAACCACAAAAACAAGAAAAT